>Ga0247764_1000233_pt1 | contig 20150 bp, 20 predicted proteins | sample UWRJL051202B4_FD_179932 | JGI IMG/M metagenome (GOLD analysis project Ga0247764, IMG submission 179932) | Plant litter microbial communities from Arlington Agricultural Research Station in Wisconsin, United States - UWRJ-L051-202B-4 | ecosystem: Environmental > Terrestrial > Plant litter >...
GCTCACCGAGATAAAGTTCCGCGACGCGCGCGGACAGCTCCGAGTGATAACGCTCATCGCCTACCGCGCGCTCAATCAGCTCGGTAACTGCGGCGGGCACGTCGTGCGACGAGCAGTCACGCGCCAGGCCTTCGAACATGCGGGCTGCCGTGATCTCGGCTGTCGCACGGTGTCGCCAGAGTTCTCCCAGCGTACGCCGGTCGCTCGCATCCAGACGCGCCGCGTCCGTGTCACGCGCCACCAATTCGACCACGCGCTCGAGGCGGGCGGCGTAGGAGTCGCTCATTTGATGGGGATGCTCTCGACGCAGTGACACGCCGCCGGCGGCTCCTTCTGCTCACAAATCAAGGTTGCAGGGGGAGGGCAGTCTTCGGGTTTGGAGGGCGCGTTCGGGTCGCATTCACACAGCGTTCCCATGGGGTAGTAAGTGTCGCATTGAAAGTGCCAAGGCTGTTCGCAGTCCTCCGGTCGCAAGCTGCGCACGCAGCCACAGCCAAAGGAGTTCCCAATCGAGATGATTCCGCCGCACGCGGCAGGGGAGACGGAGGAGGTGCACTGAAAGTCCCAGCGCACTTCACACTCCCGGAAGGAGCTGGGCGCCCCTGGGTCGCAGTGACAGCCGAGCCCAGCTTGGTAGTCGTCGCAGACGTACTCGGCAAACGCGACGCAGGATTGAGGACACACCAGCGTGCCAGCGGCGCCGGCGTGACCACCGCCGCTGACGCCTGCTCCCCCGACGCCAGCTGAGCCAGCCGTGCCGCTGCCGGCCCCCCCGCTGCCCGCCGCCCCTGCTCGCGCCTCGTCGTCTGGGCTCGCCCTCCCGCCGCAGCTCAAGCTGACGAGCGACGCGCCGTACACCACCAGCGTGCGAAACAACGGATGCTCACCAACCCCTCGTGTCACGATTTCCAATCATCCAGGAACTGGCTCCGTTTCGCAACTGCTGGCGTCAAGGGTGGACGTTGATTGAGGATTCCGCGGTCGGCGTGAGTTCGGCTACCTTGCCAGGGCCGGAGAGCTCGCAATGCAAGCGGACATCGAAGAGAGTGCATGGCCGATCGTGACCGTGCGCTGGAAGGGGGTCGTCTCCGACGCGACGCTCCTCGGATTTCTCACGCGCCTGAATGCTTGGCTCGATCGTGGTGAACGCTTTGGTCTGTTGATCGACGGCACCGGCGCCTCCGGTCTCTCACCAGACCAACGCAAGGTGCTGCTCACGCACATGAAGCAGCACGCCGCGCGCACGGAAAAATTGCTGATTCAAGCCGCGGTGATCGACAACATCGCCCACCGTACGCTGTTTTACGGGATCAATCTGTTCTTCCCCAACCCGTTCCCCAGCAAAGTGTTCGCTGAGCCCGTGGCTGCGCGTGCCTGGCTAGAAGCTCAATTGTCCGCGCGCTGAATCGCGTCGCACTCGTCCAGCACTTCACGCACTTTGCGCAGCAAAGTGTCGGGTGACAGCGGTTTTTGTAAAAATGCGATGCCCGCGTCCAGCACGCCGTGGTGCACGATCGAGCTATCCGTATAGCCCGACATGAACAGCACCTTCATCTCGGGCCGCAGCGTGGCCAAACGATCCGCCAACTCTTTACCGGACATGCGCGGCATCACGACGTCCGTCAGCAGGAGGTGGATCTTGGCGGGGTACTTCTCACACACCAACACGGCGTCCCCAGGGTTCTGCGCTTCCAGCACGTTGTAGCCGTTGCGACCCAGGATCATGCGTGTCAGCGCGCGCACCTGCTCCTCATCCTCCACCAACAACACCGTCTCCGTCCCGCGCACGCTCGTCGGCGTTCCTTGCGCTGTCACTGGCAGCTCCGTCGGCGCCTGATCGTCCCGCGGAAAATACAGTCGGAACGTCGTTCCGTGCCCCGGCTCGCTGTACACCCAGATGTGCCCGCCGCTCTGCTTCACGATGCCAAACACCATCGAAAGTCCGAGCCCCGTACCCTTGCCTTGCTCCTTGGTGGTGAAAAACGGTTCGAATATCCGTTCGCGCATGGCCGGATCGATGCCGATGCCGGTGTCGCTCACCGCGAGCATCACGTAGGGGCCTGGCGTGACTTCCGGATGGATCGCGGCGTAGGAGGCATCAAGCTCCACGTTTGCGGTCTCGATCGCCAGTTTGCCGCCCACCGGCATTGCGTCGCGCGCGTTGAGCACCAGATTCATCACCACCTGCTGCACCTGTCCAGGATCTGCTCGAACCTTCCCAGTTCGCGCGAACGTGAGCAGCGACAGCTCCACATCTTCGCCCACCAGCCGTCGCAGCATCTTTTCCATGCTGGCCACCACCGCGTTCAGATCGATCAGCTTCGGCTCGAGAATCTGCTTGCGGCTGAACGCCAGCAGTTGTCGCGTCAACTCGCCAGCCCGCATACCGGCGCGCCGGACTTCTTCCAACTCCGCGCGCAGCGCGTCCTCCGGTCCCAGGTCGCTCAACGCCAGCTCCGTGTGCCCGACGATGACGGAGAGCATGTTGTTGAAGTCGTGCGCCAGACCTCCGGCGAGCGTGCCGATGGCCTCCATCTTCTGCGACTGCCGCAAACGTTCCTCTGCTTTTTCGCGTTCTGCGATGCGGAACGCCAAGTCATCGAGCAGGAGGTTCAGCGCGATGGCGAACCTCGTCGCCAAGTCGTCGAGATCTGGATGCTCTGGGAGGGCGACCCGGGTCGTGGAATCTCCGCTGGACGACGCCTTCATCACACTGAAGATGTCGTCGAAGGAGGGCGCGCGCGGCATGACCAGAGTGTGATACGAGCCAGCCGCCGCAGCACGTCGCGTGACTGGACGGCGAAGAAAGTTCGATCAGCTCGGCGCGCTGTTTCCATTAGGCAGCATGGAGCGCGCAGTACAGGAAAGTTTTGCGGGAAAGGTGTGCGGGGAGCGGCCGTTGCTCGCAGCCGTGGTCAGTTGGGTTTGTGCGGCCAGCAATCAGCCTTCGGATGCTCTGGAAACACCCAACCCCGAGCCCGGGGTCGCTCCTGGCAGGGCCACTGCCGCGGCGACCCAGCACGAAATCATGGGAGGTTCGGGCACGACTTGGGCCAAACGCTTTGACGCGGACGTTGCTCGATGACGACTTCAGCCGCGGTGGCGGACGTTTATTTGTATGGCATGACCGTCGTTTCGACGCTTCATCGCGTTGCGACTACGTTGAGCGCGGCGGGCGGTTACGTCGAGATCACGGAATCCCGTAGCTGCCCAGGCGGCGAGACGATGAACGCCGCCATGTTGCTGTCTGGCCTCGGCGTGACGTGCGCCGTGGGCGGGCCGCATTGGGGACGCGACACGCGTGAAATACTGGAACGTTACACCGCGCGCTACGGCATCGATGCGCGGGGCGTGACGAGAGACGACGCGTTCGCGGGCCTGTGCGACTACGTCGTCGTGCACGGGTCGGAACGCACGGTGTTCGGACGCTTCGGTCAGTACTTCGCGGAACGCCCGCGGCGCTGGGACGAAGCGGACGCGCACGCCATCGAACATGCGCAGGTCGTCGCGATCGATCCATTCTTTGCGGACAGTTCCGAACGTGCCGCCGCCCGCGCCGTACGTGTCGCCAAGCCGTACGTGACCATCGACTGCGACTACGACAGCGCGCTGCATGCCAACGCTGCCGTCACCGTCGTTTCACGCGAGTTCAGGCGGAGGCGTTACGTTGCGGCGCCCGATTTCGAGCTGTTTGGCGCGTACGCTGCGCGTGCATCCGGGCTCACCGTCTTCACGTCGGGCCCTGAACCGATCTTGTTCGGTCGCAAGTATCAGAGCGCGCGGAGCTTCAGGCCGTTCTCGGTTCCCGTGTCGAGTACACTGGGCGCGGGCGATACGTTTCGTGCGGGTATGGTCTTCGGTGTCTTGCGGGGCCTGGACGATGCAGCTTGTATCCGGTTCGCCGCGGGCTTGGCTGCGCTCCTGTGCACCCGATTTCCGATCGCAGACAACGCGCCCAGTCTAGCCGAGGTCGAGCAGTTCCTGGCCAATCCAGAGCTCGGTCCGTTGGCATCGGCCGCCAGCTGATCCGGCAAAATTGCCCGCCAAGCACTCACACTCACGGTGCGGTAGCTCGGTGGCGTATGGGCGAGAGGCCGAAGCAGCGGGCGTACTCACGGCTGAACTGCGACGCGCTCTGGTACCCTACGCGAAAAGCCACGTCTGCGGCGCCGTTGCCCTGTTCGAGCAGGCGTCGAGCTTCCTGGAGCCGCAATAGCTTTTGGTACTGAAGTGGGCTGAGCGTCGTGATGCGCTTGAAGTGCTCGTGGAACGAGGACGGGCTCATCCCCGACAGCGCGGCGAGCTCGGCCGTGCGCAACGGCTCGGCGAACGAACTCTTGAGCCGCTCGATGGCGCGCGCGATACGCTGAGTACGACCACCGCCGACGCCCAGGTCCCGTACGGTGGCGCCGTACGGCCCGAGCAGCAGGCGATACACGACTTCGCGTAAGATGCTGGGCGCTAGCACCCGACAATCCCGCTCGTCGTCGAGGCAGCGCGCCAGCCTGAGCGCAGCGTCTGCCAGGCGCGGCTCGGGTTGCCCGACGAAGATGCCGGAGCGTGCGCCGTCGGAGACCTCTAGTTGCCCATCCTCCAACACGCGCTGCACGATCGCCGGATCGAGCGACACCACCAAGCAGTAGTAGGGCTTGCGGCTGGAGGCTTCGACGATCTCACCCGTCATCGGCAGGTCGACGGTGGAGACCAGGTGCTCGCCGGCCGTGTAGCGATACGTCTTGCTCGCGACGGTGACCTCTTTGGCACCCTGAACGAGGAAGCACAAGGACGGTCGCTGCACGGCGAGCAGTGGCTCGCTGGGCTCGGTGGCGCGCACGATCTGAAGCTCCGGCACGGAGGTGGCCTGCATGCCGTTGCGCTGGGCGTGGCGACTAGCGAGCAGCAGCATTTCGCTCATGGGGGCCAGCGTGAGCGCATTCGGAGGATGGGGCAAGTGTGGCCATTCGGAGGATCAGGCAAGCAGTCCGGAGGTTTGGTCTACCCAGTTCGAGGTGTCGGGGCCTAAACCTTGATTCATGAAAAACGACATCTGGTTAGTGACTGGTGCTTCGAAAGGCCTGGGTTTAGAGCTGGCGCGCAAGCTCGTGCAGAGCGGGAGACGCGTGGCCGTCACCACGCGCTCCGTCTCCGCCGTTCGCGCGGCGCTGGGCGACGCGGTGTTTGCCGTCGAGGTCGACCTGTTGGATGAGGCAAGTGTGGGCCGCGCTGTGAACGCCGTGATCGAGCGTTTTGGCGGGCTCGACGTGGTCGTGAACAACGCTGGCTACGGCCAGATGGGCGCCGCCGAGGAAGTGTCCGACGCCGAGGCGCGGCGCAACTTCGACGTGAACGTGTTCGGCGTGCTCAACGTGCTGCGCGCAACGCTGCCCACGTTACGCAAGCAGCGCGCAGGACACGTGTTCAACATCGGTTCGGTTGGCGGCTTCACCGGTGGCTTCGCCGGCTGGGGCGTTTACTGCGCCACCAAGTTCGCCTTGTCTGGGCTGACCGAAGGCCTGCACCAAGATCTCTCGCCGCTCGGTGTTCACGTTACGTTGGTCTATCCTGGCTACTTTCGCACGGAGTTCCTGTCCACGGACTCGGTTGCGCGTCCACAGCAACGCATCGCCGATTACGGCTCCGCGCGTGAGTCGGAGGCACAGCACCTCGGCTCGATTCATCACAACCAGGCGGGAGATCCCGTCCGTCTCGCGGACGCGCTGATCGCCACACGGGAAATGTCCGCTCCTCCGCTGCACCTGTTTCTGGGCAGCGACTCCTTCGGCATGGCCAAGGACAAATTAGCTGCGGTCGAACGCGAGTTGAACGCCCACCGTGAACTCTCGCATTCGACCGATTTCCCGAAGACCTGAGCTACGTCGGCGTATTGCCCGCACGCCGACGCGCGCGCCAGACACAGAGCGCGAGCAAGCTCAGCGCAGCCACCCCGGAACCGTGACTCGCGGAGCCAGGTAGCGAGCAGCCGCAGCCACTATCAGAGTCTGACGAGGTGCTGCCGCCGCCTGAAAATGCGCCCGCTTCCGTCGCGGCGCCGCCTTGTCCCGGCGACTTGCCGCCGCTCGTCGCGGCTGCGCCCGCTTGGCCGCCGCTGCTCTCTCCACCGCTGCCAGGGCCGGCGCCCAGGTCGCTGGTGGGCGCGTTGATGTAACGGATCACGGTCCGGCCGAGCAGGGAGTCTTGCCCGGCCGTGACCGCGCGCGGCACCTGCACGATGGCGTCATCCACGTCGCCGTCGATCCAGACGAGGTCGTTTTCGGCGTGGTTGGCGGAGAGCTGCAGGTACGTATCAAGCGACGTAAGTTGCTGTGTTTCCGTGAGCTCCGCCGAGACCTCCTGAAGGCGCTTGATGGCAGCCTGGTTGCCACTCTGCACGGCTAGAGTCAGCTCATTCAGCTCCAACGCGAGCTCGCTCAAACGTTCAGCCGCACCCGCGACTGGGCCCAGCGGCTCGCCGAAGCGTTCGGTGAAGAACTCCTGCACGTCGTCGAGGCTTGCGTCCGTGACGAAGGCGGTGAGCGGATAGTCTTCGCCGGGCACGAAGGTCGCCTGCACGAAGCGGTCGTACATCAGCAGGCGCTCGGCCGGCGCAAAGCGTTGGTCTTCTCTGAAAGACGCCATGCGCTCCAGCCGCGCGTCTTGGATGCAGGCGCTCAGAAGCTCGGTTTCGGTGTGATCGTCCGTCACCAGCTGCGACCTGTAGGCCGAAGCTGGGCGCTGCTCGTCATACAGCTCGGCGAGTCGTTGGTCCGTATCCTCCGCCGAGGTCCACAGCGCTTCGGTCGATGCGATGCCTAGCGAAACATCGGTTCCGAAAAAGAACGTCTTCACTTTGGAGAAGAAGTCGTCCGGCTCGGCCTTGGCTCGCGTCAGGTAGCGCACAGCCATGCCCTGCACGACCGGCGAATCGAGCTCCAGCGCGGCCTGAAACAAGGCGAGCGTCGCGGGATCCTCATCGCTCTCCAGCTGCGAGAGCAGCGTCACTAGCTCGCCCTGGATCAGCGTGGCCCGTGTGTCGCAGTCCTCCGCGGGTGTGTCGTTCAAGCAGTCTTCTTCGAAGGTTTCTGCTGGGTCCGCTTCGGTGGCGTCGTAGCTGAGCCGAAAGCTGTCTGCGCGGCTGGTCGCCGACCAACTGCTGCACAAAAGTGCGCCAACGACGGCGACGAATCCGAAAGCCCAACGCGAATCGAGTGACATGCGTTGCGAGCTCATTGCTTACCTGCCTGTTGCGCCTGGTACTGCGTCGCCTTCTTCAACAGCTCATCCGCGCGCTTCCTGAACTTGTCGGTGTCGGGATCGTGGGTGCACTTGATCTGCATCTGCGCCAGATCGTTGATCGCGTGCTTCACGTTGAAGCGGTACGCCTCCGCGTCTTCATCGACGTAGTCTTGCAGGGTCAGAGGGGGTCGCTCCTTCATGGCCAGGCGCTTGCGACATGCCTCTTCGTGCACCGCTTCGTGGCCGCGATCGCTGTCCCAGATCTCGAGGCAGCCTTCTGACATCTTCTTGTAACTATCGAGCGAAACGCCGATTTCCGTGCTGCCCTTGGGCGGTGGCCCATATACCGTGCAGTCCGTTTTGGACGTGAGCATGCCGGTCCAGGTGCCACGTAGATCGTCGTCCGGCGTGACGCTGAGCGCTTTGCACTCCTTGTACTTCGAGGCCTGGGAGTCGAGCTTGGCTTTGGCCTTCGCCGCGAACTTCTTGTATGCCAAAGACGCCAGGTCGCCCGCCGATGCGTTGGGGTCCTCCTTCTTGGCCTCCGCTAGGGCCTCGTCGTAGAGCTTGCCGTCGTACTTGATGCCGTTCAGCGTGCGGTTCTTGGCGGCTTTGGTCTTGGGGCTGTTTTCGACGAAGGTCTTGAACAGCAGCATCTTTTCGGCGAGTTCGACCTTGAATGCGCACAAAAGGTCGTGGTCGCATTTAGTCTTCTCCGTGATGCATTGCTCCGGCTGGCCTAGCGCGCTGCCCACCGGCGCTAACAGGAGCGCAGCAAGGCCGGCCGTTAGATAGAGCCACTTACTCTTGGGGTTGATCTTCATGGTTCTGGTTTTGCTTTTCGGAGGGCGATAGCCCGAGCCGGATCGCGCGGCGCACCGCGTGCAACCGCAGTCGAGTGTCGACGCTGGTCGGATCACGTTGCAATGCGCGTTCTAGCGTGCTTTCGGCGGTGTGCAGCTCCCCTTTACGTGCGAGCAGCGTTCCCAAGTTGACCAATGGTCGAACTTTCCGGACCGTACGCTCGCTGGCGTCCTGCCACAGCGCAATCGGATCTTGGTAGAGGCTGGCCCGGTTCCGCGTCAGCAGAAACAGCAGCGAAAAGGCGGCCACGAGCAGCAACGTCGCATTGGTTTTTCCTCGCGGCAGCTTGGCGAGCCAGGGCCAGCTCGCGCAGCTCGCTAACGCCAGCAGCGGCGCCAGGCTGGCGGAAAACGGACGAGCTGTCAGCACGTCCAACTTTGGGACAACGCTGTGTGTCGGGATCACCAGACACAACCAGAGCAGCGCAAAGTACCGAAAGCGGGCTCGCGTCACCAGCCACGCCGCCGCGACGTACAACCCGAGCGTCGTCAGGATCATCCAGGCGCGCACCGCGCCCGTTGGCGCAAACTCCATGTCCGGTGTGAACGCAGCCGGCTTCGTGAACAGGAGCAACGTTCCGTGCGTGAGCGCGGCCCACTGCAGCCCCAAGCGGTTCCACGCGCCACCAGCCGAGAAGGTCGACACCAGCAGCGCGCGTACCCCAGTCGAGCTCGCCAGCACCAACGCGCCCAGTCCCATCGCCACAACAGCGGCTACCGCGATGCGCTTCCCCGATACACCGCGCTGCTGCGCAGCCAGCGCGGCGCACGCCACCACCCACGGCAGCGCGCTTTCGCGCGCCAGGAGCGCGAGCAGCGCCGTCGCCAACGCCAGACCTGGTCGCCCCCTGACGAGCAGCAGCGCGCTCGTCAAGATCAGCAGTAGCGACAACAACACCGGCCTGCCCGCCAGCGCTACGACCGTCTCGGCGTGCACCGGGTGCACCGCCCAAACGCTCGCTACCAACAGCGCCAGGGCGGCCGGCAGCTTCGCGACGGCTTCCAGCAATGCCTTGAGCAACAACACGCAGCTTGCGAGCAGCAGCGCGTTCAGCACGCGGCGCGCCGGCGCGCTCTCTGCTCCAAGGCTGCTTTCGAGCGCATAAGTGAGCTTGGTGAGCGGCCGCAGCGTTCGCGGCAGCAGCTCCCACCAGCGCGCGAGCGACTGCGACGCCGGATCCCCAACTGGCGTGTTGTAGTCATCGAACTGGTACGGCGCCCCGAAGGCGGGCAGCCACGCGAACACGACCAGCATCGCCGCGGCGGCCGAGAGCAAAGGAACCCAGCTTCCGCGTCGCGCCTCGGGATCGATCGGCATCCGGACAGGAACATACAGGCGAAACGCGGTCGGGTGGCATTCCGCCGACAGCGATGGTCGCTGGCGCGCGGCTTGGGGGGAATCGGGCCTACCTGAAGCCGGCGCGGAGACCGCCGCCGAAGGTATGCCCTCCCAGCGCTCCGGCGATGGCCGTCTGCAGATCCAGCGCCAACGTTGCTCGTGCGCCGAGCTGCAGCTCCAGACTGAGGCGCTCGAAGTCCTGGACCCGCGACATGCCGGGCAGGTGTTCGACCGCGGGCAGCACATCGAAGAAGAGGTGTGCTGCCGCGCCCGCGGTGAACCGACGCGAAAGATGGTAGCGCGCGCCGACGCCGACGATGCTGGCGAGCCCGAGGCTCCTGGGCTCCGCCCACGCGCTGGGGAGGTCGGCGTTCGATACGCGCAGCAGGACTGGCAACCGCAGCTCCGCGTGCAGATCCCAGCTTACGGTCCAATAACGCGCGGTCGCCGATGGCGTAAGAGGGACTACGCCGGGCGTGAACCACTCCGGGTGTCCGCGTCCTTCGATGCCATCCGCGATGGCGAGCACACGATTGGGCATCCAATCTGCGTCGTGACTTGCGAGCGGCGCGCCCACTTCCAGCATGGTGGAGAGCAGGAGCGCGGACTCCGGCAGCGCGCGCCGCAGCAGCGTTGCGCGGAGTCCGAGCTGCGGATTGCCGAACGCACCGGCATCCACGTAGGAGCCCGCGGGCTGAGATACGCTGCCAAGCACGAACGGCGCTCGCAGCTCCAGGCTCAGCAGCGGTGAGAGCACGTAGCGTCCGCTCGCCAAGAAAACGAACGCGTGGCCCTTGGCTCGCTTTAGCGTCGTCACGTCGAACGGCGCGGTGGTGACGCCAAAGTGCGCGAAAGCCTGGAGCTCTGCGCTGCCTGGAGCGAGTTCAGGCTCTAATGCCGGCTGCGCGTCAGCGCGTCGCTGCGCAAACAGCATGGCCACGATCAGCAGGAGTGGTCGCTGCTTCATAGACCCTCGATCCAGCTGCGAATGGCGGCGACCGCGCTGGCGTCGACCTGCTCCGTTGCGAGCGGCGGCATCTGCCGAAACATGCCGCGCGAGCTCATTAGCTGATGCAACTTGCTGCCCTCGGGATCGCCGCGTTTCACCGACTTGCCGACCGCCGTGCGATAAGTGGATGTCGAGGCGGTCGACGTAAGCTCGCCCACTGCCAGCGTGAAGTCTGCATCACCCTTCGGGGCGAAGCAGCGCGCACCGCTGCGCTCGGGGCGCGTTTGGTTGTGACAATGGCTGCAATTCGCGTGCAAATAGCCAAGCGCCGCGACCTCGACCGCGTTGCCTGGAATCACCGGGTGGCGCTCTGGCGGGTGGCTCAACCAACCACGCTGGATGACACCGTCGAGGTTCAGCTCCCCCGCAGCAGCGGGCCCTGCGAGCTGAATCGCAGAGAAGCCGAGAACGACGCTGCGACGGCCAGCGTGGCACGCCGCACATTCTCCGGCGGCGGGGACGTCGTGTTCGGTATGGTGAGCGTCGACTTCGCCCAGCGGCGCGGCCCGAGCCTCCCCTTCCTTGGAATCCCAAACGTACGCCACCTGGCGCCAGTCCGCGTCGCGCGGGCCCGACTTCTGGAGCAGACGCGTCTCGATGCGTTCGCCACCGACGGAGAATTGCTTCCAGACCTTGGTACCCTCCGGGAACACCCAGTCGTCCAGGTTGCTGCTGTCGATCTGCTGACCCTCGGGCAACCAGATCCAGCGTTGCTTGTCGCTGCCGTCGCTCCAGAGCGGAAAGCGCGGCGTGAAGGGCAGGACGCCGGGCGCGAGCTCGGCCGTGCTGATGTTCGCGTAGAGCCCCGTTTCGGAGAGTCGCTCGGGGAGCTGAATCGTTCCCGGTTCGACCTCATCGCAGACCCAATAGCGACCACAGCCGGTCGCGAGCAGCGCTGCGGCCGCCGAGCCGGGGAGCGCCAGCGATAGGACAATTGAAGCTAAATTGAGGGGGTGAACGCGCAGGGCGGGCATCACCAGGGGACGAGGCAGCCCGAAAAAACGTGACAGTCGACGACGAGCGGTCACGTTTTTGCGCTCTGGCTCGTCTCTCGTCTAGGTCTGACTGCTGAGCAGCAACACACTCCCTAACGAGAATCGGAGCTTGAGCGAGATGGAGAGCGACGCGGATGAGTTCGAGCGCCATCGAGCGCTGCTGATGGGCATCGCCTACCGCATGCTGTCATCCTCGGCGGAAGCCGAAGACGCCGTGCAAGATACCTGGCTGCGCTGGCAGGCCGCCGACACGGGCGTGATCGAAGACGCGCGCCGCTGGCTTTCCACCACGATCGTGCGCATCTCTCTCGATCGCCTCAAGTCGGCGCGAGCGCGGCGCGAAATTTACCCCGGCACCTGGCTGCCCGAACCGGTGTTGACCACGCTCCCGCTCGATCTCGAATCGATCAGTTTTGGCTTCCTGGTCTTGCTCGAGCGTTTGGATCCGAAAGAGCGAGCCGTCCTGCTGCTGCACCAAGTGTTCGACTACAGTCACGCCGAGATTGGTGAAATGCTCGCGATGAGCGAGCCCGCCAGCCGGCAAGCGCTTCACCGCGCAAAGGAGCACATCGCGGAGAACAGACCGCGCTTCGACGTCAGCCGCGAGGCGCACCTGCGGCTGCTGTCAGGGTTCGTGGCGGCGGTGTCACGGGGTGACGTCGACGCGATCTCCGCCCTGGTCGCTGAGGACGTCGTGCTCGTCGGTGACCACGCGGAAGACAAGCGCGGCGCGATCTTGCGGCCCATTGTCGGTCGCGACAAGGTGGCCCGCTTCTTCGCGAGTCAGAGCGCGAAAGCGCCGGAAGGAAGGGATGGTCTCGAGGTCGAAATCACCGACACCAACGGCTGGCCCGCGCTCGTTGGTCGGCGCAACGGCGTCGTCTCCTTCGTCATGAACATCGAGACGGACGGCGCGCGGATCCTCACGATCCACAGCGTGCTCAACCCGCAAAAGCTGCACTTGCGCTACATGACCTGAAGGCAGTCGAACGCGAACAGTTCGTGTTAAGAACCGTCGCGTTCGACCGACTTTGAGAGGGCGCCTTGGGCGCTAGCTCACTGCGGATACAGGCAATCGAATACGGGCGTCAGCAGCGGCTCGCACGCGACGGCGCGGGGCAAGCTGTCTTGCCAGGGCACGCACGACCAGTTTGCCTCTGCTGGTGCGACGTTGGCGACGCAGGCAAGCCAGCTCGCCCAAGGAGCCTCGCAGCCGGAGTTCGCGGCTTGGTCGTAACCATCCCAGGACGTGTTGACGCAAGTCTCCCAGTTGGTGTTGAAGTCGTCGATGCACTCCGAGGCGAGCACCGCCTCACAATACCGAGCGATGCGCCGGCCCTTGGTGTCGCCGCAACGAGGCGAAGCGGAGCTGGCGCGCACCTCCGTAGTGGGGCTGTTGGTTGGGCTCAGTTTCCAAACCAGCGTCTGTCCTGGATTGAAATCGATACCGAACTGGAAACGCTTGTTGCCCGACTTGAACAGCGACGGGCGCTCGCTCAACGTGTCCAGCGGCAGAGAATTGGCGCTGCCGTAGGGCACGCTGACGTTGACGCCATTGTCGTTTTTGTAGCCGAAATAGGCGGCAAGCTTGCCGTTCGGCCGAGTGTCGACGCAGTCGAGCGAGGGCGTGAGCAACGCCTGACCACCGCGACGATAGGCTTCGTCCAGGAAGGGCAAGTACGGGTCCAAGCGCGTGAACAAGGACGCGCTCTCGCACCAGTCTCCCGTGCGGCTGGACACGCCGGCAACGTAGTCCTGCCCGAACCTGTTGACGATCAGCGAACCGCCGGAATCTCCCGAGCATAGGTTGACGTTCGGGCTGGTCCCGTTGGTCCGCACGTAGTGCGAGCGCACGGTGGCGTTCACGGTACCCGGCAGGTCCGGAGCGGCGTAGTAGTCCGTGGCCGAGGGGGTGCCAACGATCGGCGCCTTGCCGGTGCGCTTTACACCGAAGCCTTCGGTCTCGGAAATGTCCTGAGTGAGCGCCTTGTTGGCGCCCCAACCGACCAACGTCGCCAGCTGATTCTGCCACGACGCATCCAGGCGATTCCTGTAGAGCGGCAGCGGGTCGAACGGCGGCTTCCTATCCAGATAGACGACAGCGATGTCGGCGTCGTACGGGTTCGCTTTATAATCGTTGTGAATTTGCCAACTGTCCAAATTGGCCCAAGCGGACGGCTGTCCTGGCGGAGGGATCTCGTAGATCTGCTCGAAGTCCGCCTCCAAGTTGTTGCCCCAGTAAGCAAAGCCCTGCCGGATATCTGCCGGGATGCAATGGGCCGCCGTGAGCACGACTCGCGGCCCGAAGTACGTGCCGGAACAAAACCCAATCTGGTTACTCCAAGTCCGGAACACCAACACGACCACGTAGGGCCTGCCCACCGACGGCAGATTGCTGACCGGCACCGGCGTCCCCCGAACGATGCTTTGATCGATCTGGCCGACCTCCTCCGTCGTTAGCTCCGCGCTGCTGCAACCGCTGACTAAACACGCAGCTGCGCTGCAAATCCCAAACACTCTTTTCCACATGTTCGCACCTCCCAGTGCTACCCGTTATGGGCCCAAATCCACCTATGAAGCGCGGTGTGTAGCACCCTGCACCCACCGACCGCAACCGTGCATTCAGGGCGTTAGAGTGCAGCTCGGGTCGAACCTTCAGTGCTCGCGCGCTGCACGCAGCAGAAACCGTTGCGAGAAGTCAGGCGGCGCTGGGCGTGCTCGGTGCGGACGAGCCGTTTGCGGCAGGGAGGCTTGCGTTGCTGGCGTCGCTCTGCAAGCGTTGGCGCAGGAGGTCGCGCTGCCGCAGCAGCGCTGGTGGTAGCCGATCGAGCATGGGCGCGAACAATTCGTCGTGCGTTCGCGCTTCGGACTCCGCGCTCGTCGCATCGATCTGCATCAGCGCAGTGAACTGTGCCTGCGGCAACTCCAGGCCGGCCAGCGGCAGATCGGCGTGGCCGGGTTGAAAGCCGTAGGGGCTCACCAGCGCGTTGCCGCGTCCACGCGCGCGCTCCACGATCCAAACCAGCACGCGCGCGTTATCGCCGAATCCGGGCCACAACAGGCGCCCGTTGTCGTCGCGACGAAACCAGTTCACGCGAAAGATTGGCGGAGGCCCAGCGAGCTGAGCGCCGATGCTCAACCAATGCGCGAAGTAGTCGGCCATGTGGTAGCCGCAGAACGGCAGCATCGCCATGGGATCACGGCGAATCGCTGGCAGTCCACTCTCTGCTGCGGCGGTCGCTTCCGAGCCCATGGTTGCGGCGGCGTAGACGCCGTGCTCCCAGTCGAACGTTTGAAATACCAAGGGCATGTCGCGGCTCATGCGGCCGCCGCACACGATCGCGTCGAGCGGGACGCCCTCTGCGGCGTTCCAGTTGGGATCGAGTGACGGGCAACGCTCGAGGGGCGTGGTGAAGCGCGAATTGGGATGGGCCGCCGGCTCGCGCAGCTGGGGCGTCCAATCGCGGCCGCGCCAGTCGATCAGGTGTGTGGGCGGCTCTTCCGTCATGCCTTCCCACCACACGTCGCCGTCGTCGGTGAGGGCCACATTGGTAAATAGCGTGTCCGCGGCGATGGCGCGCATCGCATTCGGGTTCGTGCGGTGGTTGGTGCCCGGCGCTACGCCGAACATGCCATTTTCTGGGTTGATCGCGCGCAATCTTCCCGCCACGGGCCTAATCCACGCGATGTCGTCGCCCAGGGTGCTGACGCTCCAACCGGCCAGCGCGGGGGGCGCCACCAACATCGCGAAGTTGGTTTTGCCGCAGGCGCTGGGGAAGGCTGCGGCCACGTAGCTGCGTTCACCGCTCGGCGATGTCACCCCCAGCAGTGCCATGTGCTCGGCGAGCCAGCCCTCTTCTCGCGCCATCACCGACGCGAGCCGTAGCGCAAAACACTTCTTACCCAACAACGCGTTGCCGCCGTACCCGCTACCAAACGACCAAACCGCGCGCTCTTCAGGAAAGTGCGCGATCGTGGTTCGTTCCGGATTGCAGGGCCAGGCCACGTCCGTCTGACCTTCGAGCAGAGGCGCGCCGATCGAATGCAGGCAGCGCACGAAGTCCGCGCCCTTTTCGAGCTCTGCCAGCACGGCGCTGCCGACGCGCGTCATGATCTGCATGCTCAGCGCCACGTACGGCGAATCCGTCAGCTCTACCCCGATGCGCGCTAGTGGGGAACCCACTGGCCCCATGCTGAAAGGAATGACGTACAGCGTGCGCCCCTGCATGCACCCGCGAAATGCAGTGAGCAGCTCTGCCTGCATGCCCACGGGCTCCCTCCAGCGATTGGAGGGACCGGCGTCGGCTTCGCTGCGTGAGCACACGAAGGTGCGGCTCTCGACGCGCGCTACGTCGCGCGGATCCGAGCGACACAGATAGCTGTTGGGCCTTTTTTTCGGGTTGAGCGCGATCAGCGTGCCGTTCGCGAGCAGTTGCCGGGTGAGCTCGGCGCGTTCTGTTTGGCTGCCGTCGCACAGCAGGATGCAGGCTGGCTCACACAGTTCCGCGATGCTCTGCACCCACGTATCGAGCGCAGCAATCCCGACCGAGAAGCTCTGGCGCATGACACTGACTCTGCTTAACAGAATGATGCTGAGTGGCAGCGCGCGCCAGCGTACTCACGCATTTAGCCTCGCTCCCAAGCGCAGAACTCACACCTTGCGCAGAGCCTCGCGCAACTCCAACCCTCCTACATTGAATACATCAGCCTCCGCGGCGTCGGCGAAAACGCCTCATGGTCGCATCGTGCGTTTGGTACGCGTGTTGCTTTGGGGATGCGCAGGAGTATTTTCATGGACACGCTCACGTCGACTGAATGGACCTATGTACTGATTGGTGCTGGCGTTCTCGTGATCGCGCTGCTGGCCCTGGTCGCTGCGCGTGCGCCACGCGCGCGGCGGGCGGAGCTCAAGGGACGTTTTGGTCCCGAGTACGATCGCGCCATCGAACAATATGGCAGCGTGGCACGCGCGGAGCGTGAGCTCCTAGCGCGCGAAAAGCGCGTCCAACATTTCCGCCTGCGCCGCCTCTCCGACGCGGACCGCACGCGTTTTGCCGAGGAATGGCGCGCCGCGCAATCTCGCTTCGTCGACGACCCGTCCAGCGCCGTCAACGTGGCCGATGAACTGATCGGCCGTGTGATGGCCGCCCGCGGTTACGAAGTCGAAGAGTTCGAGCAACGCGTCGCCGATCTTTCCGTCGGCCACGCCAACGTCGTCCAGCACTATCGCGCTGCCCGCGTCCTCGCGGACGCCAACCGCGAGGGCCGTGCCAACACCGAAGAACTGCGCCAAGCCTTCGTGCACTATCGCGCCTTGTTTTCGGATCTACTCGACGACGTCGGTCGCGAACGCGCCCTTCGAGAAGCGCACGTGTGACCGCGCGCGCGGCGCTTACGCTGGATGGCGCACGGCATCGCCGGGGGGATGCTGGGCGAAGTACTCGGCGATGCCGGACATGGCAGGCTCAAAAACGGAGGGGGAAAAATTGAGAACGCCCGCGCGACGGCTGCTCCGGTTTTCGAAGTCGTGTGTGGTCCCGCCCGGGATCAGCACGAACGAGCCCGGCTTGGCGTCCACCCAGTGATCTCCGATCAGGATACTCATCGTGCCCTCCAGCACGAAGAACACGTCGTCTTCCGGGTGGGAGTGGGCGCCAGGTCCCGTCGTGTTGGCTTCCAACCACCACTCCGAGATCGAATAGTCGGCGTTGGTTTCGGCCTCGTCGGCTTTGAAGATCGCGCTGATGCGCCCCATCGGATACTGCCGGCCGGCGCCGGGCGCGAGAACGATGGGTTTCCTCGACGTCTTCTTCGAGGTCTTCGTGGGGGTGCGAGCCATGGAATATAGTTAACCCGAAAGGCAACTATCTGCAAGCGGGTGCCGGAAGGCCGCGAAACCACTTCATTGGTCGACGCGGACTTCCTGCCTCTGAAATGCGCGGCGATAGGCTTGAGGACTCGTGCCTGCTAGGCGTTGAAAGTGCGCGCGGAAAGCGGCAACGGAACCGAATCCGACGCTGCTCGCGACGCGTTCGACGGAGAGCGGCGTGGTCTCTAGTAAGACCTGCGCGCGACGCACGCGCGCTTTGAACAGCCATTGTACTGGACTGGTCCCCGTTTGTTCCTTGAAGTGTCGACTGAGCGTGCGAACACTCATGGCCGCGCGCTGGGCAATGTCTTCGAGGGACAGCGCTTCGTCGTCGAGGTTCTGTTCCAGCCACTCCAAGACCTGGCTGAGCGCCACCTGTTCGGTAGCGGGGCGCGCGTACTCGATGAACTGGGCTTGACCCCCCTGGCGTTCGAGCGGCACGACGGAGAGGCGCGCAGCCGACGCGGCCACGGCGGCGCCGTAGTCGCGGCGAATCATATGTAAACACAGATCGATGCCGGCGCTGGCGCCCGCGGAGGTGAGCACCGAGCCTTGGTCGACGAACAGCACATTGGGATCCACTTCAATCTGCGGGAAGCGCTGGGCAAGCTCGTCGGCGGCGAGCCAGTGCGTGGTGGCGCGTCGACCATCGAGCAGACCCGTGGCGGCGAGAAGGAACGCGCCGCTGCAGATGGACGCGATGCGCGCGCCCGCCTTGGCTGCGCGCTGGACGGCGCGCACCAACGAAGCGGGGACAGGGCGCGAAATGTCCGCAACCCCTGGCAGGATCACGGTATCGGCTTTGAGCAGCTCGGTCAGTCCACGCTGAGTCTTCACGCGGAAGGCGCCTGTATCGACTTCAGGGCTGACGCCGCACACTCGCACTTGGTACCCGGCGCGACCGTTCGGCAGCTGGACGCGCCCGAACACTTCGATTGGCGTCGCTAGGTCGAAAGCAACCACGCCGTCCAGGGCGACGACCACGACTCGGTGCATGGCCATATCCTGTTATGAAGCTAGATTTAAGCCACCAGTTTAGCCAGATTCCCGATGTTATTGGATTTGGCGTGGCCAGATCTCGTCGACGAATGGCTAGCTAGCCACTCGCGCCAACCGGCGCGCTCCGGCACGATGCTCCCCGGTGTTCGCGTACCAAGTCCTGCTCGTGTGCAAGTTCTTGAGCGTGATGGGCTTTGCTGGCGGGGCGACTGCGGCCTTCCTGACCAAAGAGGTCAGCGAACGGAAGCGGGCCGTGCATCACGTGGCGTCGCCTTGCCTGCTTGCAGTCTGGCTCGCCGGCTACGCGCTCCTGATATTGCGTGGGTGGCCGCTGTTCGAGTTGTGGATCATTGGCTCGCTCGCGTTGTCCCTGTCGGCGAACGTGGCGCTCGGCTATTGCGCGGCGCGAGGGCGACGCGACTTGGCAGCGTTCGCCGGTGTCGTTGCTCCCGTGGCTGTCACCGTCGGGCTCATGGTGTTCAAGCCGACCTGGGCGCAGGTGTCGCCGTGACGGGCGCGCGAGCGCTTCGGCTGTTGAGTTGGACGGAGGGCCTCTCTCTGCTCGGGTTGCTGCTGATCGCGATGCCGCTCAAGTACGCGTTCGGTCTGCCCCTGGCGGTGCGTATTGCTGGGAGCATCCACGGCCTCTTGTTTCTGGCGCTGCTCAGCGTCGGCGCGCAGGTCGCGCTGGAGCGAACACTGCCAAAGCAACGCGTGCTGCGCGTCGTGGGTTGGTCGCTGCTTCCGTTCGGATTTCTGCTCGCCGATCGCGACCTCAAGGGTGCTTAGGGCAGCGCCACAATCCAGTCGCGGAGCACAGTGAGCCCGGCCTCGTCGATGACATGCGTGCCAAGCGGCGGCATTTGCAGGGCGTTGTCGCGTTGGCCGTCTCGATAGAAGACCGCGCTTTCATCGGGCTGTCCTGGCGCAATCAGCGGCATGTAGCCGCTCCCGTCTTCGCGCGGGATATACGACTCGAGGCCAACACCTGTGCGGTACGTGGCGGTCTCGCCAGGGCTCGCCAGCTGTCCGACCTCGAGCTTCAGGTGAAAGCCGGTCCACCACGCTTCGGAGCCGAACTTCGGGTTGTGACAGGCGACGCCGCAGTTGACGTGCAGGTGCAGCAGCGCGGCGCGCTCACGGCTGTCGCCCGGCAGCTGCAGCGGCGGCAGTGGCTGCGAGAGCAGCCCTTGCTTCTCCAGGCGCGCAACCGTCAGTCCCTTCGCGTCGGACTGCCCAAGCAGGATGGCGCTGAAACCCAAGATCTGATCGGTCGCGCCGTTATGACAACGCTGACACTGCTCGGCGCGGGGAATCTCGTAGCTGTCCTGAAAGGTGCCTGGCACGTTGCGCTCGCCGGCGTAGAGCGCAACGGCGTGCGTTTCATCGTCCGTCCAGCGAAAGGTCGCCGCCCGCCACTGCTGAGGCCCAAGCTTGTGGAGATAACGCGTTTCAATGCGCCGAACCGCGTACGAAAATTCTTTCCAGAACCGCGTTCCGACCGGAAAGCTCCAGTCATCGGGCGCGCTGGTGTCGATCTTCGTGCCAGGCGGCAGCCAAACGAAGCGTTGCTTGTGCGTGTGGTCGCTCCACAACGCCATCGCCGGCGAAAACGGCTCGACCCCAGCTCCCAAACGTTTGCTGCGCCAGTAGATGCCGTATTCGCCGTAGAGCCCGGTGCAAGCGAGCTCCGCGTCGTTGGGGCAACCGAAGTCGTACCGCAGCTCCGGCGCTGCGGGTTGCCGCGGGGAAGGGGGCGCTTCAGGTAACGCAGCGTCGACGCTACAACCTGACAAAAGCGTCAGGAGCACCCACTTCGTTGTTGGCTGCCGCTGCTTCACGA
>Ga0247764_1000235_pt1 | contig 19989 bp, 22 predicted proteins | sample UWRJL051202B4_FD_179932 | JGI IMG/M metagenome (GOLD analysis project Ga0247764, IMG submission 179932) | Plant litter microbial communities from Arlington Agricultural Research Station in Wisconsin, United States - UWRJ-L051-202B-4 | ecosystem: Environmental > Terrestrial > Plant litter >...
GGGCGCAGGGAGGGCCACCCGAAGTGTTTCCGGGCGACCTTGCGCAGACGTGGTCCGTACACGGGTAGCTTCATCGAGCGGCCATTGTGCCCCGGCCTCGCGACCGGCAAACGCGCACGAGATCTGGGGGCTGGGGCACCCCTATTTCTTGCCGCCGAACATGCGGCGGATGGCCCAGATCAGGATGAGGAACGCGAGGGCCACGCCGAGCAGGCGGACGGCGTGCACCTCGGACCAGTCGACGCCGGAGGCAGCGAGCACAGAGTCGGTCACGCGCGCATGGTATCGACCGGCTCCCCCTCTCAGTAAATAGGAAGGTTTGTTGACTGAAACGGATCCGGGTGTGACCATTGGTCCGCACAACGGGGGGCGCGTCCCGCAGGGCGCGCTAAACGTCACCGGAGGTACGCGGATCCATGCCGAATCATGGCGAATTGCCGGAACTCGCCGCGACGGTGCTTCAGCCGGGATTCGCCGGCGTCACCGCGCCCGACTGGATCCGGCGGTGGCTCGGCGAGGGCCTCGGGGGTGTCGCGCTCTTCGCCCGCAACGTCGAGTCGCCCGCCCAGGTCGCGGCGCTGACCGCCCAGCTGCGCGCGGAGCGTCCGGACGTGCTGGTCGCGATCGACGAGGAGGCCGGCGACGTCACCCGCTTCGAGTCGCGGCTCGGCAGCTCCCGCCCCGGCAACCTGGCGCTCGGCGCGATCGACGACGTGCGGCTGACCGAGGAGGTCGCCCACGACCTCGGCGGCGACCTGGCCAACGCCGGCATCACCCTCGACTATGCGCCCGACGCCGACGTCAACAGCAACGCCGCCAACCCGGTCATCGGCGTACGGGCCTTCGGTGCCGAGCCGCACCTGGTCGCGCGCCACTCCGCCGCCTTCGTGCGCGGGCTGCAGGCGGCCGGCGTCGCGGCCTGCGCCAAGCACTTCCCCGGCCACGGCGACACCAGCGTCGACTCCCATCACGACGTGCCGCTGATCGACCGGGACCGGGCGCAGCTCAACGCGTGCGAGCTCGTGCCCTTCCGGGCCGCGGTCGAGGCCGGCGTCCAGGTGGTCATGACCGGGCACCTGCTCGTCCCGGCGTACGACCGGGAGCTGCCGGCCACGCTGAGCCGGGCCATCCTCACCGGCCTGCTGCGCGAGGAACTCGGCTTCGACGGGCTGATCGTCACCGACGGCATCGAGATGCAGGCCGTCCGCCGCCGCTACGGGCTGGCCGGTGCGGCCGTACGCTCGCTCATCGCGGGGGTGGACGCGATCTGCGTGGGCGGCGACCACGCCGACGAGCAGACCGCCGCGCTGCTGCGCGACGCCATCGTGGACGCTGTGTGCTCGGGCGAGCTGCCCGAGGAACGACTGCGCGCCGCCGCCGCCCGGGTCCGCCGCCTGGGCGAGTGGACCACCACGACCCAGACCGCCACGGGGGCGCGGGCGATCGCGGACGCCGTCATCACGGTCCTCGCTCCCACCAGCGGCGTCGGCTTCGACGCGGCCCGCCGCGCGGTTCGGGTGACGGTGACCGAGGGCGCGGCCGCCCTGCCGATCAGCGAGCCGCCGCACGTGGTGGAGTTCGCCGCGGCGCGCAACATCGCGATCGGCGTCGAGACGCCGTGGGGGCTGGGCGCACCGCTGGACGGGCTGCTGCCCGGCACCACCTCGGTGCGGCTGACCGAGGCCGACCTCGGCACCGACCCGGCCGCGACCGTTCTGGGCGGCGCCGGCGGACGTCCCCTGGTGCTGGTGGTACGCGACGTGCACCGGCACCCCTGGCTGTCCGACGTGCTCGGTGGGGTGCTGGCGCAGCGGCCCGACGCGATCGTGGTCGAGATGGGCGTACCCGAGACGGTGCTGGGAGCGGTGCACATCGCGACCTTCGGCGCGACGCGGGCCTGCGGACTGGCCGCGGCCGAACTGATCGCGGGCACCCGGGTGCCCGCGCCGACCCCGCAGACCCTGGCCGCCTGAGACCCCGGTCGCCTGAGACCCTGGCCGCCGGCGGTCAGGGTGGGTGGCTCTGCTGCGGCCGGCCGGCCTACTGCTCGATGATGTCGTCGTACTCCGGGTGCTCGGAGACGTACTTGGCGAAGAACGGGCAGGCCGGATAGACCTTGGCGCCGCGCTCGCGCAACTGGTCGAGCGTGCGCCGGGCCAACTCGTTGCCGAGCCCCTGGCCGCGGAACCGCTGGTTGATCTCGCTGTGCGTCACGACCACGACGCCGTCCCGGATCCGGTACGCCGCGAACCCGACCTCCTCGTCGCCGATCCGCAGCTCGAAGCGCTTCTCGGCGGGGTTGTCCCGCACCTCGACCTCGCCCATCGGTCCAGCTTAAGGTCGCGCGGGCCCCGTACGCTGCAAGGGTGTTCAAACCCACGCCCCGCCTCGCCGCCGCCCTCAGCTCGGCCGCTCTCGGCCTCGCGCTCCTAGCCGGATGCGGCAGTGACAACGTCAACTGCGGCCTCGATCAGTGCACCGTGAAGATCGATCGCGAGACCAACGCGAGCGCGAGTTTCCTGGGCGTGGAGGCGAAATTCCTCAGCGCCGACGCCAACACCGTGACCCTCGAGGTCGCCGGGGAAAAGGTCAGCCTGACCAAGGGCCAGCAGGCGATCGACGTCGGCGGCCTGCTCGTGTCGCTCGACAGCGTCACCGCCGACCAGATCGGTCTGCAGGTCTCGCGTAACTAGCCCTGCACCGCTCCTAGCACTTTCATCCGGACGCGTCCCGGGTTTGAGAAAACCCGGGACGGGTCAATTGTGACCCATGACATCCGCAGCCTCGAACGTCAAGGGCACCGCCTCGCGGGCCGCGAACAGCAAACCGCTTGAATACTTGGCCCGGGGCGGTTTCGTCGGCTACGGCATCATCCACCTTGTCTTCGCGTGGATCGCCCTCCAGGTGGCGTTCCAGGGCTCGTCGCAGGAGAGCGACCAGTCCGGGGCGTTGCAGTCCCTGGCCGGCAACGGCCTCGGCAAGACGCTCCTCGTCGTGATCGCGATCGGCCTGGTGGCGATGGCGATCTGGCAGGGCTTCGAGGCTGCGATCGGCGAGAGCGGCGAGCAGTCCGGCAGCGCCAAGGCCGAGCGCGTGCTCTCCGGCGTACGCGCCATCCTCTACCTCTATCTCGCGTGGACCGCGGTCAAGGTCGTGCGGGGCTCCAACGCCTCGATGGGCGACAACTCGCAGAGCAAGACGTCGACCCTGATGGACAACTCGGGCGGACGCTGGCTGGTCGGTTTCATCGGCATCGTGGTGCTCGGGGTCGGCGTGGGAATGTTCATTTACGGCCTGCGTCAGAAGTTCGTCAAGCACCTCAACACCGGCGAGATGACGCACGGCACCCGGAAGCCCATCATCCGGCTCGGTATGGCGGGTTACATGGCCAAGGGGACGGCGTACGCGATCGCGGGCGTGCTGGTCGTGTCGGCCGCCGTCAGCTACGACGCGGACAAGGCCCGTGGTCTCGACGCGGCCCTCAAAACGCTGGCCGGCAACTCCTGGGGCGTGTGGCTGCTCGCGTTGATCGCGCTGGGCATCGCCGCTTTCGGGGTGTACTGCATCGCACAGGCCAAGTACCGGAAAGTGTGAACAAACTGCCAGCCTGGTGCGCCGCGCAACGATCCGGGCACCGACCGGATGTTCTCGGGGGAGGATGGGGACGAGCGGGCACCGGCCTTCACCGGACCGGCCTTCACCGGACTGGCGTTCACCGGAGCGGACGAGCCCGTGTCGGTTTCCGCCCATCGGTCACGCGTTCTGGCGGGTTTCGCACTACAGGATTGACTCTCGGATGATCAGGGCATACACCGGGTCATGGAAAGGAGGACACCATGGCCGATGTTCTGAACGGCGGTCCGGCCCGCACGGTTTCCGATCAGTCCACCGCCGAGTTGGTCCAGCGGGCGAGTGAACAGGTCAGCCGTCTGGTCCGTGACGAGCTTGCCCTGGCCAAGGCCGAGCTGGCCGAGAAAGGCAAGCACGCCGGCATAGGCGTCGGCCTGTTCGGCGGCAGCGGGGTTTTCGCCATGTACGGCGTGGGTGCCCTCATCGCCACCCTGATCATCGTATTCAACCTGTTCCTGGACCTGTGGCTGGCGGCGCTGATCATCACGGTCGCACTCTTCCTGATCGCCGGCGTGCTCGCCCTGATCGGCAAGAACCAGGTCACCAAGGCCGTTCCGCCCGAGCCCACCGCCGCGGTCGCGAGCGTCAAGGCCGACGTCGATGCCGTCAAGCACGCGGTCAAGGAAGGACGGGCATGAGTGACTGCACCGGAGAAAGCGAAGCGTACGTAGGGCCAGGAGTCCATGCCCAGGAGGCTCAGTCATGAGTGACTGCACCGGAGAAAGCGAAGCGTACGTAGGGCCAGGAGTCCATGCCCAGGAGGCTCAGGCATGAGTGAGAAGAACGGGTCGCCGGAGCCGAAACCGTCGATCGACGAGCTGCGCGCCGAGATTCAGCAGACGCGTGCCGAGCTCGGCGAGACGGTTCAGGCCCTCGCCGCCAAGGCCGACGTCAAGGCCCGGGCCAAGGAGCAGGTCGAGCAGACCAAGCTGAGGGTCAAGGCCCAGGCGATGGAGGCGACCGAGAAGGTACGCGGCGCCGCCTTGGCCGCTGCGGGCGCGGTCAGCGACAAGGTCCGTGAGGCCACCGATCAGGCCACGGTCAAGGTTCGCGAGGTGTCCGACCAGGCCGCCGGCGCCGCTGATCAGGCCGGGTCGAGCGAGCTCGTCATCGACGTCCGGGAGAAAGTGCGGAACAGCCCGGTTCCTCTTTCCCTGGTCTTTGCCGGCGTGATCGCATTCGTGGGCGTCATTCTGATCGTTCGAGGGAGGCGCCGGTGAGCGGCAAAGTGTCGAAGCTGGCCTACCGGCCGGTGGGGTTGCTGCTCGGCATCGGCGCGGGCGCGGTCGCGGGTCTCGTATTCAAGGAGATCTGGCGACTGGTCGGCAACGACGACGACGCTCCGAACGCGACGGATGAGGATCGCGGCTGGGGCGAGATCCTTGCCGCCGCCGCCTTGCAGGGCGCCATCTTCGCACTCGTGAAGGCGGCCGTCGATCGAGGCGGTGCCGTCGGAGTCCGGAAACTGACTGGTCAATGGCCTGATTGAGGCGGGTTAACGATCCGGGTCTCCCACCTAGCGAGAGCGAAGTGGGGGACCTTTTCCATATCCGTCGGCGTTTATTCGTATCGCTCGAGGGGCAGCTTTACGGACCTCTTTTCGGGTACAGTGTGCCCAGTTTTTGCGTACGTGGTTCGCTGCTTCTGCCCGATCAAGGGATGCCGGGCGGTCACACGATGACCGCCGCCGGTGTCGTGCGTTGACGGTGGATGGGACGTCCTCTGAAAGGCCGCCTCACGGCGCCGCTGCTCGAAAACGGTCATCGGCCCGGGGTGTCGCGGGGTCGGCATTTTCAGAAGGAGAGTTCAGCATGGCGCAAGGAACCGTGAAGTGGTTCAACGCAGACAAGGGCTTCGGCTTCATCACCGTCGACGGCGGGGGCGCTGACGTGTTCGTCCACTTCTCGGCCATCCAGACGAGCGGCTATCGCACTCTGGAAGAGAACCAGCGGGTCGAGTTCGAGATCGCCCCGGGTCAGAAAGGCCCGCAGGCGGAGCAGGTTCGGCCGCTCTGAGAACACATGCCGGTCGCAAGGCCGGCCGCCGATCGCCTGGCGGAGATCGGCTCCGACGCAGAAACCCCCGCATCCTCGTAAGAGGGTGCGGGGGTTTCGTCATTGCCGGGTCTCAGGCTGTCGCTTCCGCGCGTTTCGCACGCGTTCGCGCCCGCACGCCAAGAATGATCGAAATCAGTCCCGCGACGGCTATCGCCGGACCGATCACCGCAAAGATCCCGACTCCGCTCATCCGGCTTCCGTCAAGGATGTCAAGGCCTTGCAGTGTCCACAGCGCACCGACCACGACTCCCAGCACGCCGAGCGCCATCGGGAGCCACCCGATGAGCCTTTTCTTAGGAGCCGGAATGGGGGTAGGTGCCGGTTCGTTCACCATTTGTCTTGCACCTGCGGGCGAATCAGTTCGTCGTAGACCTCGCGTACACCGGCCTTCGCCTCTTCGGTCAGCGGAGGCAGTCCGGCGACCGCGGCGTTCGCTCGGGCCTGCTCGGGGTTGCGCGCCCCGGGGATGACCACGGTGACGCCCGGCTGGTCGATGACCCAGCGCAGGGCGAACTGGGTCATCGTGTAGCCCTCGGGCACCAGCGGGCGCAACCGCTTGACGGCCTCGAGTCCGGTCGCGTAGTCCACACCGGAGAAAGTCTCGCCGACGTCGAACGCGGCGCCGTGCCGGTTGTAGTTGCGGTGGTCGTTCTCGGCGAACGTGGTGTGCTCGTCGTAGCGGCCGGAGAGCAGGCCGCTGGCCAGGGGCACGCGGGCGATGACGCCGACCCCGGCCTCGGCGGCGGCCGGCAGCACCCGCTCGAGCGGCTTGAGCCGGAAGGCGTTGAGGATGATCTGCACGCTGGCGGTGCCCGGGCGGGCAATCGCGGTGAGCGCCTCCTCGACCTTCTCGACACTCACCCCGTACGCCCGGATCCGCTTCTCCTCGACGAGGGTGTCGAGAGCGTCGAAGACGGCGTCGGAGGAGAAGACCGGGGTCGGCGGGGTGTGCAACTGCACGAGGTCGAGCGTGTCGACACCGAGGTTGGCCCGGGACCGGTCGGTCCACGCACGGAAGTTGTCGAGCGTGTAGTTGCCGGGCTCCTGCGCCACCCGGCGGCCCATCTTGGTGGCGACGGTCAGCCCGGGCTTGTTCTTGATGAACGAGCCGACGATCTGCTCACTGCGGCCGTCGCCGTAGACGTCAGCGGTGTCGATGAACGTGACGCCCGCGTCGACCGCGGCCTGCAGGGTCTCGTGCGCGTCGGACTCGCTCACCTCGCCCCAGTCGGCGCCGAGTTGCCAAGCGCCGAGGCCGACCACGCCGGCCGTCTGTCCCATTCTGCGAAAACTACGATTCTCCACGGCTGTCGACCCTACCGGCTGGCTGATAGCGTGCCTGCAAGACGTACGTACGGTTTGGGAGGTTCGCATGTGGGATCCAGCCGTCTACCAGCGCTACGGCGCCGAGCGCTCACGCCCGTTCTTCGACCTGGTCGGCCGGGTAGCGGCGACGGGGCCGCGGGCGGTCGTCGACCTCGGCTGCGGGCCCGGCGCGCTTACGCTGACCCTGGCCGAGCGCTGGCCCGACGCGCGGATCACCGGCGTCGACTCGTCGGCCGAGATGATCGCGAAGGCGGCGGCACACGGCGGCCCGGCCGAGTTCCGGCTCGACGACGTGCGCGACTGGCAGCCCGGGCCCGACGTCGACGTGCTCGTCACCAACGCGACCCTGCAGTGGGTGCCCGAGCATCGCGAGCTGCTCGCCCGCTGGGCCGTGCGGATGCCGCCCGGGGCCTGGTTGGCGATGCAGGTGCCGGGCAACGTCGGCGCGTCCTCACACGTGCTGCTGCGGGCCGTCGGGCAGCGCCACGGGGTCGGTGAGGTGCTGCGCGAGGCGCCGGTCGACGACCCGGGCGACTATGCGGCCCTGCTCACCGGCGTGGGCGCGGCCGTCGACGCCTGGGAGACCACCTACCTGCACCTGCTGCCAGTCGACGGGCCCGAGCATCCGGTGCTGCGCTGGATGGAGGGGACGGCGTTGCGGCCCGTCAAGGCAGCGCTGGACGAGAATGCTTGGCAGTCGTTCCGCGCCGACCTCGCGCGGGAGCTGACCGGTGCCTACCCGGCGACCGGTGGGTACGTGGCGTTTCCGTTCCGCCGCATCTTCGTGGTGGCCCGGACCGCAGATCCAGAAGGGACCTCCAGGTGCACGAGCTGACCTCGTTCATCGCCGGCCTGCCCAAGGCCGAGCTGCACGTCCACCACGTGGGCTCGGCCTCGCCGCGGATCGTGGCCGAACTGGCGGCCCGGCACGAGGGCGCCACCCCGGTGCCCGCCGAGCCGGCCGCGCTGGCCGACTACTTCGCGTTCCGTGACTTCGCGCACTTCATCGAGGTCTACCTGAGTGTGGTCGACCTGATCCGCGACGACGAGGACGTGCGGATGCTGACCTACGAAGTGGCCCGTGAGCTGGCCCGCCAGCAGGTCCGGTACGCCGAGCTGACCCTCACGCCCTACTCCAGCGTCAAGCGGGGCATCCCGGCCGAGGCCTACTGCGCCGCGATCGAGGACGCCCGCCGCGCCGCCTCGGCCGACTTCGGCATCGACCTGCGCTGGTGCTTCGACATCCCGGGCGAGGCCGGCCTGCCCGCGGCCGAGGAGACCCTGCGGATCGCGCTGGCGGAGCGGCCCGACGGACTGATCAGTTTCGGGCTGGGCGGGCCCGAGATCGGGGTGCCGCGGCCGCAGTTCAAGCCGTACTTCGACAAGGCTCGTGCGGCCGGGCTGCACAGCGTCCCGCACGCCGGCGAGACCACCGGGCCGCGGACGGTGTGGGATGCGATTCGCGATCTGGGCGCCGAGCGGATCGGGCACGGCATCACGGCCGCCCAGGACCCCGAGCTGATGGCCTACCTGGCCGAGCACCGGATCCCGCTCGAGATCTGTCCGACCTCGAACGTGCGTACCCGGGCGGTGGCCTCTCTCGACGAGCACCCGCTGGCCCGGCTCGTCGCGGCGGGTGTGCCGGTGAGCATCAACTCCGACGACCCGCCGATGTTCGGCACCACGCTCGAGCAGGAGTACGCGGTCGCGGCCGAGCTGCTCGACCTCGACGCGCAGGGCGTGGCCGGGCTGGCCCGCGCCGCCGTCGAGCAGAGTTTCCTCGACCCGGCCGGCCAGGCAGCCCTGATCGCCGAGATCGAGGCTTACCGCGCTCAGAGTGCGTAGAGAGGCTTACCGCGCTCAGAGTGCGTAGAGCGGTTCCTGCCAGATCGCCAGCACCACCACGACGCCGATGGTCAGCACGGCTATCCAGCGCACCAGCCGACGTGTGCTGAACCTGGCCGGGTCCTCCTCGGGCTCGGTCAGGGAACGTTCCAGGGTGTCGCGCACAGCCTTGCCTCCCGCTTAGTCGGGTACCGCCGTCCAACTCTGGTAGCGCTGACCGTTGCCCGTCTGCAGGACGAGCACCCGGTGCGCGCCGAAACGCTGTTCACCCACGCCGGCCACGAGGTCGCCGTCGGCGGTTCGCAGCGTGAAGCCGTACGCGGAGGCCTGCAGCCTCCAGCGGGCCGCCTCGCCGCACTCCGTCTGCACCAGCGGGGCGCCCGCGACTGCCCGGCCGCCGAGCGCGCCGACACACTTGCCGGTGGCCCGCGAGACGAGCGAATAGCTGTTCCCGGCGGCCGGCACCAGCTGCCACTGCTGCTGGGCGTCGTCGTCGGTGCCGCTACCGCTGAGGGTCAGCGGCGTGCCGAGCGCCGTGCGGGCCGCGTAGAGGTCGGCCGCGCCGCCGGTGAGCGCGTTGGTCAGGGTGAACCAGGAGTTCTGCGCGGGCCGGGCGGCGGGCGCGGTCTCGGCCGTGGCCCGGGCGGTGTATTTCTTCCCGGACTTCACGGTCACCTGGTATTTGGCGTCGGGCCTGAGACCGATCAGGCGCGCGCGGGTCACCTTGGTGGTCGCCACCGGCTTGCCGTCGACCGAGACCTCGTAGTTCGCATTGGCCGCGGCCGCGCTCCAGGTGAGCCGCACCGATCCGCTCGTCGCGTCGCGGATCTCGAGGAACGCCTGTGACTGCTCGGTCTGGGCGATGCCGGGCGGCGGTGTCGTGGTCGCCGCGACCTTCTTCGGCTGCACCTCGCTCGGCGACTCCACCGGCGTGCTCGGTTGCTCGGCCGGGGGCACCGGCGTCGGGGTGCCGGGTCGGGCGGGTGGGACGTCGCCCGTGCCCGGACCGGGGTCGGTCGCGGTCGGCTCGGCGCTCACGCGCGGGGACGGGCTCGCCGCGGTGGTGCTCGGCGCCGGATCCGGCTGCGCGGCGCCGGCCGCGTCGGGGATGTCGTCGCCGCCGTCGCTGCGCAGCAGGAACTCGCTTTGCGCGACGTTCCAGTTCTCGTCGAGGTAGCTGCCCCGCTTCGGGTCGGTGCTGTAGTAGTCGTCGTGGCCGCAGTCGAGCCGTGTCTCGTGCTTCTTGGGGCAGACCTCGCGCACCTGCTTGCCCGAACGGTCCGGGCCGCAGAGCAGGTCGTAGTCGTCGAGGCAGCTGCCGGCGCCGCTCGAGTTGGGCGAGTCGATGAAGGTCGCCCCCAGGCTGTGGGTCAGCTCGTGGGCGGCCATCGCCGAACTCCAGCAGCCGGCGTCGACCCGACTGTACGAGGGGCCGCCGTTGTTGCGGTTGCCCAGCCCAGGGCGACGGTCGGCGAGGTAGGTCGCGATGCCGCAATACACCTTGGCGTCGGCGAAGAGCAGGTATTTGCGGTCGGTGCGGTTGTAGCCGAGGTTGCGCAGCGCCTCGATGGTGGCCGTGAACGAGCCGAGTTTTCCGGCCGGCAGCTCCACCTCGGACACGTCGACCCGGCACTGCGGGGTGGTCACGAAGCGTACGTGCCGGGAGCCGCCGGTCTCGGCCGCACTCTCGTCGAAGATCTGGTCGATCCCGGCCGACCAGGTGCGGATCGAGCCGAGGAAGTCGGGGTAGCGGCTCGGGGCGCCAGCCTCGTGCAGGTAGAGCACCTGGACGCGTTTGCCGCTGCGCCCGTCGCCCTCGCAGGCCACGTCGTGCGCGCCCATGACGAAGTCGGCCTCGCCGGGTGCCGCGTCGGGCAGCAGGGCCGGGGCGTCGGCGGTCCGCGCGCTGCCGCCCTCGTCGCGCGCGATCTCGGCGTCGGACGGCACCACGGTGGCGCTCTCCCGGACCGGATTCCTCGGCTCGGGCGCCTTCGCGGTCACCGGGGTGACGCCACTGCGCACCTTGAGCCCGGCCGGCGCCTCGTCGGGGCCGTGCGTGCAAGTCTGTCTGTCCAGTTCGTACGATCCGGCGCAGAGCGAGCCCGCCTTGCCGGCCTTGAGTCCGTCGTAGACCAGGCCCTGGTCGGGCCGGTCGGCCGGCAGTGAGGCGAGGGCCAACTCACGCGAGCCGGGCCGGCCGGTGACGGAGTCGACCACGCTGGGGCCGACGACGCCGCCCACGCCGAGCAGCGCCAGCCCGACCGCGACCGGCAGCAACCGGTGGGGCCGCGAGGAGACGGCCCGGCGGTGGCCACGCAGGACGGGCCGGCGGTGCGTCGACAAGACCTCTCCTTGTCCTTGCCTGGCGGTGGCACGGTGGGAGGTGGCCGTGGGGCCACCCGCGGGGGGAACACTGCCAGCCCGGCCCCACGAGCGGAACGCCTTTAATGCAGATCTAAGCAAGATCTCGGTCCGCTTCACTCGGCACGGGCGGGACGGCTGCCACGCTCCCGGGCCAGGCGTCCGACCAGGCCGAACCGGCTCGCCTGTTTGGGCGTCGCCTCGGCGTCGGCGAGCAGCATCACCACGCTCGCGCCACCCAGGGCCGCCCGGTCGAGGCTGACCGAACCGCCGGCGGACTGAGCCGCCCGGCGGGCGATGTCGAGTCCGAGCCCGGTGGAACCCTGGTCGCTCTGGCCACGCTGCATCGCTTTCTCCGGATCTCCGATTCCTGAACCGGCGTCGTCGACCCGAACCGCGACCCAGCCGTCACGCCGCGAGAGGCCCACCTCGAACGCCGTGCCCTGGGGGGTATAGCGGAACACATTACCGAGAATCGCGTCGAGGGCGGCGGCCAGTTCCGCCCGTGCGACCGGGACCGGGATGCGTATCTGCGCGCCGACCACCCGGAAGTCGCGGTTCTGGTCGCCGGCCAGCGCCGACCAGAACGTCATCCGTTCCCGCACGACCTCGCTGGCATCGCACACCCCCGTCTCGGGTGCGGCCGCGACCTGGGCCGCGACCGCCTTACGGGTGGTGTTGATGAGCTGGTTGACCTCGTCCTCGAGGGTGACGATGGCCTGCCGGATGCGCCGGATGCCGCGGCGCCGGTCGAGCTCGGCCGCCGAGTACTCACCGATCTGGGTGTCGTCGGGGTCGAGCGCCTCGGCGTCCAGGCGCAGCGCGGTCAGCGGCGTACGCAGGCGGTGCGACAGGTCGGCCACCAGTTCCCGCTCGTTGGTACGCGAGGTGACCAGGCGGTCGGCCATACGGTTGAACGCGTACCCCGCCTCGGCCAGCTCGCGCGGGCCGGAGGGCTGGATGCGCACGCCGAGGTCACCGCCGCCGACAGCCATCGCCGACTGCGCGAGGTTGCGGGCCGAGCGGACCGCGCCCCGGGCCAGCCGGTCGACCACGACGACGCTGCCCGCGACGAGCGCGAGCGCGATGCCCAGGAGCAGCCACCAGTCGCCGCCGTCGTCGGAGAGAGCGCTGTCGGGCACGAAGACCTCGACCACCGACGTACGCCCGGAGACGGTGACCGGTTCGAGCCGGACCAGGCCGCCGTCGACGTTCTCGGTGATCGTGGAACCGCTGGACGCGGCGTGCTGGACCTCGTCGCCCGGGGCGCGGCCGCCGGCCGTCTCACCGGGCGGATGCACCCGCACGCGGCCGTCCGTGCCGGCCATCGCGGCGGCCTGCCCCCTGACGCCGGCGCCGGCCGTGATCGCGCCGATGACCCGCGAACTCTGCCGCTCGGCAGCGGTCAGCACCTGCTCGCGGTGGTTGTGACGCAGTTCCCAGCCGAGCGGGACGAGGAAGACGAGGGCGGCGACGGCGGTGGTCGCGGCGGTGATGTAGGCCAGTCGCGCCCTCAGTCCGGCGCCACCAACCGGAAGCCGACCCCCCGCACGGTGCGCAGGTAGCGAGGCTTCGCCGCGGACTCGCCCAGTTTCCGGCGTAGCCAGTACAGATGCACGTCGATCGTCTGGTCCTCGCCGACCGATGGCTGTCGCCATACCTCCTCCAACAGCTCACGACGGGACACCACCCGGCCCGGACGGGCGGCCAGGTACGCCAGCAGATCGAATTCCTTGCGGGTCAGCGCGAGCGGCTGATCAGCCAGGGCGGCACTGCGTTCGCCGACGTCGACGCGCAGCTCGCCGACCTCGTGCACCGCCGGTTGGGCGGTGCGGCTGGCCCGGCCGACACGGCGCAGCACAGTGGCTATCCGCGCGTCCAGGTGCGCGCCGGTGAACGGCTTGACCATGTAATCGTCGGCGCCGGCCCGCAACAGCCGGACGACGGTCTGCTCGTCGTCGCGCGCGGTGGCGATGATGATCGGCACGTCGGTGATGCCGCGGAGCATGCGCAGGGCGTCGGAGCCGTCCAGGTCGGGCAGCCCGAGATCGAGCACCACCAGGTCGGGCGTCTCGGCGGCGACCCGGCGCAACGCGTCCAGCGCCGTGCCGACGGCGTGCACGGCATGCCCTCGGTCGGCGAGCGACCGGAGCATGGCGCCGCGCACGACGTGATCGTCTTCGACGAGCAACACCGTGGCCATGCGAAGAAGGTACTGCTCTCGACAGGGATGGCCTAACTTGTGATTCAGAGACACCTCTCAATCACCGTAAGTGACGTCCTGTGGTCCGTTCCGGGGTGTGGGCGGGGCGGTCGGAGGGCAATACAGTCTGTTGTGCTGATGTCGTTCACTCTTTTTCCCGGTACGCGCCTGGCGCTGGCGCTCGAGAGCCTCGCGGGCCTGAGCGTGGGAGACGCGCTGGGCGCTCAGCATTTCGTGGCGCGGGTCGACATCGCGCACCCGCCGCCCGCTCCTTGGCCGTGGACCGACGACACGGAGGAGGCGTGCTGCCTCGTCGCCGTTCTCGCGGAGGGTGACTTCGACCGGGACGCCTTCGCCGATCAGCTGGGCCGCCGCCACGACCCCTATCGCGGCTACGGCCCGGGCGCGGTCGTGATGCTTCGCGAGATCCGTGCGGGACTGCCCTGGCCGATCGCCGCGGCGGCCGCCTTCGACGGGCAGGGCTCAGCCGGCAACGGCGCCGCCATGCGCGCCGCCCCGCTCGGCGCCTGGCACGCCGACTCGCCGGCGCACGCGGCCGCGCAGGGTGCCCGGGCGGCCGAGGTGACCCACGCGCACCCCGAGGGCATCGCCGGTGGAGTGGCGGTCACGGTGGCGGCGTCGATCGCGGCGGCCGGCCGGCTGGACGGGCACCGGCCCGAGCTGCTGCGGGCGGTGGCCGCGCACACGCCCGAGGGTCGCGTGCGCGACGGTCTGGTGGCGGCCACCCGCCTGAAGGAACCGGGCGAGGCGGCGTACGAGCTGGGCAACGGGACCCGGGCGATGGCGCGCGACACCGTGCCGTTCGCGGTCTGGGTGGCCGACCGCTTCCTCGACGACTATCCGGCGGCGATCGCGGCGTGCGTGCGCGCGGGCGGCGACGTGGACACCACCTGCGCCATCGCCGGGGGGATCGTGGCGGCGTACACCGGTCGCGACGGCATCCCGGCGCACTGGCTCGCGGCGCGGGAGCCGCTGCCGGACTGGCTGGCCCCCGTCATCGAGTGACCGGTCGGCGCAGTTCCCGCCCAGCCGACGCCATCACCTTGCCGCGGCCTCCTTGCTCACGCCCTCGGCCAGGTGCGGCGGCATCGGCTCGTGCCGGACGTAGGTGCGGGTGAAGGTGCCGGCGCCCGACGAGATCGCCCGCAGCTCCACCGCATAGCGCACCAGTTCGGTCGCGGGCACCTCAGCTCGTACCAGGCGGTAGGTGCTTCCGTCCTCGGCCTCGGTGCCCATCGGCCGGCCGCGCCGCCCGGAGAGGTCGCTCATCACGGCCCCCACGAAGGTCTCGGGGACCCGCACCACGACCTCGTCGATCGGTTCGAGCAGGGTGACCTGGCCCGCCGCGGCGGCCTCGCGCAGGGCCAACGCCCCGGCTGTCTGGAACGCGGCGTCCGACGAGTCGACGCTGTGCGCCTTGCCGTCGACGAGCGTCACGCGCAGGTCGACCATCGGGTAACCGGCGGCCAGGCCGCGTTCGAGCTGGGCCCGCACGCCCTTCTCGACCGAGGGGATGTAGTTGTGCGGCACCGAGCCGCCCACCACCTTGTCGACGAACTCGAAGCCGGACCCGCGCGGCAGCGGCTCGACGTGGATGTCACAAACCGCGTACTGGCCGTGGCCGCCGGACTGCTTCACGTGCCGCCCGTGTCCCTTGGCCGCCGCGGCGAACGTCTCGCGCAGCGGCACCCTGACCGGCTCGGTGTCGAGCTCGACGCCGCCGGAGCGCAGCCGGTCGAGCACGACGTCGGCGTGCGACTCGCCCATCGTCCAGAGCACCAGCTGGTGGGTGTCGGGGTTGCGCTCCAGCCGCATGGTGGGGTCGCCGGCCACCAGCCGGGCCAGGTTCTTGGCCAGGTTGTCCTCATCCGAGCGGGACTTGGCGACCACCGCGATCGGCAGCAGCGGCTCGGGCATCGCCCACGGCTCCATCAGCAACGGATGGTCCTTGGCGCTCAGCGTGTCCCCGGTCTCGGCGCTGCCCGATTTGGTGATCGCGCAGATGTCACCGGCGATCGCGTACGGAACCTCGCGCAGCTGGGCGCCGAGCGGGGCGTAGACGTGCGCGACCCGCTCGTCGGCGTCGTGGTCGGGGTGGCCGCGTTCGGACAGGCCGTGCCCCGAGACGTGCAGGACCTGCTCGGGGCGCAGGGTGCCGGAGAAGACCCGCACCAGGGAGACCCGGCCCACGTGCCGGTCGATCGTGGTCTTGACCACCTCGGCGACCAGCGGCCCGTCGGGGTCGCAGTGCAGCGGCGGGCGGGCCGAACCGTCGACGCCGGTGACCACGGGCAGGTCGTGCTCGAGCGGCGACGGGGCGCCGGCGACCAGGCCGTCGAGCAGCGCGTCGAGCCCGACACCGGTGCCCGAGCAGACCGGGATCACCGGGTGGAAGTGGCCCCGGGCGACTGCCTTCTCCAGGTCGGGCAGCAGCGTGTCGGTGCTGATCAGCTCGCCGGCGAGGTAGCGGTCCATCAGGGACTCGTCCTCGCTCTCGGCGATGATCCCCTCGATGAGCGCGTTGCGGTCGTCGGCGATCGGGTTCAGGTGTTCCGGCTCGGCCTCGCCGACGCGCGGCGGATAGCCCTCGGAGTAGTCGAGCACCCGCAGCGTGACCAGGCCGATCAAGCCGGCCACCGACTCGTCGTCGCCGAGCATCGGCTGGTAGATCGGCATGACGTTCTCGCCGAACGCCTCCTGGCAGTCGGCCAGGGTCTCCTCGTAGTCGGCGCGGGGATGGTCGAGCCGGGTGATCGCCACGGCGCGGGGCATGCCGACCGCACCGCACTCATCCCAGAGCGCGGCGGTGGCGTCGTCGACGCCGTCGACGGCCGAGACCACGAAGAGCGCGGCGTCGGCGGCCCGCAGGCCGGCCCGCAGTTCCCCGACGAAGTCGGCGAAGCCGGGAGTGTCCAGCAGATTGATCTTGACATCCTGGTGGACCAGGGGCGCACAGGCCAGCGCGACCGAGCGCTGCTGCCGGATCGCGGCCGGGTCGTGGTCCGACACCGTGGTGCCGTCGGTCACCGAACCGGCCCGGGGGATCGTCCCGGTCGCCGCCAGCAGGGCCTCGACCAGCGTGGTCTTGCCCGCACCGGAGTGTCCCACCAGCACCACGTTGCGTACTCTGCCGGGCTCTGTCACCACCGGCGCCGGCACGCCGTTGAGCCCCTTCTCCGAGGTCTTCTGGGCCATGTCGGCCGCTCCTGTCCGTTTCGAGACTGTTGACGACGCTGCTCTTGAAATCCCACACCCGGCGCTGTCCCGGAGGCAACCCTTTGTAGTCGGCAAACGTCGCAGACACCGACGATACGGCCACGGTGTCTTGCCGGGGCACGCTGACCTGGGTCGCGCCGATATGGTGGGACGGCCATGGCAAAGATCGTCCAAGTTTCCGCGCGCGCCGTTGCCGCCTACGGCGTCAACCCGGTCGCCCGCTTCCTGCTGCGCATCGGCGTCACGCCGAACGCCGTCACCGTCGTCGGCACCGTCGGCGTGCTGATCGGCTCCTACTTCGGCGCGAGAGGTCACCTGTTCTGGGCGACCGTCGTCGTCACGGCCTGCGCGCTGACCGACGCGCTCGACGGCACAATGGCCCGCATGCGAGGCGGCGGCAGCAAGTTCGGCGCCCTGCTCGACTCGTCGATGGACCGCATCGCCGACGCGGCGGTCTTCGGTGCGGTCGTCTTCTACCTGGCCGGCGAGGGCAATCCGTACGGCGGGACGATCGCCGCGTTGATCAGCCTCGCCGCGGGCCAGATCGTCTCGTACGTGAAGGCGCGGGCCCAGAGTCTCGGGCTCAACGCCGACGTGGGCATCGCCGAGCGCCTCGAACGGCTGATCATCGTCGGTATCGGCGGGCTGCTGGGCAGCGCCGGGCTCGAGTGGGGGCTGCCGGCCGCGCTCTGGGTGCTGGCCGTGCTCTCGATCATCACCATTTTCCAGCGGCTGATCCACGCGTACCGCACCGAGCCGAAGCCGCTGCCGGGCGGCACTGCGGCCGGCGCTGCTGGGGGCGGCGCTGCTGGGGGCGGCGCTGCTGGGGGCGGCGCTGCTGGGAGCGGCGCTGCGGGCGGCGGCGCTGCGGACGACTCGAAGGAACCGGCTGCGTGAAGGACCGTTTGATCGAGTTCGGCTACGCGGCCGGGTGGCGGCTGGTGCGCGTGCTGCCGTTGTCCGTCGCGCGGCGCTTGTTCATGGCCGCGGCCGACCGGGCGTACGCCGCCAACGGCCCAGGCACCCAGCGCCTGCGCCGCAATCTGCAGCAGATCGTGCCCGACATGCCCGACTTGCTGGTGCGTGCCGGGCTCCGGTCGTACGCCCGCTACTGGCTCGAGGCTTTTCGGCTCCCCACGCAGTCCCGGCAGCAGCTGCTGGCCGGCCTCGGCATGTCCGACGAAAACTTCGCCGAGCTCAAGTCGCTGATCGCCGACGGGCGCGGGGTCGTGCTCGCGCTCCCGCACGTGGGCAACTGGGACGCGGCCGCCGCCTGGGTGGTCTCGCACGGCTGGCCGATGGTCACGGTCGCCGAGCGGCTCAAGCCCGAGGGCGTGTTCGAGCAGTTCGTGGCCTATCGCGAGAAGCTCGGCATGGAGGTGCTCCCGCTCACCGGCGGTCGGCGCCCGCCGCTCGACGTCCTCGCCGAGCGGCTCCAGCAGGGCATCGTGGTGGCCCTGCTCGGTGACCGCGACCTGTCCCGCGGCGGGGTCGAGGTCTCCTTCTTCGGGGGGCGCACCCGCATGCCGGCCGGGCCGGCGATCCTGGCCATCCGGACCGGTGCGCCGCTGATCGCCGTCGACCTGTCCTTCACGCCGACCAAGACCTGGGCGGTGCTGCGCCGCATCACGCCGGCGACCGAGGGCGCGCTCGACGTGCGGGTCAAGGCGACCACCCAACTGCTCGCCGACGCGTTCGCCCAGGGCATCGCGGACCATCCGCAGGACTGGCACATGCTGCAGAAACTGTGGCTGTAGGGGAGTGCCGCATGCGGATCGGGATCGTCTCGCCCTACTCGTTCGACGTGCCCGGCGGCGTGCAGAACCACATCATGGACCTGTCCGAGGCGCTGATCGGCCTCGGCCACGACGTCAGTGTGCTGGCTCCGGCGGACGAGGATTCAGAGCTGCCGTCGTACGTCGTCCCGGCCGGCCGCGCCGTGCCGCTGCCCTACAACGGGTCGGTGGCGCGGATCGCGTTCGGCCCGGTGTCGACGGCGCGGGTGCGGCGCTGGCTGAAGGCCGGGCAGTTCGACGTGCTGCACGTGCACGAGCCGATGACGCTGAGCCTGTCGTTGCTGGCGGTTCTCTCGGCGCGCGGGCCGGTGGTGGCCACGTTCCACACGGCGATGACGCGGTCGCGGGTGCTCTCCGTGGCCCAGGGCATGCTGCAGTTGGTCGTCGAGAAGATCACGGCGCGGATCGCGGTCAGTGAGCTCGCCCGCAAGGTGCAGGTGGAGCACCTCGGCGGGGGAGCGGTGGAGATCCCCAACGGGGTGGCGGTGGCCAAGTTCGCGACGGCCGTGCCCCTCGACGGGTGGCCGGGAGACGGCGGCACGCTGGGATTCCTGGGGCGGTTCACCGAGCCGCGAAAGGGCTTCGACGTCCTGCTCGGGGCTTTTGTCCCGTTGGCCCGTCGGCGGCCCGGGCTGCGGCTGCTGGTCGCCGGGCCGGGAGATCCGGCCGAGCTGTACGAGGAGATTCCCCCCGACCTGCATGACCGGGTGACCTTCCTCGGGTTGGTCACCGAGACCGACAAAGCTCGCATGCTGCGCAGTGTCGACGTCTATGTGGCGCCGAACACGGGCGGTGAGAGCTTCGGCATGATCCTCACCGAGGCGATGGCCGCCGGTACGGCGATCGCGGCCAGCGACCTCGACGCGTTCCGCCGGGTGCTCGACGGCGGCCGGGCCGGGGCACTCTTCCCGACCGGGGACGCCCAGGCGCTGTGCGTGCTGCTGGACAGGCTGCTCGACGATCCCGGCCGCCGCTCTGAGCTCTCCGCGGCGGCGGTCGAGGCGGTCGAGGCCTTCGACTGGCCCGGCGTCGCGCGGCGGGTCCTCGAGGTGTACGGGACGGCGATCGAGGCGACCGACGGCCGGGTCATGGACGACGGGTGGGCGGAACCACGCTCCGGCACATGACATTCACGGGCACCGGGGCATTACCATTCCCGCCATGTATTGGGTGGTGGGTCTCGTTGCGGCCGTCGTGCTGCTCGGGGCTTACCTCGGCTGGACGGCCCACCGGGTCGAGCGGGTGCACGTGCGCGCCCAATCGGCCGAGCGGGCTCTCGACGCCCACCTGATGCGCCGGGCCGCGGCGGCCGCGGTGGTGGCCGAGCAGTCCGACATCGTGGAGCTCTACGCGGCGGCCCGCCTCGCGCTCGACGCCGAGGCCGAGGAGCGCGAGTCCGCCGAGAACGACCTGACCCGGCAGTTGCAGGCGGTCACGCTCGTCGTCGGTGACCCGGCCGCGCGCACCCTGATCGCTTCGAGCCGCCGGGTGGTGCTGGCCCGGCAGGTGCACACCGACCTGGTCCGCGACGCCC
>Ga0247764_1000237_pt1 | contig 19940 bp, 9 predicted proteins | sample UWRJL051202B4_FD_179932 | JGI IMG/M metagenome (GOLD analysis project Ga0247764, IMG submission 179932) | Plant litter microbial communities from Arlington Agricultural Research Station in Wisconsin, United States - UWRJ-L051-202B-4 | ecosystem: Environmental > Terrestrial > Plant litter >...
AGACGCTGAGTAAAGCGGTGTCGACACCATCGCCGGTATATCAGCGAATGCGCACAAACAAGGCTGCGGGATCGTCCGTGATCCTGACGCATGATCTTTCTGTTCTTACTACGGCCACTTTCTCGTCCGGTATTGTCAAGACCACATCCACGAGCTATCTGAACTTTGCGGATAACGCTACGGCGACGGGTGCGAACGATCTCAGCTATGTAGAAGGCCCTGTTCGTAAGACGGGGAACGATACATTCGTCTTCCCGGTAGGTGGCGGAAACTTTTATCGTTCTATCGCGCTTGCCTCAGTGCCAGGCAGCACGAGCGATGTCTTTACGGCCCAGTATTTCAAGGCCGCGCAGTCTTATGGAGACAGGACCAAATGGGATCCTTCGTTCTATACTGTGAGCGGTTGTGAATACTGGATCCTCGATCGTACAACGGGCTCGTCGAATGTCAACGTGGCGTTGAGCTGGAACGAGGCGGCCTGTGGTACAGGGTATGTAACCCAACCATCTTCGTTGCGTGTGACACGGTGGAATGGCTCATCGTGGGTGAACCATGGCAACGGGGGCACCACTGGAACAAGTACAGCCGGCACTGTTGTTACCTCTGCTGCTGTTACCAGCTTCAGTCCCTTTACCCTGGCTTCTACAACGGGCAATAACCCGCTACCGGTGGGACTGGAGCGCTTCTGGGCTGTAAACAACGACGGCTCTGTTACGCTACGCTGGACGACGGTTACGGAAAACAACAATGCCACGTTCTCGCTGCAACGTTCAGCAAACGGTTTTGACTTCGAGACGATCTATACTGTAGCCGGTGCCGGCACGAACTCAAGCCGCCTGCAGTACAGCCACACCGACGACGGGCCTCTGCCCGGGCAATCGTACTATCGCCTGGTTCAGACCGACTATGATGGTAACTCTGAATCCTGGCTGGTATCTGTTTCACGCGAGGGTGAAGACTCTCCTTTTATCATCTGGCCTAATCCCGCGGGTAATGAAACGGTGTACTTTAATCAGAAGGCCTCTATCGTCATCATGAACAATCTGGGGCAGGTGATTGCCACCCAGGATGGTGTACTCTCGATCGATGCAAGCTCACTTGCTCCCGGTGTTTATACAATACTCAACCAGAAGGGGCAGGCAGCGAGGCTGGTGCGGAAATAATTTTAGAAGTATATTATAACAAAAAACGGCTGATCATAACGAGCAGCCGTTTTTCGTTACATTACTTTATGAGCGTTAGCTTCCAGCCAATACCTGGTTCATGGCGGACGCCCGTGCAGCGAAGGCGTTTGGTGTTATGCCGGTGAACAGCTTGAACTCGCGGATGAAATGCGACTGATCAAAATATCCGGCGTCGTAGGCTATGCTCGTGAGATCCTGATCGCTGCTGGATACAAGGCTCAGGCTATACTGGAAGCGGTTTATCTTGCTGAGCAGCTTTGGCTGGATACCGGTGTACTGAGAGAAGAGCTGTGTGACATAGCGCGACGATATATTGTTACGGGCGGAGAGGTCGGTTATACGGTCGTTGCCTGTACTTTCGGCGAGGCTGCTCACCATATTGCCCACAAACTTTATTTTATCGTGCTTTTTCTCTGTCACCATGAGGCGTTCGAGGAAATATTCTTCCAGAAGCTCTATCTTTTGCGGCAGTATCGATGCTTCCTGTAATCGTTGGTGTAGCGTGTTGATCGATGGGCCGAAGAGCGTGGCAGCGTCGGCCACTTCGTTATTGAGATCGGCCAGACTTTCCCTGAAGAAGTAGGCCATCGAATGCGGGTAGAAGCGTACGCCGAGCATCGTATTTTCCCCAAGCGAACGTATGGCCAGTGGCTTTGTAATCTGGCCCCAGACCTCGACAGCGGGTGTTGTGTAGAAAGTGTCGTTGCGCCTGGTTTGCCAGTGGCCGCTACCCAGATTGAAGATCACCTCGGTATTGCCACTCGGGTAAACGGTGTCATCATAGTCGGCACCTGACTGTGATTCATAGAGATAAAAGCACTTTACAAAGGGCCGTAATTTCTGATTGGGCAGGACTTCTTTAAATACCATAGCGTTTGTGGTTTCCTGTTTCCATTGTTGTTTCCTGGTGCTTTTGCCGGATGCGCAGGGTGCTTTACAAAGATACTCAGCTGCCGCTCATTGCCAAAAGCCTCTTTTTGACAAAATACGGCAACCTTTCGCGGTTGGAATTGTATAAAACGGAACAGCTATTCCTGTTTTCCGGCTTTATACGGCGTTCCGATTTATACTATTCTCCCGGCATAGAGAGATTTAATTTTGTTCCATCTTAAACACATAATATTCGTATGAGCACTTATGATTCTTTTTTGAAGCTACATGAAGCTTCTTCTTCTCCCCTCCTGCTCGGCAATGTATGGGACGTTCACAGCGCACAGGTATTCGAGGCAAGCGGCTATGCCGCGGTGGGAACCTCCAGCCTGGCGGTAGCCAAAGCCTGGGGCTATGACGACGGTGAGAATATAGCATTCGATCATGTGCTCGGTCTGGCCCGCCGAATCACCCAGGTCGTCCGCATTCCACTAACTGTCGATATCGAGGGCGGTTACAGCCGTGACCTCGGCATTATTACGGATCACGTACACAAACTTGCTGATGCTGGTGTTGCGGGGATCAATTTCGAGGACAGCGTTGGCGGCAAGCTACTTCCTGTTGCCGAGTTTCAACGTCTGCTTTCCGGGCTGAGCGATTATTTAAGCCGGTGCAATCTAAAGGTGTTTATCAATGCGCGTACAGACGGATTTTTACTTGGCCTCCCCACAGCGCTTAACGATACGCTTGACCGTATAGCAGCCTATGAGAACATCGGTGCTTCGGGCATCTTTGTACCCTGTATCGTCGATGATACTGATATCCGTACTGTAACGAATGCAACTGCACTGCCTATAAATGTGATGTGCGTGCCCGGCCTGCCTGATTTCAAGATCCTGGGCGACCTGGGCGTACGTCGTATCAGTATGGGGCCGTTCCTGTTCAACCAGGTTTATAAGCGAATGGGTGAGCTTGCGCGTGCTGTCCATGCGAACAAGAGCTTTTCCCCTGTCTTTTCTTAACATCTAAACACTTAACCTTATTTCCTATGACACTACCCAAACGGGCACAGGATGCCCACTCTGCCCTGGCAGATGCTTTCAACTCCGGCGATGTCTCCACCGTTTTGCGAATGTATGACGTTAACGGCATTATTGTACCGGAGCCTGGCAAGGCTGTAACCGGTCAGTTACCATGGGAGGAAGCCATACGCGGCATTCTTTCCATCAAGGGCACTATGACGATTAAAACCGTGTACTGCTATGAAGCAGGTGATGTTGCCGTAGGGCGCTCCGAGTGGAGCATTTCCGATGGCAATGACGTTAAGATCAGCGCAAAGGGTATCGAACTAATGCGCCGGCAACCAGATGGGACATGGAAGATTGTGGTAGATCATGCTTTCGGCGCAGAAAGCAATCTCACGGCTGCGCGGGTGTGACTCAGAGCCCAGAAAACAGAAGAGCAAGCTATCGGGCTTGCTCTTCTGTTTTTCTATTGTTTGATGGTTATCGTTATTTACGTTTCTTATCCTTTCCGAGGGCTACCTTGAAATCGGCGGGCGTGCCGGTAACTTTCAGGTTCATGAAGCTTATCTTTTTGTCCTTATCGAGGTATTCGATCTCGTCGACCTGTGTGACATCCACTTCTTCCTGCTTTTTATGGAACAACGCATTGAAGCCTACCTGTGTTACCAGCTTCATCGGCACCCGTACATAATATTCCATGCTCATATCGAGCGATTGCTTGCCTGACATCTGTATATAACCGATGGACGAGTTTATATTCATGCTCGGTATATCCAGGACTCCCTCCGTGAAGCTCAATTTGTTCCGGAGCGTATCGAAACGCACGAGGCTCAGGTTCTTGTCTTTGAAGTAGCTGGACAGTGCCTGCATCGGCGCAAAGTCTACCAGGCTGCCGTTGTATATCGAAACGTTCAGCTCGGCCGTTGTCTTACTCATGATCGGTACAAAGTTGGGATGGATCTGTACGTAACTCTTTATCTGTCCGCTCAAGCGGCCTTTGATGTTCTTATTGATCACCACATCCTGACCGAAATGATCGAGCTTCAGCATCATTTTTTCGAGATCGACCTGGTCTACTTTGATCCTGCTCCTGAAATAGATCTTCGAGGTATCTGACCCGTTAAGATGCCCACGCATCCCTACTGTTCCGTCGGCTACGTTCATCCGCAGCGTGTCAATATAGATATGCTGATTCTCCTGCATACGCACACGGGCTTCTACGTCTTTCAGCCAAAGCTTGTTATATTTCAGCTTGCCGATGTTTACCACCACGTTAAAATCAGAGAATGGTATCGTGAAGATATTAAACGCTTTTGCATGCTCTACCGTAGAATCGGACTTTGCCGGCACTGCCTGTACGACGGCTACTCCAGACGAATCTTTCTTTACCCGTGAGCGGCGAGGCGGGGGCGCAAAGCTGTAGTTACTTATCTCATCGGCATCGAGGAAGTCGGATTTGAAGAAGAACGAGTTCGTTTTCTTGCGAAGCTTCTTGTCTTTGCCGGTGAAGTAGCGGAAGCTCATATCGAAGTCACTACGCCCTATTTTGCCCTTCATCGTGTCGACTATCAGTACGCGGGTGCCATAGCGCATCTTGCCCTGGATATCCTTCAACTGTATTTTATGTCTCTTGAGATCGCCGGTTATGTTTACTATATCGGCTTTTGCAAAGCGGAAGTTAGTATCGTACTTCAGCTCAGCTTTTGCACGGAGCCAGGCGTTGTTCAGTTCCTCACGACGATAGCCCCTCGGGATAAGCTTACGACTCGCCGGGCCTAACACATCTTTCAGTGAGAACCGGTTCGACTTGAAGTCGAACGCTATTTCGGTTGTTCCTTTCTTGATATCGTGGAACCAAAGCTGATAGTTCTTTATGCGACCGCTGAACCTAAAATCGGACGAGTCTATCATCCCATTGAAATTGCGCAGCAGCACGGCTGTATCATTTATCGTTAGCGTTGCGCCGAGGTCTTTGAATGTATGTGGATACTTCTTGAATGCGGCGCGCAGGTTTGTCATTTCAAACTTACCCTTGGGGAGCGGGGCCGGGTTGAGCAATTGCTCCACCGATGTCTGCAACATAAGCCCTACGTTAAAGCCGCGAATCTCTTCGTCGAGCTTTCGGGACAATGCGGTGTCGTGCGCGACCAATTCTTTAAAGAGTACTTTGTTACTGCTCGCATTAACTGTTACTGTTACTGTCTTGCTTCTATCGTGAATAAATGCCTGTACATCGCTTATGCTTCCGCTTATCCGGAGGTCGGACTCGCCGATATTCAGCGACGCGGAGTCCACGTGAATGTGGCCGTTTCTCATCTCAGCATGTACGTTCATATTACGAACGGGATGCGGATATCCGGGAATCTGGAATGAGAGGTTTTCTACCACCAGCTTGCTTTGGATTCCTTCCTTCAGCTTGTTCAGCGACTGCTCCGGTAAACGTATGTCGTTAAGCTCTTTAAAGTCCATATCGAGCCTGATCTTACCGGTGATCTGTTTCAGGCCGGGGATTCCGAGGAACTCTCCGAGGAAACGAAGCTCGAGCTCGGAGCGGATCTGTACGAGCGAATGCGGGTCGGTGAAGTCACGCACGACAAAGTTTCCTTTGAAGACTCCTTTCTCCGGCCGTGCGCTTACATTGGTCATGTGCAGCTCTGACGTGCGGAGTGTGTGCTCACTCCCATTTGTATAGAATCCCTTGAAGCCAAGCTGGTCGACTTTCTTATCGGCCTCTGTGTTGAGGAACCATGCGTCTTCGCAGCCAAACGACACTTCTATAAGCGGCATCTTATCCGCGGCGATCTTGCCTTTTATCAGCGCATCAAAGTATACCCGACCATCGTATTTGAATGGTTTGAGCATCTTTTTTACATCGGAAGGAAGAAACGCGCCAACCATGTTAAAGTCGGGCTTATCTCCTTTTATCTTGAAGTCAACGGCTGTGGTATCTCCAAGATCGGCATCCCCTACTATATTAAACGATGCTTCTTCGAGCTTCAGGTTTCCCGAGGCGATCCGGAGCTTGTGTGTTTCTATCTGGAATGCTGCTTTAAAATCGAGCTTTACTTTCTTGTGACGGAAGTATGTTGTGTCGGCGGGGCCTATCACGTCAAGGAGCATATCGCTTTCGAGCTCGGTGTTGATGTGTTTGGCGTGTAGTCCGAATGATGCCGAGAGCTTTTTAAGGTCGGAGGTTATTCGCTGTCCACTCGCTTCGTCGTAATAGTGGATATTCAAGTCCTTCAATACAGCTTTGTCGAGGTTCAGCTGCATTTGTGTGGTATCGGCGCCGGGTTGGGATGGAGTCGACTGTACCTCTACCGCCTCCAACAGGTTAATGGTTCCGTTGGCGCGTTGTACGATGTCCCACTCTCCTCCTTTCAGGAAGAGGCGTTTTATTGTATAGTTCTGTCTAAGAATATCGGGAAGGCTGAAGCCCACATACAGGCGTTCGAGGCTGCCGAGCGGCTTCTGTCTGCCGGTTTTATCGGGGAACAGTTTGGCTCCGTGGAGGGCGATGGATACATAGGGAAAGTTCTTGACGAGGGAGATGTTGCTCTCCTCGATCGTGAGCTCGCCGCGAATCTTTTTGTTAAGTTCGTTGACGGCCAGGTTGACCAGGCGCTGCTGCTGTGTCATAAATATGACTACGGCGATGCCGGTTAGCAATGCAAACGATGTCAGGAGGATAATCAGGGACCGGATGATCCATTTTTTGAGGCTTGACCGGGACCTGTTCGGGTTCCCAGGCGTAGTAGGTTCTGCCATACCGCTTATGAAGGGCAATTTTCGGGTGAAGTTACATATAGTTGAACGCAAATATTGGGCCGTACAGTATTCCTTTAAAAGGTTTTATAACGGGGTATACAATTCATTGTCCGAAATTCTATTTTAATTAGTTTTGATCGCACCTTTTGCTCCTATCCGGTGTTACAATCCGTCGTTTATGTTGTGAGTAATCAGCGCCCATTCCGGTGTGAGTTTTCCTAATATTTTCAAGAGCTATGCCTGGAGCATATCTGGAGGGAGTGTGGAAAGAGTCTGGAGGGAGTCTGGACAATATACCTGTTACATACGGGTTATATGGGAGTTAGAAGGGAATCTGAAGGGGATCTGAAGGGGATCTGATACGGCTGTGAGACGTATGATCCAGCTCCCACTTGTACATCTACCGGGCATCCGGCAGCCGTACAGAAACTGATAATATTAGTTTTTGGGTCTTTCCTATTGCGGTCCGGTCATGTTTCTGTATGGCATCGGGTGGCAGGGCAGATCTCAAAGACATTGCCGATGACGGCGTAAGCGTGTGGTGTCGCAAAAAACTTGACGCACGCCGTTCAAGAATTCGGGCAGACTTCATACATCATTCTCTCTTCCTTGTATATGTGATAACATATTCTCCGGTGACACATCTTCCGACTATTGAACGGGTCGTTACGTCGATTCGCAGACTGTTTCTGTTGGGTTTAGGTGGTCTATTAAAACGGGCAAGCTATATATACCCCTGGCGGACATACTTATAACATTACTTTTCATACATGTTATGCTTCGCTCGTTGTATCCTATCAATCGCCGTGATTCGTTGATTCTATTTATATTTCGGGGCTGTTTGATAACATGTTATACCCGAACCCTACCAATACCATGCGTATTAAATACGTTATATTGTCGTTACTGCTGCTCTGTACAGCTATCTGCTGTTTCGGTCAATTGACCAACAATCGCTTCGACCGTCTTACCGAGGCGGAATTCAAAGAGCTTCTGGAACATCGCGAGGCGTTTATTCCGGCGGATCTCAAGAAAGATACTGTGGTGATCATTCGCTATTGTACAGAACGGCTCGAGCGATTGCAGCTGCAGGCACGAAAGCTTACGTATGCTGTACACGGCGTCGATACGACCGCCCTTGCTAACGCCGTTGCTCCGGGTGAAGACCCTGCTTTGAATAAGAAGAACCTTGATAAATTTTCGAAGAAGTATCCAGAGATGCTGCAGAAGGAGCTCTCGCGGAAGGGCATTGCCTGTGTGATTGCGGATGAGAATGCTTTGTTGGCAGCGCGGACCTCGCCGGGGAAACGGTATTGGCTGAAGACGACTTATATAAGCTCGCAGGAGTCGCCGGAGCAGGCAGCGTGGGTGCTTTCGGTGACGAATTTCTTTTATGATAGTGTTGGGGATCGGAATTATGAGGTTTATATGCCGATGAATAATGAGTTGTTGGATTTGGTTCCGTGAGGTACGGGGGACGTTTTTTTAGATGAGAATGTTATTGAATGCAGATGCTGTGAGGAAGCCGGGCGATTGGTGGTGTTCTGATGACAATTTATTCGGGCGTTGGACGGCAGTCGGGAGACTGCCAACATAGTAGGCACAAGTCTTCCCCCGAGTGCCTCGGGGTAGAGACTTGCGCCAGCTAAACACCTTACGGTAAAACCCACGTTAACAAGGTTTGACTTTGATTACAGTAACTTGTGCCAGCTGTAGCCCAGTTCACGGCAGTCATCCCGAGTACTCGGGACAACATGATGGGTACCACCGATATTCTCGGGGCACAGCAAGTTGCAAACTTGCGCCAAATCCCGGCTTGGCTTTGACAACAGTACCTTGCGCCAGCCCTTGGGCATGAGATTACGTTTATTAACGCTTTTTCTATATACATCGTCTGCCAGTCTAGTTGGCAGACGATGTTTTTTTGTGGGGTTATTGTTGGGCTACGGCGGGATGGGGTTTGCCGTAGACGGCGTCGCGGAATTTTTTGTGGAGTTCGTTGGAGAAGGGGAAGATCTGGACAAAGAGGACGGCGGTGAGGTGGTTTTTGGGATCGACCCAGAAGAGGGTGCTGGCGGCTCCGTCCCAGAAGAATTCGCCTACGGCTCCGTTGTTTTCTTCGGGGGTTACGGGGGGACGGAGGCGGACGGCGAAGTCTATACCGAAACCGACCTGGCCTTTTGAGGGGAGCCACATGCGCTGCGTTATACTATCGGAGAGCTGGTTTGTGGACATCAATTTTACGGTTTCGGGATTCAGTACTTTGGCGCCTTCGAGTGTCCCTTCATTTACGAGCATACGGGCGAGGCGCATGTAGTTATCTATGCTTGATGTGAAGCCGAAGCCTCCGGGTTTGAGGGGCCATTCCCGGCTGTTGAATACATTGGATGTATCGAGCTCGAGGCCGGCGTCGGTTTTGCGATAGGTTGAGGCGAGGCGTTGTTTGTCTACGGGGACATAGCGTGTTTCGGCCATGTGCAGCGGATCGAGGACATTCTCGCGGACATATTGATCGAAGGGCTTACCGGAGATCTTCTCCACTATGTATGCCTGCATATCGACACTTACACCGTAGGACCATTGCTCGCCGGGGTTGAATGCCAGTGGGATCGACGCGAGCTTTTGCGCCATTTGCGTGAGTGTGTTGTTATAATTCGTTGCGTCTGTCGTCTTAACCAGGTCACCCAGGTTAGGGTCTTCGGGGCGGGCGAATCCGGATGTGTGGCGCGTCAGATCGCGGATGGTGATGGGGCGGGCAGCGGGCTCCAGCACCAGGTTTCCTTTGGCGTCTTTGCCTTTGCACACTTTCATGTTGGCAAACTCGGGGGCATATTTCGATATCGGGTCGTCCAGCTGGAAGGCGCCTGTTTCGTAGAGATGCATGAGGGCCGTGCCTGTTATAGGCTTCGTCATTGACCAGATACGTACGAGGGTTTTGCGATCCATCGGCACCTTACCTTCGCGGCTTGCGTAGCCAAATGCGTTGAAGTATACTTCCTGATCCTTTTCGAAGATAAGAGCCGATACGCCGGCGATACGACCGCTGTCGACCATGGCTTTGAGTGTGGAGTCTATGCGGGTTCTGGCGATGTCGTTGATTACTGCCCCGGTATTGTCGGGCTGTTGTTTCTGCTCGGGGCCTTTGCATGCTGCGACGGCCAGGATTATGGTGAGGTATAGAAGAGCGGTTTTCATTGTTGGGTTTGGTTAACACTATGCATATCTGAAAGATATAAAAACAAAGAGGCAGTTACTACACTGCCTCTTCGCTTTATATGTTACCCGACGGATTGTCCATGAACGGCTTTTATCGCTTCATTTTTGCGTGCTTTTTTATATAGCTTCCGAGTACCCATCCTGCATTTACGTACGCATCTCTGATGCGGAGGGTCATCCCGAAGTCGCCGCCATCAGCGCTCTTTCCCATGAACTCGTAAAACCCGATTTTAGCTATTATCTTATCGTGGTTTGAGGATTCCACTATCCAAAGCTCGCCATCGATCTCTCCTTTTTTAGAGCCTATTCCTATATCCCAGCCTCCTTCGGTTCGCATCGTTTTTACGACCATGGTGTATTGCGCATCGGGGTCACCGAGCTTTACCGGTGCGTGCTGCTCGAAGTTCTTTATAAACGCGGGCTCATATAATCTTTTACGATCGTCAAACCATTTTTTCACAAAGGCGGCTCCTTTGCCAGGCTCTCTTTCGTTCCACCGCCGTTCTCTTTCTCTCAGATATTCTGTCTCCGATGTTCCGGCGCCGATTATCATCGAATCGTATGTGAACACGATATCCAATGAACGTACTGCCTGGAGCGTGAGAAGATCTCCCTGGATCAGTTTCTTTGTTTGAGCATACGATGTGAGCGAGATTATGCTTAGTATGAGAATTACTGTTATGCGGTGGTAAGATGGGTGTGTTTGCATGTTCGATTTTTGCGATCGCAAATGTAACATGGGCGTGAAGACTATATCCAGCCTGTTGAAGCTGTTTTGTGTCAATATCCCTAAAATGCTTACACGTCTTTTATTGCTCTTTTCTGTGGGCAAATGCACTGTGTTGTACCCGGTTTTTATTATCAAACCCGGACCTGCTGTGAGTCCAATTCCTCTCTCTTTTAGCGTAATCAAGTCATCTGAAACGCATTCCCAATTCCGGAAAAGTGTGTTTTTAATGATCTCAAAGCGAGAAGCGGGAGAATATTTTTCTGCATTAGCGGTCAAAAAATGCATTTGTCCGGTATGGCAAGGATATGGAATGGTATGAAGGGGCAAACGGAAGGGTTTCTTTCCGTGAGTCCAAAAAAACGCCCCAAGACCCATGTATTCTTTTATGCTTTTCCGTATCCGAATCCTTGCAATCCTTACATGCCTGGCGCTTGTTCTGACGGCGCGGGTACAGGCCCAGACAACGTCGACGTCGGCTATCACCGGTTCTCCGTTTTGCGCGGGGGCTTCGGTCAGCGTGACGTTCACTACTACCGGAGGTTTTAACGCCGGCAACGTCTTTACCGCGCAGCTGTCGGACGCGAGCGGTGGCTTCGGCTCTCCTGTAAGTATCGGCTCGCTTTCGGGCCCGACGGCGGGCACGATCGCTGCTACGATCCCGGCCACGCAAACTGCGGGGACCGGTTACCGGATACGCGTGGTGAGCACGTCGCCGACGTCGATCGTTACGACTCCGAACGGGGCTAACCTTACGGTCAACGCCCTGGGTATCGGCACGCCTACTCCTTCGGCTACGACGATCTGCCAGGGTGGTTCGATCACTGTAAACTATACGTTGAGCAACGCGTGCGCATTTCCGTCGGGTAACTCTTTTACCGCTCAGCTCTCGGATGCGGCGGGCTCGTTCAGTTCGCCGGTAAATATCGGCAGCGTTTCTTCGACTACGGCGTCGCCGATAACGGCTACGATACCGGTGGGAACTGCGGCCGGCACGGGTTATAAGGTACGTGTTGTTAGCTCCAACCCTTCTATCAACAGCGCTGCAAATACGGCCAACATCACGATCAACGCGCTTGGCATCGGTACGCCTACGGTCTCTGCTACTACGGTATGCCAGGGTGCTAACCTTACGGTGAACTACGCCCTGAGCAGCAGCTGTGCTTTTCCCAGCGGCAATACTTTTACCGTACAATTATCTAACTCCGCAGGCAGCTTTACGTCGCCGACTGATATCGGCAGTGTAGCCTCCAGCACGGCCACCTCCATCGTCGCGAACATCCCTACCAGCATTCCGGCCGGTAGCGGTTATCGTGTGCGTGTGGTGAGTTCGAATCCTTCTATCACCAGCGCGGCGAACACTGCAAACATTACGATCAATGCTATCGGTCTGAATGCTCCTACGTTTACGGGGACGACGTTCTGCCAGGGCGGTTCGTTTACGTTAAACTATACTTTGATCAACAGCTGCGGTTTTCTTGCGGGTAATACTTTTACCGCTGAGTTGTCGAGCCAGTTCGGAAGCTTTGCGGCGCCGGTTGTTATCGGTACGGCTACTGCTACCGGTGCGGGTAACTTTACGGTTACTATTCCGGCCAATACTACACCCGGCAACGCTTACCGTATACGCCTGGTAGGTTCAACTCCTTCGATCACCAGTCTTGACAACGGCTCCAATCTTACTATCAATGCGCTGGGCATTTCGGCTCCCGTGTTTACAAATACTTCTTTCTGCCAGGGCGAGCAATTCAACCTGACCTATACTGTTTTGAACAGCTGTAACTTTCCGAACTCTCCGGCCAACACTTTCACGGCCCAGCTTTCGGATGCTTCGGGCAGCTTTGCGTCTCCTGTTACCATTGGAACAAGAAGCGGTAATAACTCCGGTACGATCACCGCTGTGATCCCCGCGGGTACAACGCCGGGTACGGGGTATCGTGTACGCGTGATCAGCTCCAACCCGAGCCCCAGTGGCCTTATCAGTCCGGATAACGGCACGAACCTGACGGTTCTTGCTCCCGCAGGCGATCCTACTATTTTCGGCAACGGCGTCTGGAACGTCTATGTCTATAACAGCACGACCTTTGCCAATTATTCCGGCTTCTACACGGAGAACAATGTAAACTTCAATACGACCTCACGCTTTGTTTCTACAAGCAGTCCGTCTACTGCCGATGGCTCGAGTGGTTCTGCCTATACCGGCTGTTATGTAACTCCTGGAACCTGGTCTATGAGTATGAAGCGCGCTAATTTCACCTGCGGGTACTACCAGATCGATATCCCGACGCACGATGACGGTGTCACTTTGTTTATCGACGGTACGCAGGTATTCAACCACAGTGTATGCTGCGACGCGCACACTAACGTATGGACCGGCTTTCTCGGCCCGGCTTCCAAAGTGGAGTTCCAGGTTGTTAACTCCGGTAGCGCCGGTTATCTTTCGGCTAATTTCACTGCCGGCGCAAACCCGCTTACGGTTTCGCCTCCGGTAACTATATGTTCCGGTGCGAACACTACGCTATCGGTATCCACGACCGGAAGTCCCTTATCGTACGCATGGACTCCTACTACGGGCCTCACGCCTACTACCGGCGCGAGTGTTACCGCGCAGCCATTTTCCACTACAACCTATACTGTTACCGGTACTGACGCTGCCTCTACGTGTAGCGTTTCCAAGTCGACACTGGTTACTGTGAGCAGCACGTTTACGCCCGTGATTTCCGCTTCGGCGACTACTATCTGTTCCGGCATCGTTACTTCCACTCTGACTGCTTCCGGTGCAAATACTTATTCATGGTCTCCTTCTACGGGGCTAAGCGCAACTACGGGCTATCAAGTCATTGCGAATCCGCCTTCGACCACTACGTATACGGTGACTGCGTCAAACGGATGTGCCACTAAGACAGCGAACGTTACGGTTAACGTTCAGACTATACCTTCATCACCTTCACCTTCCGGGTTCGGTAACAACACGTGGAATGTATACTGTCATAACAATACTACTTTCAACAATTACTACGGTTATTATACTGAGAACAACCTGAGCTTCAATACGGGCACGCGCTGGAACTCGAACAGCGGGCCGACTGTAGCCAATGCTTCTTCGGGCCTGGCTTACTCGGGCTGTGCGTTCGGCGGCACTCAATATTCGATGAGCTATAAGCGTACGAACTTTACGTGCGGTTACTACCAGATCGATATTCCTAACCATGACGACATCGTGACTTTGTTTATCGACGGTGTTCAGATATTCAATCATAATACCTGCTGTGATGCCCACACCAACATATGGACTGGTTTTCTCGGCCCAACATCTCAGGTCGAGTTCCAGTTGGTAAACTTCAATGGTCCTGGCTTGCTGCAAGTATCTATTACACCGTCGTCCAACACGCCGATCGTGAGCTCGCCATCGGTTACGATCTGTTCGGGATCCAAGGCATACCTGGAGTCAAGCTCCGCGCTGGCTGGCGCTACTTTTTCGTGGACGAACTCTGCCGGCACTACTGCCCTGATCGACACGCCGAACAATAACAATACTACCGCAGGCCCGCTGACCGCGAACGAGACCTATACTGTAACGCTTACTGACGCGGCTACTACGGGCTGTACCAAGACTGCCACTGTTCCTGTAATCGTAAATCCGCTACCTAACACTTCTGTATCTCCTACCACTGCTTCGACTTATTGCCCTGGAACTCCGTTTACTCTTACGGCTACGGGCGCTAACACATATTCATGGTCGCCGTCGACAGGCTTGAGCGCGACGTCGGGCTTCCAGGTTGTAGCGAGTCCTACGGTTACGACGACTTATACTGTAACCGGTAACAATAACTGCGGTACGAAGGATGCCACGGTTACGATAACTATCAATCCTCTTGTTTCGCCTACGGTATTCCCGAGCGGCACCTGGAATGTATATGGGTACAATACTATGACCTTCACCGGTTACCAGGGCTTTTATACTGAGAATGGCTCTGGCTCTACCGGCTATGACTTCAATACTAATACACGCTGGGCCAGCGGCGCCGCACCTTCTACCGCTACCGCGAGCAATGGCCAGGGCTGGCTGGGTTGCGACATGCCGGGTACGAACATCAGCCTCAGCTTTAAACGCACCGGCTTTGCCTGCGGCATCTACCAGGTAAGTATTCCTTTTCACGACGACGCTGTTACGATGTATGTAAACGGCGTCAGTGTAGCGTCGCACAACGGTTGCTGTGATGTGCACACCAATCTATGGACCGGCGTGCTGACGACTACGTCGCAGGTGGAGTTCCGGTTGGCACAGGGCACGGGGGCCTCGGGGTTGAATGTGACGTTCGTTCCCCTGCCACAGCCTGCGGGCAGCACGGCATGGATAGGCGGTATCAGCACGGACTGGTTCAACTCCGCTAACTGGTGTAACGGCGTGCCTACTTCTACGAAGGACGCATACATTTACAATGCGGGGACGAGCTTCCAGCCTGTGATCGGGAATACAGGCGCCGAGGTTAAAAGTATCACTATCGCAGGCGCGGTTGCATCGGGCACTTATAACAGCGCTATTCCAGGGGCTACGCTTACCACTACCGGCACCAACGGTCTGAATGTTTATGACAGCTGGCTAAACTCGGGGACTTATACTGCCAACAACGGCACTATCTCTTTCCTGGGCAGCAACACGGGCAGTACGATCGTCGATGTTTTCCCTACAACTTTCTATACTATAGTTCTGAATAAGACTTCGCCGATCACCAACACGACGGGGATTATCCAGGTGAGCAACCTGATGACCTTTACTTCCGGGGTGCTGGTTCAGAACGCCGCGGTAAATATTCTGGCGGGCGCCGGCGTTACCGGTGCGAGCAACACAAGCTATGTAGACGGGCAGATCACCAAGACGGGTAACACTGCCTTTACGTTCCCTACCGGCAAAGGCGGTTTGTACCGACCGATCTCTATCTCCGGTCCGGCACTGGCTACCGACAATTTTACGGCTCAGTATTTCAACTCAAGCCCTCTGTCTACTTATCCTAACTCATCGCGCGACAATACGCTGGATCACATCAGCAACGCCGAGTACTGGATCCTGAACCGCTCCGGCGGTACGTCTGCGGTGTCCGTATCTCTCAGCTGGGATTCGAACAGCGGTGGCGTAGGCAACCTGGCGAACCTTGCCGTGGCACGGTGGGATCTCTCGCAAGGGAAATGGAAAGACCAGGGTAATAACGGCGCCCCTACTGGTAACACTTCAAAGGGTACCGTGACTTCTTCGACCACGGTCAGTACTTTCAGCGTACCGACCAGCGTCTTCACTCTCGGCACGACTACCAACGCGAATGTTCTGCCGGTAAGACTCAGCTCGTTTACGTGCAGCTGTTCTCAAGGTGTGGCCACGCTGCAGTGGATCACTGCTACCGAACTGAACAGCGACCGTTTCGAGATTGAAAGAACTTCTACCGGCGTCTCTTACGAATCGATCGGCGAAGAGGCCGGGAACGGAACTTCGGCGCAGGCGCACCGGTACCAATTCCGGGATGACTCTCCTTCAGCAGGCTCTTCTTATTACCGTCTCAAGCAGGTGGATTATGACGGCAAGGTGAGCTACTCGGAGCTGTGTCACATCGAGAACGATGGCTCGGCGCAGGTAAAGGTTTATCCCAACCCGGCTACGGATTTTGTGAACATCGAGCTAAGTGAGGTGGAGTTATCGGCGGTGAAGGTTTGGAATGCGGCGGGTGAGATCGTGTATGTTCCTTATAGTACCTCGGATAATAAGATCGTACTGAATACTTCGGAGCAGAAGAGCGGGCTTTATGTGGTGGAGTTGGTGGCGGTTAATGGGGGGATGCAGAGGTTTAAGGTGATTGTGACGAGGTAGGCTTGTTAAGAGATTGGCATTGGATTTATAGTTGTTTATTGCTTATACGTATAAGTATGAATGCTATGATAAAATCTGTTGAAACGGGGAAGGTTCAGGATGTGTTCCGGGTTATTCTTGGAGTTTTTATGATGCTGGCGGCGGCGGGCCATCTTACCTTTCAACGTGTGGAGTTTCAGGCACAGGTGCCGGATTGGGTGCCGATGAGTAAGGACCTTGAGGTTGTGCTTTCGGGGATTGTGGAGCTGATGCTTGGGGTATGGATGGTTTTTCTGACGCGGTGGAAGGTTTATGCCGGGATTACGCTGGCTGTTTTTTATGTGCTGGTGTTTCCGGGGAATATATCTCAGTATGTTGATCATAGATCGGCGTTTGGGTTGGATACGGATGGGAAGCGATTGATAAGACTGTTCTTTCAGCCGGTGTTGGTGGTGTGGGCGTTGTGGAGTACGGGGGGTTGGAAGGCGTTGAGGATGGGGATTGGTTGAGGTGAATAGAGTTATGTTGTTTTTCGGTGGTCTGACGACCATCGGGGTTGGATCACCGCTTACGCTTAAGACTTGCCAGTTGCGTATTCACAATTAATTATTCTGGGGAAGCCGGGCGGCGGGTGGTGTTCTGATGGAGTTTGGCGCGGGCGGTACACGGCAGTCTAAGACTGCCAACATGATGGGCACCACCGATATTCTCGGGGCACGGCAAGTCACCCCGATAGCTATCGGGGCTTAAGACCTTGCGCCAGCTAAATACCAACTTTCGTTAAGGTTCAGTCACAGACTGAAACATGATGGGTACAAGTTGCAAACTTGCACCAAATCCTGGCTTGCGCCAGCTAAACACCTTACGGCAAAAAACCGCATAATAAGGCTTGACTTGTATAACAGTATCTTGCTCCAATTCCCGGCCAGTTCGAGCCTTATGTATAAGTAATTATGTAGCTAAAGTCTGACTTGGATGACCGTAGCTTACGCCAGCTGAAGTGGGTTAATCTTTTCTTAGGGTGTTTGCGGGGTTGGTGGTGGCGGCCTGGTAGGTCAGGAGGCTGGTGGTTAGGGCAGCGAGGGTGATGATCGTTGTGGCGGAGATAAGGAAGGGCGTTGTGTGTATGGTGATGTGGTATGTGAACGATTCAAGCCAGGGGGTGATGATGTATATTGTGAGGGGGACGGCTACGATGAAGGCTATGGTAAACAGCCTGAGGGATTCGTGAGACAACAGGATGATGATATTGCGGGTGGATGCGCCGAGGACTTTGCGGATGCCTATCTCTTTGATGCGGCGTTCTACGGCATAGGCGGCGAGGCCGAAGAGGCCGATACCGCACAACAGGATTGCCAGGCCGCCGAAGAGGCCGCCTATTTTGCCGAGCTGTCGATCGGCCGTGTATAACCTTTCTATATCCTGCTCGAGGAAGGTGTAGCTGAAGGGAAGCTCGTTATTGGTTACTTCTTTCCATCGTTTTTCGACGGCGCTTACCACGGCCGGGATATTTGCTGAGGCTATTCGTAACGACAGCACCTGATAGATCAGGGGCTCCTCTCCTATTACCAGCGGGGTGACGGTGTGATGCAGGGACTCGTAATGGAAATTTTTTACTATGCCGATCACATTGCCCGTGCGGTTGGAGACCGTCAGTTTTTTGCCGATTGCCTGCCGGGATGTCCAGCCGAAATCTTTTGCGGCGGCTTCGTTGATCAGAAAGGCGGCGCTGTCGGCGGCGGGAAGGTGTTCGGCGAAGTTGCGACCTTCGATGAGTTTAATGTTGTATGTGGGCAGGAAGTCATGGTCGGCGAAGAGTACGTTAACATTGGCGGGTGACATGCTGCCGTCTTTCAGCTCGAGGCTTACCGGCATGTTAAACGATGTCTCGCCCGGTGTTGTGTAGGAAAACGAGCTCGTTTGCACGCCGGGTATTTTACACAGCTCGCTCTTGATATATTCTGCGTGGCCCTGTACGCTTTTCAGGTCATTGTGGTATCGCAGCAACAGCATTCCGTTTTTTGTATATCCAAGCTCCTTATTGCGCAGCATGCTGAGCTGGTCAAATATCAGCAGTGTTCCCGCTACGAGCGCTATCGATATTGCAAACTGCGCGGAGACCAGTACCCGCTGCAGCGTATTGCGGCCGAGCAAACTACCGAAGGCATTGCGGAAAAGCTGTACCGGCTGGAACCCGGACAACACAAGGGCCGGATACGCACCGGCCAGAACGCCGATCAACAGGGTCAGTGCTGTTAACCCTATGGCTATGTACAATGGCGAAACTAATTTATCTATACTCAGCGTTATGTCAAGCCAGGTGTTGAACGCCGGCAATACCAGTATGGCTATCTGGCTGCCCAATATTGTCGACAAAGCGCTAATCATGAGCGACTCTCCAAGGAATTGCGCTACGAGCGTGCTTCTTCCCGCTCCCATCACTTTACGAAGCCCGACTTCCTTAAATCTGTGTGTAGCACGCGCCGTGGCCAGGTTAATGTAGTTAAAGCATGCTATTACGAGGATGACCACTGCTATGGCGGACATTATGTATAAATTCGACAGGCTGCCGCGCTTTCCTGTTTCGTGCGCGAGCGACGGAGCAAGATAGATCTCGGTAAGCGGTTGGAGTGTCAGAGACTCATAGTACATCTCTCCTTTCGGTATATTCTTTTCTATAAACGAGGGAAGGGCTTTACTCAGGGCGTCGGCCTGTTCCTTTGATCCAAGTAACACATATGTATGAAAGCCGCCCCAATACCAGTCGTATTGCTGATAGCTCTTATTCTTTCCTGTTTGTATTGGAAGATCGCTAAACATACTGAAGCGCATGTGGCTGTTTTCGGGCATGTCCTCCATTACGGCAGTTACTTTACTGGGCGCTGTGTCGATGGTGAGCATTTCGCCTATGGGGTCTTTCTCTCCGAAATACTTTCGGGCGGCGCTTACGCTGAGCACTACGCTATGCGGCTCTGCCAGGGGTGTACGTGCATCGCCTTTTATGATCTTCAGGCCGAATACCTGAAACACCGATGGGTCGGCGGCGGCATATTCTGCTTCGCGGAAGGTTTGATTTCCCTGTTTGATACGGACTGTCCAGGGCATTATGCGTGTATAGGCTTCTACCTGCGTGTATGTATCTGCGAGGACCGGGCCCATCGGCAGCGAGGCGGTTGCCTGGGCGACGCTTCCGTTTTCGGTGTGTAATGTTGTTGTGAGGCGATAGATGCGGTTTGCGTTTTCGTGGTAGCGGTCGTAGCTGGTTTCGTGGTATACGTACAAAGCTATGAGTAACATCGAGGCGACTCCGG
>Ga0247764_1000239_pt1 | contig 19893 bp, 16 predicted proteins | sample UWRJL051202B4_FD_179932 | JGI IMG/M metagenome (GOLD analysis project Ga0247764, IMG submission 179932) | Plant litter microbial communities from Arlington Agricultural Research Station in Wisconsin, United States - UWRJ-L051-202B-4 | ecosystem: Environmental > Terrestrial > Plant litter >...
GGGTGCGCTGTACGTCACGTTCACGCTACCGGACAACCTCTCCTTGGCGGAGGGTCGCAAGCTGACGCCTCGGTTGAAGCAGCTGCTGCATCGCACGCCGGAAGTCACGGAGGTGTTGTCACAACTCGGGCGCCCCGAAGACGGCACGGATCCGACGCTACCCTCCAACCTGGAGATCTTCGTGAAGCTGAAGCCGCTCGACCAGTGGCGACCCGGCTTGCACCACTCACTCGATGAGCTGATCGCGGAGATGACCCGGAACCTGCAAGAGGTTCCCGGCGTCGAATACAATTTCTCCCAGCCCATCCGCGACAACGTCGCAGAGAACATCTCTGGGCAGTTTGGGCAGGTCGCGCTGAAGATCTACGGCGACGATCTGGAACAACTGCAAGCGGCGGCGGACAAGGCAGCGTTGAGCATCGCGCAAGTACCGGGCGCCGCCGACGTCGGCATCGTGAAGTCCGGCGAGACTCCCCAGCTCGCGGTGCGCTTGGATCGCAAAGCGCTGGCTCGTCACGATTTGGATTTGGGCGAGGTCCAGGATTACATCGAGACCGCCATGGGCGGGCACGTCGCCAGCGAAATCTGGGAAGGCGAACGACGCTTCGACGTGACCGTTCGTCTCCCCAAGACCACGCGCGAGGACTCCCAGAGCATCCAGCGCATCATGCTTCCGGTCGAGAACGGCCAGTTGATCCCGCTGGCCGCGGTAGCAGACGTCAGCATGGGCACGGGCCGTGCCGCGATCACCCGCGAGAACGGCCGCCGCTACATCGGCGTGCGCATGAATGTGCGCAACCGCGATCTGGGTTCGTTCGTCGCCGACGCTCGCGCCAAGCTCGACAACTCGATGAACCTCCCCCCGGGCTACAGCATGACGTGGGGCGGCGAGTTCGAGAATCAGCAGCGCGCGATGAAGCGACTGCAGCTGGTGATCCCTCTAGCGCTCAGCATCACGTTTTTGCTGCTCTTTTCGGCGTTCGGCTCGGTCTTCGACGCCGCGCTGATCCTGATCAACGTGCCCTTTGCGTTGGTGGGTGGGGTGGTTGCGCTTTCGCTGGCACAAATGCCCCTGTCGGTGTCGGCGGCGGTCGGCTTCATCGCGCTGTTGGGTCAAGCCGTGCTCAATGGCGTGCTGGTCGTGGCCGCGATCCGCGGTCGACTCGAGGCGGGTGACAACGTTTACGATGCCGTGGTCGGCGGAACGACTTCCCGGCTGCGCGCGGTGCTGGTCACGGCGCTCCTGGCGTCCCTCGGCCTGTTGCCGGCGGCGCTGTCGCACGCGATTGGCAGCGAAACTCAGCGCCCCATCGCCGTGGTGGTCGTGGGTGGCACGATTTCCGCAGCTCTACTCACGTTGGTGGTGCTGCCGGTCACCTACTACGTCGCCCAAGTGGCGGCAGACAGCCTGGTACGCTTCAAAGCCCAGCGCGCTCGCGCGTGAAGGGCAGAACAGGATGAAGCTTCGAATCTTGACTCGCGACAACCCTCCCCAAAGCCCCACCCAGGCGATCGTCTCGCTCGCTGCCGCACACGCGCGTTTGGCGAAGTGGGCGCTCACGGTGTACGTGGGGGCCGCGGTGGTGGTGGTGACGTTGTTGGTCGCCGCGTTGGTGACGGAGAAGGCCCACGACCAAGAGCAAGAGCAAGCCGCGTTGCTGGAGGCGGCCCGCGTAAAGAGCTTGTCGCTGCAGCACTTCCTGGAGCTGCTCTCCAGCGAGCTGGAGCGCCTGAGCTCACACTCGGAGATCGAGTCGAGCGATAATGACGATTCTCCGGAACGTCGCTTGCTGGAGCTGGCGCACAAGCGCAGCACGCTGTTCAACGTCGGCGTCGCCATCCTCGACCGCCACGGCGTCGTGGTGCGTTCGGAGCCGAGCAGCTTCCTTTCCGCGGGCAGCTCTTTCGCCTCCGAAGATTGGTTCACCAGTGTGCAAGCAGGCAGCTCTGGGCGTTACGTGCACGACAGCCCCAGCGGTCATTCGAAGGTGCTGTACGTCGTCGCTCCGGTGATCCGCAGTCACACGCAAATCGCGAGCGTCGTTGGCGCCATCGATCTGTCGTTCCGCCTGAAGAATACGGAGCGCGACGCGGATCCCCGCATCGCCGCCATGATCGTGGGCACGGACGGCGCGCTGGTGGCGCCGGCGCTGGCGCCTGCGCTCGCGCGCGCACCGGTCTATCGCGAGCTCTTTGCGACTCCCGATCGCGGCACCAGCGTGCACCGGCTCCGCGACGAGAGCGGTGAACGCTGGGTCGTCGCCAAGGCGCCGTTACCCAGCTCCGACCTGGTCTACTTGCTATCCAGCCCGGAAAAAACGCTGTTCGCCAAGGCGCGCCAACGCATGTACTGGCGGCTGGCGCTCGGTTTGGGGCTGGTGATCCCGCCGCTCGTGATGTTGGTGCTCTTGCTGCAGCGCGCGCTGCGCGTGTTCCGCCAAACGGAGCGACAGACGGTCGAGCACGAGCGACTTCAAATCTTGGCCGAAGCCTCCAACCTGATCGCTCACGAAGTCAGAAACGCACTCAACGGCCTGGGCGTCGGCCTGGACCTGCTGCTGCAGGGCAGCCCGCCCGACGGCGACGATCGCAAAGCGCGCATCGCACGGCAGCTGCGCGATGAGATGCATCGCTTGTCGGATTTCACAGGCGAATTGATGCTATTTTCGAAGGGCATCGTACCGCACCCCGTGCGCGTGGACTTGGCCGATTGCGTGCCGAAGCTCAGCGAGCTCTCGCTGGAGTTAGCGGCCGAAGCCGGCTGCCAGCTGGACGTGAAGGTCGCGACCTCACCCCTGTACGCGCGCGTGGATACCTCCTTGCTGCGCGTCGTGCTCGGCAATCTCATCGGCAACGCCATCGACGTGTTGTCGGCACACTCGGAGGCGGACGCGGGGCACGTTCGCGTCGAGCTCTCTGCTGCGGACGATCAAGTGCGCCTGCGCATCAGCGACGATGGTCCTGGTGTGCCCACAACGTTCCGCGATCAACTGTTCGAACCATTTCGCACGACCAAACCCAGCGGCACTGGGCTTGGCCTTGCGCTCTCACGTCGCATTGCGCGAGCGCACGGCGGCGACCTGGTTCTCGAAGAATCCCCAAAAGGTGCCTGTTTTTTGCTCACCCTACCCGCTGAGGCCACATGAAACCCACCGTTCTAGTCGTCGACGACGATCGCACTTTTCGTATCCTGATCGAAACCGCCCTCGCTGCTGAAGGCTTCGAGGTGCGCACGGCGGCCACGTTGCGCAAAGGGCGCGAAGAGCTGGACGCCGGCACCCCGGACGTCCTGATCGTCGATCGGCGTATGCCGGACGGCGACGGCATCTCGCTATTGAACGAGCTGCAGGCCGCCGGCCCACCCATGGTGCCGGTGATCGTGGTGACGGCTTACGGCGATATCGACAGCGCGGTGAGCGCGATGCGGGCCGGCGCCGTCGACTACCTGACCAAGCCCATCAACGCGCCCGATCTGCTGATCAAGCTGCACAAGGTGCTGGAACATCGCGTGTTGCGCGACCGCCTCACGCTGGCGAAGGAAGCGATCCGGCGCCCGCCAGAGGTCGCGCCGCAAAGCCCCGCGCTGCGCAAGGTGCAATCGGAGTTGTCCCGGCTCAGCAACAGCCCGCTGACTCCGGTGTTGCTGTTGGGGCCGTCCGGTGCTGGCAAGCAGTTCGCGGCGGAGCTGTTGCATCAACTCACGCACGGGGGCCGCGACTCCGCGCCCTTCGTCGACATCAACTGCGCGGCACTGCCGGAGCACTTGGTGGAGAGCGAACTGTTCGGACACGAGCGCGGCGCCTTCACGGACGCGCGCAACACGCGACGCGGCCTGCTCGAAATGGCGAGCGGCGGGACGCTGTTCTTGGACGAGGTCACGGAGCTGCCGGAAGCTTCGCAGGCCAAGCTGTTGAAGTTCCTCGACAGTGGGCGCTTCCGCCGTCTCGGCGGCACGCGCGAACTCGAAGTGGAGCTGCGCATCACCGCGGCTACCAATCGCGACATCGGCGAGATGGTCGCCAAGGGCAAGTTCCGCGAGGATTTGTACCACCGCTTGGCCGTGTTCGTGGTGCGAGTGCCCCCTTTGTCCGAACGGCGCGAGGACATCCCGCTGCTCGCCAAATCCTTCGTGGAGTTCTTCGGTCGTCGTGTAAAGAAGCAAATCAGCGGCATCTCCGACAAGGCGCTGGCCGCGCTGGCTCGTTACGACTTCCCCGGCAACGTGCGCGAGCTGCGCAACATCATCGAACGCGCGGTCATCTTGAGCAGCGGACCTATCTTGGAAGAATCCGCGTTGGTCCTCGGCGAGCACCATTTCCAGAATCAGCGCCCTGCTGGCTTCTTCACCGCCGAGCTCAGCCCGGATGGTACGCCGCCAGCACTCGAAACCGTGGAGCGCGCCTATGTCGCGCGCGTGCTGGAACATATGGGCGGACGCCGCTTGATGGCCGCGCAAGCCCTGGGCGTTTCGTACCCCACCTTCCTCAAGCGCTTGCGCGAATTCGGCATGCACGCGGACGAAGCACCGCGAACGGAGCCACCGCGCGTCGCGGACACACCGCGCGACAACTGAAGTTTCCTACAGTTTCAACTGAAGTTGGATCACGCCGCGCGTCAGGCTGGGCTTCTGCACCCGCAGCTCCGAGCTGCGATCCACGGTGCCGAGCTGCACGTAGCTGCGCGAAAGGTCGAACAATAGCCGCGCGGAGGCGCTGAAATCGACGTTCATGGCTGCGCTGAGCGTCGTGGTCGTGGCGATCGGCTGCGAACGATCTTCGTCGAGCCATTCGGCGCGCAACGCTGGCGTCAGCGATGCGTGGCCGCGCAACTTATAGCGGTATGCGAGCACCGCCCAAGCGGCCATGAAGTTGCGTGTCGTGCTGCCGATCACGTCCGTTCGACGCCCCGTCAGCCACTCCGCGCGCAGCTGAAGCCGCTTGTAGGAAAATGTAGCGTCAGCGCTGCAGGCGCCGCCGCTCACGTACTTCGGGGTGACCGTGCCGTCTTCGACATTGTCCACGTCGAACGGTCGATAAGCGCAATCCGCACCCAAGCGCAGATGCGAGGTGGGGCGCGCCGTCAAGCGCAGCGCGAGCATGCCGGGACCCGCGTGGCGCGACGCGTCCACGTTGCTGCCAGCAAACACGCCGGCCGTAGCCGTAAACGCCGAATGTTTTGCGAACGGAGCGAGCTCCACGGCGACCCCGAGGTCGCGCCCGGCAATCCCGAGATCCTTCACCAGGTCGTCGGTCGGACCCGAATCTGCCAATTCGAAATCGGCGATCGGCAGCAGTTCCAGCAAGGAAAACGGGATCTTGAACAGGCCGGCGGTGATGGTCACGCCGCGCGTGGGTTTGAGCTCCCCGTAGGCTAGCTTGAGCGCGCGCTTTTGGTTTTTGTGGGCGAGCTCCGCGAAGTCGACCAGCAACTTCAGACCGACCCAAGACACGGGCTGCGCCGTCGCGCGCAAGAACACACGCTCCAAATCGAGGCCGTCACCGGCGCGTGCGTTGGTGCGCACTTGGTTCTCGAGCACCGGCAACGCAGACGGATCGCTGGCTTCCCGCAGCAAGTACTCGCGCAGTCCCGCAGAGATCTCCGGCGCCGTGTGGGTGTAGCGAGTCTGGAATAGCAACCTGAACGAGACGCCGCTGGTGACCTCCGGACCGAACGCTTCGTCACCCGTCGCGCGTTGCGATGCACTCTCCAGCGATGCCGTGTCCAGCTCGTGAGGTTTGGCGCCACTAGTGCGCGGTGTGAACACAGAGATGACAGCGAGCGCGAACGCAAAACGAAGACGGACCGACAATGCGGCGCGCACACGTGCAAGCACCGTTCCTTCGCCGCACTTCCGCGCGCACGCTGAGTATTCCGCGGAAAATCATGCTTGTTTGGAAGACGTCGCACGAACTCGATCCAAGCTTCTCAGCTGGCCAGCCGAAGAAGCTTTGCGTTTCGAGGCGCGCCACTGAAAACAATCTCCAGTGCGCTCCTGTGTCGGCCCGCAGGCTAACAGCGCCGCACGACCAAAGCAGCTGAGACCTTCGAGGCGCCCGTCCTCAGTTTCGCTGACGCAGGGAGCCCTTACCGCGGCGTTCGCGACGTCAAGCCGAGCAGGCGCAGCGGCTTCTCCGACATCCCGAACGCGACCTCGTCACCGAGCCCGACCGGCACCTCCAACGAAGGCCCGTCGAGCCACAACATGGCCTTATCCATCTTGCTGCGCAGCGTGAGTTGTTTGCCGGGCTCGATCAGCACCTTCAGCAAACGAAAGCGCTGACCCGCGGGCGCGTACGGCTCGCGCACGACGAGCTGCAAGCGTTGCGAAGCCAACGGCAAGACTCGACCACCTGCTGACTTCAGCGCCGCGGTGCTGCCCGCAGCCGGGCCGATCCACAGCCCGCTGGAGCGGTGCTCTTCCTTTATTTTGCCGTATTCGAGGATGTACCGCGACGTGGCCGCAGGCGAGCTGTGCGCGCACAGCGCGTCGTTCAAAACACGCTCCGAGCGCACGCGGCCGTTGAGCGATACCTTCATGCGCGTCAGCGTGACGCCTCGGCTCTTACCGGAGAGCGCGTCGTCCAGCAGCTTGGTGAAGTTCTGGCGGCGTGCGGCGCAGAAGAAGCCGACGCTGTAGCGAGGCGCGCTGTTCACGCCGAGCACGGGTTGCTCGTCCACGCTGTGTGACGCCGCTAGCAACGTACCGTCGCCACCCACGGCGATCACCAGGTCGGCGTCCGAGGCGTCGAAGCTCGCGTGCGCGCGCGGCACCCAGTGCACTTGCGCGCCGATGCGATCGAGCGCGGACGCGATCGTATCGACCGTCTTCTGGTGCTCTTGATGCGAATCGAGCCAGCTGCGCACGCTGGGGTCTTTGCGGCGCAGCAGCTCCTTGGCGCGCGGGTCGTGCTCCTCTTCCACGAAGCGCGTGTACGAGGTCCGCTTGGAGACGACGATGATCCGGGGTCTTGTGCGGGACTTCAGGCTGCCTCCAAGGCTTCCGCCAGCCGGCGCAGGCCCAGCTCGGTTTTGGAGTCCACGATGCGCCCGTCGCGGCACCACTGCAACGCTTCGGACAACGGCAAGGTTACGATGGCACCGTCTCGCTCGAGCGCCGAACCATCCAGTGACGGCTCGCGGCGCGTCGTGGGATCCACGCGCACGGCGAAGAAGAACTGACGCTCCGACAACACGCCGGGACACGGGAAGGAACTCGGTCCGAGCGGCAGCATATCCTCCAGCGCCGCGTGAAACCCGAGCTCTTCCTGAAGCTCGCGCGCGGCGCCTTCTCGCACACCACTCAACGTCTGTTCGTGCGGCTCCACCAAACCCGCCGGCAACTCCCAGATGCTACCAGCCGGATCCAGCTCTGGAATCGGCGAACGCTGTTTGTCACGAAGGACGACGGGCGGTCGCAACGCGGAGCGCAAGTACACTTGAACCTGACCGCTGGAATCTTCGTAATACGCGGCAATCACCGCCGCGTCGATCGCGCGGCGATCCACCTCTTCGTAGATGAACGGGAGACTCTCCGTACCGTCCGCGTAGCGCGCCACGAAGCGACGCCGCACGAGCCGTAGGAACCCCGGCGGGATGTTGGGACTGAGATCTTCGATGAACCTCAGCAGAATCTGAGGCAGGGCAAAGGGCGCGACGCGGTCAACCATTTCAGTAGCTTGAGCTTGCGGGTTTGCGGCTGGGAGAGTACATCGGGAGGGGCTCTTCGCCCAATGCTGCATTGGGGTCGAAGGCACGGTTTCGCAAGCTTGGGTGAAGGCAGACGTCGTGATGCTTCGAACGCTTTGCTCGGTTTTTTGTGTGCTTTTCGTGGCAAGTGTGAGCCCGGAAGCCTTCTCCAAAGAGTCGGCGAAGCCGGCCGTGTCCCGCGCGGACAAACCTCCCAAGCTGGAGCTGAAGCGCTGGCAGCAAGTGCTGGAAACCGGCGCCGAGGCGGAGACGCTCCAGGTGCTGGCTGAACTCAAGGCGCTCGGCACCGGTGCATCCCCCGCGGCGCCGCTCGTGGACAACCTCCTGCGCCGCGGCGCCAATGAGCGCACGCTGATCTCCGCTTTGGAGACCGCAGCGGCTTTGGCCGCTCGCCCCTCCAGTGAGGCGATCGCGCCTTATGTTGCGCACCGCAAGCCCGACATCCGCAGCGCGGCGGCGCGAGCGCTCGCTGCCACTGGCGGCCCAACGGCGATCGGCGCCTTACGCGGCGCGCTGGCTGGTCCGGATCCTGCGGTGCGCGCCTTGGCGGCCACGGGTCTCGGTGCGCTGGGCGCGAAGGACTCGGTGAAGGAGCTCTTCATCGTGCTGGAGCGCGACACGCCCGAGGCAGCTATCTCGATCGCCAAACTGTGTAACCCCGAGCAATGCGATCAGCTGATCGCACTAGTCGGAAAGATCCGCTTCGAAGCGCTGGAGGAGAGCTTCGTGCCGTTGTTGTTCCGTCCCCCGGCGGAGCTGCCCGATGCCAACAAGCTACGCTACGTCGATCGCCTGCGACGTCTGGCCACGAAACGCGCAGCGGCAGTGTTGAACAAGGCTCTCACCCAGCTGCCGAAAGATCAGAGCCAGGCGCTACGCACCGGCTTGGAGGTCGCCTTGCGAGAGCGACCGGTAACAGGAGATGCGCCATGATGCGCCGCGCCGTATTTTCGGCTGTTTTCTTGCTCGGCTGCGCCAAGACCAACACCTTGCCGGAGCCGTTCACCACGCAGTGGTTGAGCGACGCGGGCACTTCCATCGCCGCCATCGAAGCGGAGGTGCGTCAGAGCCCCAAACCGCCGAGCTCGAACGTCGTGGTCGGAGTGGGTGAAGCGGCGGTCGTTGGTTTACCGTTGGCCGGCGGTCAGCGTTGGAGCTACTCCGCCGTACCCGACACGCAGCCGAGCATCGCTGGAGAGCTGGTAATCTTCTCCTCGCGCGGCAAGCTGATCGCGCTGAACGCCACGTCCGGCGCGCCGCTTTGGAGCGTGGACAGCGACGGGATGTGGTTGAAAGGCGCGGCAGACGACGGCAGCACCAGCGTGGCCACGCTCGGACGTACGGACGGCAGAAAGAGCGTGCTGCTGGTGGTGTCGCGCACGGGCTCCGTCGTCACTCGCATCAGTACGGAGATTGCGCTCGGGCGTCCGGCAGCGCGCGGAGGCATCGCGTTCGTGCCCTGGGCGGGCCAATACGTCAGCGCAATTCGGATGAGCAACGGGGAAGAGGACGGTCGCCTACTCACTCGAGAGCTCACGAGCCACGCGCTCAACTCCGCGGGCGAGCTGTTCTTCGGCGAGAAGGGCATGCTGCATTTCGACGAGCACGTGCGCTACGCGAACACCAACCAGGGCCAACGCGCCATGTTGCCGTCGCGGATTTTGCCCGGCCAACCGCGCTGGCTCGGGCCGGGTGCAACGCCGCCGGTGATCGATCCAGGAGCCCCCGCGCGCATTCGAATCTATGCGGAGCCGGTTTGGGACGGGAAGACCACCAGCTTCAGCTCGAATGAATTCGTAGCCACCTACTTTCGCACGGTGCTCGGCTTCGATGCCAAGACGGCGGAGCTGCGCTTCACGCACGCGCTGGATACCGCCGCAATTGGCGGCGGCGCGGCCAGCAACGGCTTCGTGTTGTGCACGGAGTCCGGCAAGATCGCGACGTTCGACGCGCGCGGCGCCGTCAGTGCGCAGTTGGATCTGGCAACGCCGCTGCGCGGCTGCAGCGTCTCCGCCGCAACGTTCAAGGTCGCTGCCGGGCGCGATCCCAAAGGCCTGGCCGAACAGATCGATCAGGCGCTCGGCGAATTGGATCCGGAGATGGCCGCTGCCCAAGCGTTCCTGATCAGCGAACTCGGTCGGCTCGAAGATCCCATCGTGACGAAGACGCTGATCCAATTGGCGACCACCAGCCGAGTAGGGCCGGACCTGCGCACGCGCGCTCGCGAGCTGCTGGCCCAACGTCGCAGCGGCGCAGAATACATGCTGCAGGCGCTCGAGCGCCGTTATGATTTCTTGTCGGGCGATCTGTTGCCGCCACCGGTGGGACCACTCGCGGACGCGTTGGCCGCGATGAAGGAAAGTCGCGCAGCGCCGCTGCTCGCAAAACACTTGAACGATCCGTCCACTAGCGCCGCCGACGTGCGGCGCGCCGCGCAAGCCTTGACGGTGTTGGCCAGCCCCGCGGAGTTGCCTAGCTTGCGCACGTTCTTCGCGTTGTATCGCGCGACCGCGGATGAACCCGATTTGATCGCTTCCGTGATTGCCATAGCCCGCGCGCTCGTGCGCATCGGTGGAGACGAGGGCAAGACCATCGTGGAACGCGCTGCCCGGGACCCGCTCACCCAGCCCGAAATCGCTCGGGAGCTGGGGACGCTGACGGCGGCGGTCGCGCCCAACGCCACGGCAAGCCGTCCCGTGAGTGCAAACCCGAAATAATTCACACTTAATGAAGAGCGATGGAATCTCACATGAGATTCCGTCAGCAGCGGCATACGAAGTCTGAAACGCCGCTGACATTGAGTTTTGGGTGCACCGCTATCGCAACTCGCGAGTGTTATTGGAATAGCTCACCCGCTCGGGTGATAAAATTCAGTTCAGCTTTGTGGCAGTCAGCCCCCACGTCCGGGAGCCACGATATAGTTGAGGGGCGGTTTTCATCCCGCGACGCCACCCCTTGCGATCAGCGCCCCACAACCTCGGAACGAGCCCGCCGCCATCCTCTTTGGAGGTGTCGGATACGGACGCGCTCGTGGCGGGAATCGGACAACTCGCCGATGGTGTCGTGTTGTTCGACCTGTCGGATTGCATGCTGGGCGGGCTCCGCATCCTGTACGCGAACGCGGCGTTTTCGCGCGCGCTCGCGCTCGACCCGACGAGTTCATTGTGTGGCCAAAGTTTGCTGAGCGTGTTGCCGAATGAGCTCCGCGCGCCGCTTGCTTCGGTGAACTTCGACCAAGGCAGCACGCTGCATTTCGCGCTGCCGCGCACGGCCGGACTGCGACGCTTCTCTTTGACGTTTTCTCCGGTCCGCGCGGACGGCAGCGGCTCGACTCGCTTGTTCGGATTCCTGCGCGAGACGACGCCGGAAGCCGAGGACCGCGCCCGCTGGGACCAAGAGCGCTTGGCGGCGGCGGCGCGCTTGGCAGCAGGCTTGCTGCATGAAGTGAACAATCCGTTGGCGTCGGTGACGACGAACCTAGAGTGGTTGGCTACGGCGCTGCCAGGCCTGGGCGCAACCACCGGGCCGATTCAGTCGCGCACGCAAACACTGGCGACCGTCTCCGCGGCACTCGTCGACGCTTTGACGGGCGCGGAGCGCGTCGAGACGTCGATCGAGAATTTGTCGCTCCTCAGCGGTATCAACTACACCGGACGCGAACTGCTGGATCTGCGCAGCGTGCTCGACGCCGTGCTGACCGGCCTCGAGCCGCTGATCGGCCAAGAGATCCAGATTGAACGGCGTTATGCGGACGACGTGCCGCTGGTGTTTGCGAGCGAGCGACGCCTGCGCCAGGCGCTGGCCTCGCTCCTGACCAACGCCGCGCAATCCCTGGAGCCCATGAAGGGGACCCGCGTGATCGTGGTGCGTGTGTCGGCCAACGCTTCGATGCGGATCGAGATCGACGACAACGGCCCGGGCATCGCGGAAGAACACCGCGAGAACCTGTTTCATCCGTTCTTCTCGACCAAGCCGCCGGGCATCGGTAAAGGCGTGGGTTTGTATCTGGCCCGCACCATCGTCGAAGCCAGCGGCGGACAGATCGGATTCACGCCGCTCGAGCGTGGCGCGCGCTTCTGGATCGAATTACCACGCGCCAGCGCTCCGTAATCGAGCGCTCGGCACGTAAGCCGAGGGAGCAAATTCCTCTCGGCCCTCAGGCGGTCCGCGCTGCGGCAGCTTCCAGTCGCAGCATGAAGGGGCGTAAAGCTGGCGACAGCGACTCCAGCAGCTCGGGATTCGCCTCGAACAACATGGCGCACACGCCGTACAACGCAGCGTCGGCGAGCGTTGGTTGCTGGCCGAACAGGAACGGTTGCGCCGACAAAGTGCGGAGCGTCGGCGCGAGCAGTTTGCGGCCGCGCTCCTCCAGCACCGCACGATCGCGCGCCCAGTGCTCGAGACAGCCGGCGCCGAACTTGCGCTCTTTGATCAAGGTATAGAGCGCGCGGTCGCTCGCGCTCTTCCACAACCCGCGCACCACGGGCGAAGCGATGCGGAACAACACGTCCTCCAGCGGACCGTCGACGAAATCAGCGTAGGCCCAGATCGGTCCCTCCAGTGGCGAGGGAACGAGCCGCGCTGCGGCAGCCCCTTTGAGCAGCCGCTCACAGATATCGCGCGACTCGACCGTGACGGTGCCGTCGTCCTCGACCAACACCGGCACGTAGATGTAACCGCCGGTCAGCTCGGCGAGCTCCGTACGGTCGCTGTAGTTCATCTCGACCGCTTCGTAACGTTCCCCGAGCAAATCCAAGAGCATCTGTACTTTGCGAACGTACGGGCTGTAGGTCAGTCGGTAGAGCCTCATACCCAAGCGTGTACGCAAACTCGGCTGTCACGACCAACGAATGTTTTCCATGATACATGAGGAATTCTCATGCATCAGCGACTCGGCCTGCCCTCTTTGCATGGTCTGCACGTGTTCGAGGCCACCGCGCGGCTACTCAGCTTCACGGAAGCCGCGCGCGAACTGTGCATCAGCCAGACCGCCGTCAGTCACCAGATCAAGGCGTTGGAAGCCGAGCTCGGCACCACCCTGTTCCGGCGACTGACCCGGCGCATCGAGTTGACGGAGGCGGGCAAAGCCTGGGCGCTGGAGCTGGGAGAGATCTTTGCGCGGCTGCGCGCGCTGAACCGGCGCTTGCGTGAGCTGCCGCACGACGCGCGCCGCGAAGTGGCGATCAGCATCATTCCTTCGTTCGGCACACGCTGGTTGGTTCCGCGGCTGGGCAAGTTCCTGGATCGGCATCCAGACGTGGAAGTGCGCGTTGCCGCGAGTGAACACTTGGCAGATCTGATGACCGACGGTTTCGATCTGGCGCTGCGCTACGGCTTTGGTCGTTACCCTGGTCTGGTCAGCCAAAAGCTCATGGACGACTCGTGGGTGGTAGTGTGCGCGCCCGCGCTCCTGCAGCAAAAGGGCCTCCGCACATTGAAAGATCTCGAGAAGTACGTGTTGTTGCAGGACGACTCGCCCGAGGCGTGGGCGGATTGGCTGGAAGCCAACGGACCGTTGAAGCTTCGGAAGATGCGCCGCACGGAGCTGACCGATTCGAACATGTTGATCGAAGCGGCCCTGCGCGGACAAGGCGTCGGTATCGCGCGCTGGTCGCTGGCCGTGGACGCACTGCGCTCCGGCAGCCTGGTGTTGCCGTTTCCCAAAGCGCGCACGCTACCTACCGGTCGCGCGTATTATCTGGTCGCTTCCCGCGAAAGCCTGCGCCGCCAAGAAGTGCTGACTTTCCACGATTGGCTCCTGAGCGAAGCCGCAGCGTTGAAACAGCCACTCTAGGGTTTGGCTGGGTCCGTCGCTCGAAGAAACCGAGCGAGACCCACCAAACCAACCGAGGAGGGAGATTGGTAACGCACTCTGACGCACAGGCACGGGCACGGGCACGGGAAACTAGATCCGAACGACTTTTTTGACGGTGACGGCGGCGGTGCCGGAGAAGGCGGGGACGCGGACGTCTTTCAGGACTTGGCCGATGCAGTTACGCATCGCGGAGCTGGAAAAGGCGAGCCCGCTGACGTTGGCGCCGGCGACTCTGCCCGAGGGTCCAAAGGTTACGAACACGGTGGCCTGGGTCGCATTGTCGCCGGGACGTTTGCAGCTGCTCGCGCGCGCGGCGGCTTCACCCAAGGCGCGACCGGCAGCGTTCGGATCGAAGCCGGCTTTGTTGGCGGCCTCTACGGCGGCAGCCAGCGTGGCCGCGTTGTGCTTGCCGGTGCGTGTGACCACCGTCGCGGCGTCGGCATCGGGCGTGATCGGCTTGGTGGGTTCCGCAGCGGGAGCCGCCGCTGCAGCTTCCTTGACCGGCGCAGCCGCGGGCAAAGGCGGCGGGCTCGGGCGCGCGGCGTCACGCTCCTTCACCAGCTCCGCGGCTGCAGCTTGAATCTCGGCTTGGGTTGGTTTGGCTGGCGTAGACGTGGTGGTGGCTCGTCCGACTACGAACGCGGCCGCGACAGCGGCAGCGGCGAGAGCGCCCTGCAACCACTTGCGTTGCGGTGACGAATAGGCAGCGTGTCCCAGATCCACGAAGCTTGCCGAGCGCGCAACTGGCGCGTCCGTGGGCATGCGCGCATCTTCGGCGCTGACAACGGGCGGTACAGCCCAGTTCACCGCCGGAGCAGCTTTCGGTACGGCGGCGAGCGGAACCGCAGGCAGCTGAAGGCTGGGAGCCGTGGGAATCAGCGCCTCCGCCGGACGGGCCTCGGCGTTGGGTCGCTCGATGTTGGGAGCTTCGTACGGCGCCGTGACGACCGCAGCCGCCTGCTCATCCTGGGGGAATTGCGACAGCGCTTCTGGCAGCACTTCTTCGGGCGGCGATTCGGGGGCGGCCAGCGCCTCCGGCAACGCCGGGGTCGCTTGCAAACGCGGAGAACTCTCGAACTCGTCGAGCAACGGCGCATCACGGTCCGTGGCGACGAGCTCCGAATCCGGCGCTTCTGCGCGAACGATGGGCGGAGGCGGCGGAGGGGGTGGAGGCGGCGGCTCGCCGTAACTGCGCGTCACCACGGGAGGAGGAGGCGGAGGGGGCGGCGCTGCGTCCAAGCGCAACGTCGTGCGCGGCAACTCCGATTCGGGAATCTTCAGGGCTGCGGCGAGCGGATTCGCGATTGGCGTCGGCTTCGACAACACCATCGGCTCCACCGACGGCGGCGGTTCAGCAGCGAGCTCCGCCTGCGGCGCGTCCCAGCCATCCGGATCCACGACCATGGAGACGCGCGGCGCTTGGCTCACGATCGCTGGCTTCTCTGCGGTTGTGTCGGTCACCAGCGGAGAGACGATGTCCTGTTCGCTCACGATCCACGGCGCTTCCTCGCGCGCGTGGACCGGAACCACCACCGCGTTCTTGAACGCCGGCGCGTCCTCGGTGACAGACGCGCTGGGTGCGACGTCTGCGGGTACGCTCGGCGCTTCCTCAGGCACGGGCGGCGGCCACACCGCGCTCGACGACCATTGCGAATCCACCGTCTCTGCCTCGACCACGCCGGTTGGCGCAGCCACGATGTCCTGTTCGCTGACCACCCACGGCGTGTCGAGCTTGGGCGCTGTGTGAGCTGGCTCGGCGCTGTCATCGGCTGGCGGTGGACTCGAACCTGTGGCCTGGCGGTCTGGATTCGGCAACACGGCGCCGCAAGAATGACAGGTGATCACGGCGCTCGTGGCGTTCGGGTCATCCAAGAACGTGGTGTTCTGAGCGCCGCAGTTCACGCACTCGACACTGATCATGGGAGCCTCCGGTGAGTGAAAGTCACGCGCCCTACCGAAGTCCGGTTCTAGCAGTGAACCTGTCGGGAATCGATTGGGTCAAATGCAGCGCTCGCCAGATTTTGGCTCCAATCACAGCGAAAAGCCTCGTTGTGCTTGAATTCTGTGCGCTGCGTCTCGTGGCCGCATGGGGCCACGGCCCCATTGGCGTCGAATTGGAGCCGACCAGCCGCACAGCCGTCTCAACAAATTGCTCCGTTTTGCGACACCCCGGCTCTTGAGTGTTTCCGAACCACAAACGACGAACGCGCGACCAGTTGACCCAGTCGCGCGCTCATCTCAGCCTAGGCCGTTCAAAGCCTCAGGCCGTGGCGATCAGAAGTCGCCGCCGCCCATGCCGCCGTGCGAGTGTCCGCCACCGGCCGCAGGAGCTTTCTCTTCCTTCGGACGCTCGGCCACGAGCGCCTCGGTCGTCAGCATCAAGCCGGCGACGCTGGCCGCGTTCTGCAGTGCAGAGCGCACGACCTTCACCGGGTCGATCACGCCCTCGGCGACGAGGTCCGTGTACTTGCCGGTCGCGGCGTTGAAGCCGTAGTTGCCGGTGCCTTCCTTGATCTTCTGGACGATGATGGAGCCTTCCTCGCCAGCGTTCGCGACGATCTGACGAAGGGGTTCCTCGATCGAGCGGGAGATGATCTTCACGCCGAACTGCTGCTCGTCGTTGAGCTTCACGCTCTCGAGCGCCTTCTGCGCGCGGATCAGCGCGACGCCGCCGCCGGGGACGATGCCCTCTTCCACTGCAGCGCGGGTGGCGTGCAGCGCGTCTTCGACGCGAGCCTTCTTCTCCTTCATCTCGGTCTCCGTCGCGGCGCCGACCTTGATCACCGCCACGCCGCCCACGAGCTTCGCGAGGCGCTCTTGGAGCTTCTCACGGTCGTAGTCGCTGGTGGTGTTCTCGATCTGCTGACGGATCTCTTGCTGACGGCCCTTGATCTTGTCCTTCTTGCCGTAGCCGTCGACGAGGGTGGTGTTGTCCTTGTCGATCTTGACGCGCTTGGCTTGGCCAAGGTCCGTGATCGTGACGTTCTCGAGCTTGAGCCCGAGCTCCTCCGCGATCACCTGACCACCCGTGAGGATGGCGATGTCCTTGAGCATTTCCTTGCGGCGATCGCCGAAGCCGGGCGCCTTGACGGCGGCACAGGCCAGGGTGCCACGCAGCTTGTTCACGACCAACGTCGCGAGCGCTTCGCCTTCGATGTCCTCGGCGATGATGAGCAGCGGCTTCTGCTGACGCGCAATCGCCTCGAGCACCGGGAGAAGATCCTTCATGTTGGAGATCTTCTTCTCGCTGAGCAGGATGTAGGCGTCCTCGAGCGAGGCCTCCATGCGCTCCGGGTCCGTCACGAAGTACGGCGAGAGGTAACCGCGGTCGAACTGCATACCTTCGACGACGTCGAGCGTGGTCTCTGCGCTCTTCGCCTCTTCGACGGTGATGACGCCTTCCTTGCCGACCTTCTCCATGGCCTCGCTGAGCAGCTTGCCGATGGTGGTGTCGCCGTTGGCGCTGACGGTGCCGACCTGAGCGATCTCGTTCGGATCCTTGGTGGACTTGGCGGACTTCTTCAGCTCTTCCACGAGCACGGCCACGGCGTGGTCGATGCCGCGCTTGATCTCCATCGGGTTGTGACCCGCGGAGACCAGCTTGCTGCCCTCACGGAAGATCGCTTGAGCCAGCACGGTGGCGGTGGTGGTGCCGTCGCCTGCGATGTCGGAGGTCTTCGAGGCAACTTCGCGCACCATCTGCGCGCCCATGTTCTCGAACTTGTTCTCGAGCTCGATTTCCTTGGCAACCGTGACGCCGTCCTTGGTGACGGTGGGCGAGCCGAAGCTCTTCTCGATCACGACGTTGCGACCGCGCGGCCCCAGGGTGACCTTCACCGCGTCGGCGAGGGCGTTCACGCCGCTCAGGATCAGGTTACGAGCGCGCTCTTGATAAACAATTTCTTTGGCAGCCATATTCAAAGTCCTCCGTTCACTTCTCGATTACGCCGAGGATGTCATCCTCGCGCAGGATGAGGTGGTCTTCGCCCTCGAGCTTCACCTCGGTGCCCGCGTACTTGCCGAACAGCACGCGATCGCCCGTCTTGATGTCGAGCTTGCGAACGCTGCCGTCCTCGAGAACCTTGCCGTTACCGACGGCGAGAACTTCGCCCTCGACCGGCTTCTCTTTGGCGGAATCGGGGATGATGATTCCACCCTTGGTCTTCTCTTCCTCTTTGACGCGCTTCACGATGACGCGGTCCTGCAACGGTCGGATCTTCATGGTTGTCTCCTGGCAGCTCTGTCGGTTCCGGACCTTGTTGGGAGCACCCGGGTGTGCCCCGCAACGGTCGTTTCGATCTTAAACCCGCGAACTAACTGAGTTTTTCCGGCGTTAGCACTCAATCTGCTCGAGTGCTAACAGGCGGTCCCGGCAGACTATGCACGCTTGGCTGACTGTCAAGGCGACCTCCGGAAGGCGCCGTCACATTTTTTCGAAGCAGTTTCCCTGGCGCTGCAAACGCGTTCAGCACCGCTTCTGGCAGCCGCAGACGGCGACTGCTAAAGAAATTCGGCTTTCGCCACGGGGGATTGAGCATTCGGTGGGGAAGCGCCGTTAAACTGAAGAGAGCTACTTCGGTGTTGCGGACTCCTCCGATCTTCCAGGGGGCGCAGAGCCCCGCGGAGCTCGCTGGAAACTTCGGCGAGCCGGAAGGAACCGCTGACCGGTCGCTCAAACGTTACCGAAGCGTTGCTGGCGCTCAGGCCTGGCGCGTCCTCACGCGCCCAGGACCGATTCGTCGCCGGCTCACACATCCGCGGACACATCGGATCTTCGAATCCGATCATGGACGGAGGCTTGCATAACCCATGACAGTGACTCACTCACCGCACATTGACTTGGCCGGCGATCTGCGAGGGTTCTTCAAGGAGGTGTTGCTGGAGGCGCTCGCTGAGCGCCGGGTAGAAGTGACCGAGACGACGGCTCAGTATCTGGTGGCGCTGCTGACGGCGTTCGCTCACCCGGATGAGCTCTCACAACAGAGCCTCGAGCGACCATTGCCGCTGCTGCTCGAAGAAGCGTTGGCCTCCGCAGGTGGAGAACGCTTCGAACGTCTGCGAAGTTTGGGCGACACCGTGCTCTACACCAGCGGCTTCTTCGTCGATCATTTGGAGACGCGCGGCGTACAACTCACCTACGTGCAGACCATGGGCGCACGTGCCTACGGCTCTGCCGCCAGCATGCTGCGCACACGCGGCGCGACGGATGCAGTAGGCGAGCCTGCTCTATTCGAAGAGTTGGCAGACAAGTTTGGGCGTTGCGCAGAGGTACTGGGGCGTGTGGCAGACGGCTTGTACGCAACGTCGCAACTTGCCTCGCACTCCGGCGCTTTGAAGTTATATGAGCGCTGGTTGCGCACCGGCTCCGCGCCACTCGCCGCGGCGCTGGCGGCGCGCGGCATGACTCCATCGCGCGGCGCGGGAGGTTTGCACTGACCGCGCCAAACGGCGACGCGACCGGCGATTTGTTGCAACGCATCCAGCTGAGTTTGGAGCAGTTTTACGGCCTGGATGCGTCGCCGGACGTGCGCGAGTTCGTGAGGCAACGTGACGACGACGGTCGCGAAGAGCTGCTCGTGCGTCAAACCGACGACGACGTCGAGGTCGCGCTACTGCTCCCCGCGGCGCTGCTGGAGCTGGGCGCGTTGACCAGCGCGGAGCAGCGCGATGTGTTGATGCAAGCGTACGAGGGCGTCAGTCACTTCGTATTCTTGGCGGAGCGCGTGCGCATGGGCTTACCCACCACGCTGCTGGAGCTCGAGCTCCAAGCCGAGGTCGACAAGTTCGTGCTACTCGCGCTCGAAGGCCCAGGGCTGGATGCGCCCGCACGTCACGCCGTCTGTGAAACCCTGTTCGAACACGTGCGCTTCGTGCATCAGCCCCACACCGAACACGGCGTGCGCTACCGCTTGGCCAATACATTGGCAGCGCGCTACGTCCGACGTCTGACATCGCGACGCCACGCACGCGCTTGGCGCCGCGAGCTCACCCAGTTTTATCGCGCGGGGCAGACGGATAAGATTCGGCTGGCTCAGGCGGCGTAGCGAACCTAAACGATCGTTAAGTGGCGAAAGGTTCGCGGCCGTCCAACGTTACCTTGCCCTCACGACCAAGCAGGCCGATCAGTTGCTCGACGAGGCCCTGCTGCGACGCCTCGACCAAGCTGCGCCACATACTCTGAATTAGTAATTCGATCACGGCGTCGCGCACGCGGAATCGACGCCTCGGTCGGACTTTGCTCACGAACTCTTGGCGCGCCTTCGGTCCCCTGCTCCACCGTGTCGAGGATCACGAATAGGCTCCAGAGCAAGCTTTTCTCTTGAGAACGACGCAACTCGATCGGCGGCATGCGTTAGCTGATTGTACTTGAC
>Ga0247764_1000240_pt1 | contig 19875 bp, 28 predicted proteins | sample UWRJL051202B4_FD_179932 | JGI IMG/M metagenome (GOLD analysis project Ga0247764, IMG submission 179932) | Plant litter microbial communities from Arlington Agricultural Research Station in Wisconsin, United States - UWRJ-L051-202B-4 | ecosystem: Environmental > Terrestrial > Plant litter >...
GCGCCACAGCGGCGAGCAAATGGCGTAACTGTTCGCGCTTGCGCTCCGACACACCGCGTAGAGATTCTTGCGGCAAGGAACGCGGAGGGGTCGTCAACTGGGGCAGCTGGACGCAAGCGCGCGCCTTGACCAGCACTTGGCGCAGGTCAGGGGGCAGCTGGGGGTGTTCGAGCAGCTTCGCGTCGAGACCGCGTGCTTCGGCGTCGGCCAGCGTCGCATCATCGAGCGTAAGCAGAAACCGCGTCCATCCACGGGCCTCGCACCAGGCGGGCGCCTTCGGCTCTTCGACGTTGCCGTGGATGACGTCGAGCAGGGGAAGCAGCAGCGCGAGCAATTCTTCGAGCTGGGATCGGATGGCGGAGGTTCGCACTGCCCCGAAGGTATCACCCGGTAGCCTGTTGTCTCCCCAGGTGATGGACCTGCCCGTCGGGGCGCGAGCGTCGAGATCTATTCGGCAGGTTGGGCGTGGATGGGCGAAGACTCGATGTCGTTGTCTTCCTCCGCCGTGCGCGGAGCGGTGCGGAGCATGAGCGAGAGGATGCCGGGAAGTACGAAGAGCGTCAGGATCGTGCCAAAGCCCATGCCGGCGACGACGACCGTGGCCAGCGGCTGCTGGACTTCCGCGCCCGCGCCCGTTGCCAACATCATCGGTAAGAAGCCGAGCGCGGCCACGGCCGTGGTGGTGAGCACCGCGCGGCACACGCTGCCGCAGCCCTGAGTCACCGCGACGGACAGCGAGTCACCCGCGTCGAGGCGTTGCCGCACCTCGGTCGCCATGACCAAACCGTTCAGCACACCAATGCCACCCAGGGCGATGAAGCCGACGGCCGCTGGAAGGCTGAACGGCATTCCGCGCAGCAAGAGTCCGATCATGCCGCCGGTGAGGGAGAGCGGGACCAAGGCCAGCACGGCGAAAGTCGTGCGGATGTTCTGGAACATCGTCAGCAACATGCCGAATATGATCGCCACCACCACCGGAATCACGATCTTGAGGCGCGCGCTGGCGCGCTCGAAGTTCTCGAACTGACCACCCCATTCGATGCGGTAGCCGTTGGGCGTGGAGATACGCTCGGCCATCACGCGCTGGGCTTCGTCGACCCAGGAGACGAGATCCCGTCCACGCAGGTTGACGTCCACGCGCAAGGCGCGTTCACGGTTCTTGTGCCGAACGGAGGCGACACCATCGCCCTCACTGAGGTGGGTGATGGAGCTCAACGGAATCAGCGTTCCAGTATTGGAGCTCACGAACAGATCGCCCAACGAGCCCGCCGTCGGCGACGCGGGCGGGTACAGCACGCGCACCGCAAACCGGCGCAGCCCTTCGTACACGTTGCCGACTTCGATGCCTTCGCGCGCGGCTTGCACGGCGGCGAACGCGTCTTCCACGCGCACGCCGAAGCGCGACATCTTTTCACGGTCGGCCGAGACGCTGATGGCGGGCGCGCCGAAAGCGCGTTCGATACGCACGTCGCCCGTACCCTGGATGCCGTAGACCTGCTGCCCAATCTCGTTGGTGATGCGCGTCAGTTCCGTCAGATCCGGGCCAAATACTTGGATTTGAACGTCGGCGCGTGAGCCGCTGAGGATCTCGTTGGTCTTGTCTTCGATCGGCTGGGAGACGGAGACGAACGTGCCCGGCACCTGAGATTCTACGTTGTTCTTGATCTCGGCGCTGAGGCTGTCGAAATCCAAGCCGTCGCGCCATTCGTCCTTACCGCGCAGCTTGACGACGATGTCCGTGGCGTCGTTGCCCACCGTGTCCAGCGCGACTTCTGCGCGACCTGTGAGCGCTACCGTCGCCTTGACCTCCGGCAGCTTGCGCAGCACCTCGTGCACTTTCAGATCCAGCTCCCGCGCGGTCGGTAAAGAGATACTGGGCGCGCGGCGGATGGCGACCACCAAATCGCCTTCGAAGATTCTGGGAACGAACTCCGCGCCCGAGCGCCCGAACAGGTAACCCGCCACGCCGAGCGCCGCGCAGGACCCCAGCAACCAATGCAAACGGTACTTGAGCACGCCGGGCAGGAAGCGTCCGTACAGCTCGCACACCTTCTCGATCCAATGTGGACCGTGATCTTTGGCGGGGGGCACCAGCGTAACCAGTAGCGCAGGGAAGAACAGCACTGCGTAGATCAGCGCTCCGAACAGGGCGCAGGCCATGGTGATCGCCATCGGGCGGAACATCTTGCCTTCCGCACCCTCGAGCGTGAGCAGCGGGATGTAGACCAACATGATGATCGCCACCGCGAACGCGACTGGGCGCGCCACCCCCGCAGCGGCTTTGGCGTAGGCCTGCGCGCGCGCGTCACCGGCCAGTTGCTTGGCCGCGGTTGCAGCAATCACGGCCTCCAGCAGCACGATCGGACCATCCACCAAGAACCCGAAGTCGATGGCACCCAGCGACATCAAGTCGCCGGTGACACCGAACACGCGCATACCCATCAGCGCGATACTCATCGACGCTGGCACGCCGATCACCACGGCGATGGCGCCCCGCAGACTGCCCAGAAATACAGCCAAAACCAGCAAAACGATGCCCACGCCTTCGGCGAGGTTCATCATCACGGTCTTGATTGTGCTGCCCACGAACTCCGCGCGGTCGTAGTAGGGTTCGATGCTGACGCCGGGGGGCAGCGTCTTCTCGATGATTTTGACCTTTTCGCCGACGGCGCGCACCACGTCACGGCTGTTGGCGCCCATCAGCATCATCACGGTGCCACTGACGGCGTTGGCGTCACCCTTCGTCACTACGCCGTATTGCAACGCGTGACCGACGGACACCTCCGCCACGTGACTCACCAAGATCGGGGTGGCGTTCGGCGCTGTGCGGACGACCACGCGTTTGATGTCTTCTTCGTCGCGCAGGAAGCCGGTGCCGCGCACGGAATACGCCTCATCACCGCGATTGACGTAGCCTCCGCCGACGTTCACGTTGGCGCCGCGCAACGCAGCGACGACCTCTTCCAACGGCAGCGAATGCGCGCGCAAGCGTTCGTTCAGCACGCGGACGTGGAACTGCTTGAGCTCGCCGCCCATGGTGTTGATGTCGCTGACGCCGGGAATTCCGCGCAGTTTTGGTACGATCTCCCAGTCGAGCAACGTGCGCAGCTGCATGGGGGAGTGCACGGGGGAGCGCACCACGAACTGGTAAACTTGGCCCAGCCCCGTGTAAACCGGCGCAATCTCCGGCGGACTGGCGTTGGCGGGCAAATCCGAGCTGACGCTACGCAGGCGCTCCGCCACGAGTTGACGCGCGAACCAGATGTTCGTGCCGTCCTTGAAGACCAGCGTGACCGCGCTGACGCCGGCGCGAGAAGTGCTGCGTAGCTCCGTCACGCCTGGCACGCCGTTCAGCGCGTTCTCGAGCGGCGTGGTCACCATGCCCTCCACGGTCTCTGGATCGAGGCCGGACGCTGTGGTCAACACCGTCACTTGAACGGTCGAGAGATCCGGGAGGGCGTCGATCGGCAGCGTTTTCGCTGCATACGCGCCACCGCACAAAAGCACGGCGAGCAACGAGAGGGCCAGAACGCGCCGCTGGATCGACCAAAAGACTAGACGAGCGAGCAATGGCCGCTCGGACGCAGCATCATCTGCTTTCACACTCGTGGGTTACATCGAGCCACGTCAGCTGTTGATTACGTCTGCTTAACCTGACGAGGATGTCAATTAGTTAATCTGATGCGACTCGCGCGTTTCAGCTGCCGCGATCAGCGTGTTTCGAGCAACGTCAGCGCGCTTCGCGGAAACGGTAACCCACGCCGCGCACCGTCTCCACCACGTCGGAGTGACGTCCGAGCTTGTCACGCAAACGGCTGACGTGAACATCCAGCACGCCGGAGCCCGGATCGAAGTGGAGGTTCCACACGCGCGCGAGCAGCTCGGAGCGAGGCACGGCTTGCCCGCGGCGCAACGCCAGATAGAGCAGCAAGTCGAATTCTTTTGCGGTTAGCTCGACTTGTTGCTCGTTGTCCGTCACGCGGCGTTCCAAGCTGTCGATGGTCAGGTCACCGAAACGCAGCATGTTGCGCAGGTGCGCGCGACGCAGCAGGGCTACCAATCTGGCCAGCAGCTCTTCGACCTCGAACGGTTTGATCAGGTAGTCGTCCGCCCCGCTGCGCAGGCCCTTGACGCGGTCGGAAACTTCCCCGCGGGCGGTCAGCATCAAGATCGGTGTTTCGAGTGCGGCGTTCCGGAGTTCTTCGCAGAGCGCGACGCCGTCGCCGTCTGGCAGCATCCAATCCAGCACAATCACGTCGTGCGTGCGCTGAAGCGCTGCGCGTTTGCCCGCCTCCACGGTGGAGCAGGCGGAGGCGCGGTGGCCTTCCTCGCGAATGACCTTAAGCAGCAGCTCGGAGAGCGCCGCGTCGTCTTCGATGATGAGAACGTTCACGGGTCGCGACCAGTGTAGCGTGTGGTTCAGGGTGGCAAGCTTACACCACCGTAAGACTTTGCCAGCGCGCGCGGACACTTCAAGCTAACATTCCCGCGTGAAGACGGAATGGCGCATCAGCTTGGGCATCACGCTGGTCATGGCTGTGGCGCTCGCACTCGCTCTCAGCTTGATACACGTCTTCCTCAACAGGTTTCAGGAACATCACTTCGACCGCGCGCTGGTGGAAATCGCCCGACAGGAGGCGCGCGAGGCACCCGTCAATCGCTTCTCTTTCATCTCGCGTCCCGGGCCCGCACCGAATCATCTGGGCCCGTTCGAAAAGTACGGCGTGTATTACGACGCGGACGGCAACGTAGATGCGGCCACTCAACCATTCGACGTATCCCCGCCGCCGCTGAGCGAGGTGACACGGAACCCCGGGGTCCCGTTCGACCTGGATTTCAAGGGGAATACGTTGCGTGCGGTGCTGGTTGAGGCTCCTGGAGCAGAGCGACACAGGCTCCTTTTGGCCGTGTCGCGCGATGAGCTCGACGGCGACGACCAGTTCATGCAGCGAGCGATGACACTCGCCTTCGTCGCGTCGCTGTTGTGTCTGTTCGTCGTGGCGCTCGCGCTCACCGGTCGCTTCACGCGGGAGCACCGCCGACTAGCAATGACGCTGCATCGCGTGGCGCACGGTGACGTGCTCGCGAGGGTTCCCGCTGGCGCGCGTGATCCTGTCTTGATTCAATGGGGTCAAGACTTGAACGGCGTGGCGCAGCAGCTCAGCGCGCTCATCCGGTCGCAACAGCAGTTCATCGCCTACGCTGCGCATGAGTTGCGCTCACCGATCACGGCGCTTTACGGTGAGCTGCAACAAGCGCTGCGCAAGGAGCGCAGCGCGGAAGGCTATAAAGAGTCCATCGAAACGGCGCTGCAGGCGACGCGGCGCTTGCGCAGTCTGGCCGACGACTTGCTGACGCTGGCGCGCGCCGAGCACGATCCCGAACACTTCGAACCCGTGAGCCTCAGCAACGTCTTCGAGGCGCTGGTGCGTGAGCTGCGCGCGGCAGCCAGCGACAAGCAACTCAGCATCGAGGCCGACTTTGGCGCGCTCTCGGTCCACGGGCGCGCGCCGGACATCCAGCGGCTGCTGCGCAACCTGTTCGACAACGCAATCCGTCACAGCCCGCCCGGCAAGCCCATCCGATGCGACGCCGTTCTGCGCGAGGGGGTCGTGCGCATCTCCGTGCGCGACCAGGGTCCGGGTGTTCCACCGGAGGACCAGCAACGGATCTTCGAGCCGTTCTTTCGTTCCTCGCAGACTCGGGGCACCGCGCGGGAAGGCTCTGGCCTGGGTCTGAGCATCGCGCGGGAAATCGCGCGCGCCCACGGCGGGGAGCTCTGGATCGATGGCACTTCGCCGGGAGCCGTATTCGTAATGGAGCTCCCGGTTGCTCTGACCGCGACCTCGCCGCGAGCCGCCGAATAGCGTCCGCGGGGTGGTGCAGCGCCGGGTGCGGAATGGAAGGCCGTAGTGGAGGCGGCCCCGGCGGACGATGACGATAATGAGCGGAAGGGCTTGCCCCGTGATTTCGGCCAGGTGCCAGCCTTGCGCCCGCGAGATATAGAAGAGGAAGGCCGGGCCCCGGGCTGCTGACGATGCGTTCAGGTCTTCGGCGGGTTTTCTGACAAACCGTGCGTACGGTCCTTGCCGACCCAGAAAGCCTTTGCTAGAAGGCCGGTCCCTTGCAGACCTGACCTGCTCCTCGAGCAGGGATGGGTTTCGCCAGCCGCCCGACGGGCGGCACGCGGTACGGGTCAGTTTGACCCGGTTGTTCACCGCGTCCACCCGCCGGCGGATGTCGGGCCGTTCTTGAGGAACGTTCCGGGGGCCGACGGGTCTCACGAGGAAACTGTCGCCATGATCGCTACTGCTTCAGCTCGATTTCAACGGATTAGTCCGCGCAAAGCGCGGATGATCATCAACTTCGTTCGCGGCCGCGACGCCGCGGAAGCCCTGCAGCTGCTGGATTTTACATTCAAATCCGCGGCGCCCCTGGTCAAGAAGCTGATTGCGAGCGCGGTAGCGAACGCAAAACTCAAGCGACCTGACGTCAACGCAGAAGCCTTGTTCATCAGCAAGGCTGCCGTCGACAAGGCACCCAACTCGCAGATGCGGCGCTGGCGCCCTCGGGCCCAGGGTCGCGCAACTCGCGTTCAAAAAGGCGTCAGCCACATCCTCATCGAGCTCGATCAGCGCTGACATTCGCCGAGGTTCGGAATCATGGGACAGAAAACTCACCCTTATGGCTTTCGGCTCGGCGTCATCAAGACGTGGACGAGCAAGTGGTACGAAGACAAGCAGTACCAACAGTGGCTGCACGAGGACATCAGCATCAAGCGTGCTGTGAAGGACTACCTCTACAACGCCAACGTCGCGAGCGTTGAGGTTGAGCGCGCCGCGAACAAAGCGAAGGTCATCGTGTACACGGCGCGTCCGGGTATGGTGATCGGCAAAGGCGGCAAGGGCATCGAGGTGCTGAAGACCGGCAACCTTGATAGCGCCGCCAAGGGCGAAGCTCGCTTCCCCGGTGTGCAATCGTTCACGCAGAACGAGGTGTTCATCGACGTTCAAGAGGTGCGCAAGGCCGAGACCAACGCGCAGCTCGTGGCCGAGAACATCGCCACCCAGCTGGAGCGTCGTATCGCGTTCCGCCGCGCCATGAAGAAGGCGCTGACCACCGCGATGAAGTTCGGCGCCAAGGGCGTGCGCATCCGCTGCGCCGGCCGCTTGGGCGGCGCCGAAATGGGTCGCGTAGAGACTTACCGCGAGGGTCGCGTGCCGCTGCACACCCTGCGCGCGGACGTGGACTTCGGCTTGGCCGAGGCCCGCACCACCTACGGCGTCATCGGCGTCAAGGTTTGGATTTTCAAGGGCGAAGTGCTGCAGCGCAAAGCTCGCCGCATCCCGGAGTGATAGGCAATGCTCTCCCCGAAACGCACTAAGTTTAGGAAGCAACAGAAGGGCAAGAACCGCGGCGTCGCCTGGACCGGTTCTGATGTCTCCTTCGGTGACTTCGCGCTGCAGGCCGTTGGTCGCAGCTACATCACGTCGCGCCAGGTCGAAGCCGGCCGTATGGCGATTCAGCGTCACGTCAAGCGCGCTGGCAAGCTCTGGATCCGCATCTTCCCGGACAAGCCGGTGACGAAGAAGCCGCTCGAAGTCCGCATGGGTAGCGGTAAGGGCAGCGTCGAAGGCTGGGTTGCAGTGGTCAAGCCGGGTCGCGTGTTGTTCGAGATCGCCGGCGTGCCGGAGAAGGATGCTCGCGAGGCGTTCCGCCTGGCAGCTTCCAAGCTACCGATCGAAACCAAGTTCCTCGCGCGAGGTGACCTGTGAAAGCCAAGGATCTTGCCGAGCGATCGGTCGAGGATTTGAACAGTCTGAAAGCTTCGCTTGTGAAGGACTTGTTCTCCTACCGCATGAAAAACTTCACCGATCAGCTGGAAGACAACAGCCTGCTCGGGAAGGCGCGCCGCGATATCGCGCGCATTGAAACCGTTCTGCGCGCCCGCCAGGCGAGCAAGGGAGAGAAGTCGTGAGCGCCGATAAGGACGCGGTCTACCGCCGCAAGCTCGTCGGCCGAGTCGCCAGCGACAAGATGGACAAGACCGTCGTGGTCGAGGTCGTCCGCTTCAAGCGTGATTCGGTCTACCAGAAGTACGTGCGCGTGCGGAAACGCTACAAGGCGCACGATGAGAAGAACGAGTACAAGACGGGTGACCGCGTGGAAATCACGGAGCACCGTCCGCTGTCGCGCGAGAAGCGCTTCGCTGTCTCTCGTTTGATCAACCGCCCCGCCACCACGGACGTCGTCCTGGCCAGCGCGGCGCCGGCTCAAGAGCGCTGAAGGAGGTCTGTAGCCATGATTCAGATGCAGACGTTCCTCGAGGTGGCGGACAACTCCGGCGCCAAGGTCGTGCAGTGTATCAAGGTGCTCGGTGGTTCGCGCCGCCGCTACGCCGCACTGGGCGACATCATCGTGGTGAGCATCAAAGAAGCGCTCCCCGGTAGCAAGGTGAAGAAGGGCGATACCGCTCGTGCGGTGGTCGTGCGTACTCGCCGAGAGTACCGTCGCCTGGACGGCAGCTACATCAAGTTCGACAGCAACAGTGCCGTGCTGATCAACGCTCAGCAAGAGCCGGTCGGTACCCGCATCTTTGGCCCCGTCGCTCGCGAGCTGCGCGCCAAGAAGTTCATGAAGATCATCTCGCTCGCCCCGGAGGTGCTGTGATGGCTCGCCTACGTACCGGTGACACCGTCGTCGTCATTCGCGGCGACGACAAAGGCAAGCGCGGCAAGATCTCGCGCGTTATCGCGGATCGCGATCTCGTGGTGGTGGAAGGCGTGAACAGCGTGAAGCGTCACGTCAAGCCGACGCAGCAACGCGCCGGTGGCATCCTCGAGGTCGAGGCGCCCATCCACGCAAGCAACGTGCAGTTGGTGGATCCGAACGGCGGCAAGCCGACCCGGGTCAAGTACAAGACGGAGAACGGCAAGAAGGTCCGCGTCGCCAAGAGCGGCGCCGTGATCTCTTCGGCCGAATGAGGTTGTGATGTCTGAGACGGTCTCTCCTCGCCTACGCGAGAAGTACAAGGAACAAGCCATCCCCGCCTTGATGAAGCGCTTCGGGTACACGAACCCGATGCAGGTGCCGCGCCTGCGCGCCATCGTGGTGAACATGGGCCTCGGCGAAGCCGTCGCCAACCCAAAGCTGATTGACGCGGCCGTCACGGAGCTGACGGCCATCACCGGTCAGAAGCCGGTGATCACTCGCGCAAAGAAGGCCATTGCGACCTTCAAGCTGCGCGAGGGCATGCCGATCGGCGTCAAGGTCACCCTGCGCCGCGAGCGCATGTGGGAGTTTTTCGACCGCCTGGTCACGCTCGCGCTACCGCGCGTGCGCGACTTCCGCGGAACCAGCCCCAAGGCATTCGACGGCGCTGGTAACTACACGCTCGGTCTGCGTGAGCAGATCGTGTTTCCCGAGATCGACTTCGACAAGGTGGAGAAGGTCAAGGGCATGAACGTCACGTTCGTAACCAGCGCCGGGTCCGACGAGGAAGCAAAAGAGCTTCTCGGGTCCCTTGGCATGCCTTTCAGGAGCTGAGCAGATGGCACGCGCTAGTCAGTGGGCGAAATTGAATCGCCCTGCCAAGTTCTCGACCCGAGTGGTTAACCGTTGCCGCTGCTGCGGCCGCGCCCGCGCGTTCTACCGCGATTTCAACCTCTGCCGTCTGTGCATGAGGAGCATGGCGCTCAAGGGCGAATTGCCAGGCGTCACGAAAGCGAGCTGGTAATGGCAACGGTCAACGATCCCGTTTCCGACATGCTGGCCCGCATCCGCAACGCGGCGCTCGCTCGTCACGAGCTCACTCGGTTGCCCGCTAGCAACCTGAAGCGCAGCGTCGCGGAGATCCTCAAGGCTGAGGGTTACGTCGCGGATGTGCGTCAGGAAGAGTGGGGCCCGCAAAAGCACCAAACCCTGACCATCGTGCTGAAGTACAGCTCGGAGACTCGGGGTGCTGGTCGCCACAGCGCATTCGAAGGCTTGCGTCGCGTTTCGCGGCCCGGTCGTCGCGTGTACGTGCGCCACGATCAGATTCCGCGCGTGCTGAGCGGTCTCGGGATTTCGATCCTGAGCACGTCGCACGGCTTGATGACCGACAAGGAAGCGCGTCAGCGCAAGCTTGGCGGTGAGCTGCTCTGTGAGGTGTGGTGATGGCTGCTGCTGAAGTTCAGTCCGAGCCCAAGCGTCTGTCCCGCGTGGGCAAGCGCCCCGTGCTGGTACCGAAGGGCGTGAATGTCACGTTCGCCGGCAACCGCGTCGAGGTGCAGGGTCCGAAGGGCAAGCTCGGCATGGATCTCCCGCCGAACGTCGTCGTCAAGAACGAGGGCGGCAAGATCTCGATCGAGAGCTCGGCTCCCGGTCGTGACGGCGCTCGCTTGCAAGGTTTGGCGCGCGCTCTCTTGCAGAGCCGCGTGAAGGGCGCCGCCGAAGGCTTCGAGCGTCAGCTCGAGCTCGTCGGCACCGGCTATCGCTGCGAAGTGAAGGGTTCGACCGTCACCTTGACGCTCGGCTTCTCGCATCCAACCTCCGTCGCGCTGCCCCCTGGCGTCTCCGGCAACGTGCCGGCCGACTCCAAAGGCACGCTGCTGATCCTGCAGTCGGCCGACAAGGCCGTGCTGGGCCAGGTCGCCGCCACGATCCGTGGCCTTCGTCCGCCGGAGCCCTACGGCGGCAAGGGCGTTCGCTACAAGGGTGAGAACATTCGTCGCAAGGCCGGTAAGGCCGCCAAGGGTAAGGGCAAGTAAGCCCTGGAGCTAGAAGATGGCAAAGCTGACCGGCAGAGAGCGCAGGAAGCTCAGAATTCGCAGCCGCATTTCGGGTACGGAAGAGCGTCCGCGTCTCTCCGTATTCCGTTCGGGTCGACACATCTACGCTCAGGTGGTGGTCGACGCCGAAGGCACCGGCAAGACGTTGGCGGCCGCCTCCACCCTGTCGCGCGACCTCAAGGGCACGCTCGACGAGGACGCGAAGAGCGACGCCGCTCGCAAGGTCGGCGCGCTGATCGCCAAAATGTGCCTCGCGAAGAACATCGAAAAGGTCGTGTTCGATCGCAACGGCTACCTCTACCACGGCCGCGTGAAAGCGCTGGCCGAGGCGGCTCGTGAAGCCGGCCTCCAGTTTTGATCTCCAGAGGAGCATCCGATGAGCATCGAACAGATTGACGACGAGAAGCTCAAAGAGCGCGTCATCCACATCAACCGGGTGGCCAAGGTCGTTAAGGGCGGCCGTCGTTTCAGCTTCTCCGCGCTCGTGGTGGTCGGAGACGAAAACGGTCACGTAGGCGTTGGCTTGGGCAAGGCCAACGAAGTGCCGGAAGCGATCCGCAAAGGCAACGACCAGGCGCGCAAGAACATGTTCAAGGTGCCGATGGTCGGCGCCACCGTTCCGCACGACGTGCTCGGCGAGTTCGGCTCGGGCCGCGTGCTGCTTCGTCCGGCTTCTCCCGGTACGGGCGTTATCGCGGGCGGCGCGGTGCGCGCCGTCGTGGAGTCGGCGGGCATTCACGACATCTTGAGCAAGTGCCTGGGCTCTTCCAACAAGTACAACGTGGTGCACGCCACGGTGACCGCGCTCCGCAAGCTCCGCTCCGCGGAGAAGGTCGCGGACACGCGCGGCAAGCCGGTCGAGGAAGTGCTCGCTGGTTACCCGGTAGCGGCCTCCTCCGTGAAGGCAGCCACGGCTGCGTCCATCGTGGGCAGCAGCCAAGGTGGAGGTTCGCGGTGACCACCAAACTAGAAGTTCGCCAGACCGTCAGTGAGATTGGTCGGCCTCATCCGCAGCGTCGGGTGCTCAAGGGCCTCGGCCTGCGCGGCCCCGGCTCGTCGGTTCTCGTCGACAATACGCCGAGCTTCCGCGGCATGATCAAGAAGGTCCTTCACTTGGTGAAGGTCGAGGAAAAGCAGTCATGAGCTCCATCCTTTCTCGGTTGAACCCGCCCGAAGGGGCGCGCCGATCAGAGAAGCGCCTCGGCCGCGGCATCGGTTCCGGCCTCGGCAAGACCTGCGGCAAAGGTTCGAAGGGCCAGAAGGCCCGCCACGGCGGCAACTTCGGCAAACTGCACTTCCAGGGCGGTCAGACGCCCTTGCAGCGTCGCTTGCCCAAGCGCGGCTTCCGCGTGCCGTTCCCGACGGAGACGATCGGTATCAACGTCGGCGATCTCGAAGGCTTCGACGCCGGCACGACCGTGGACGAAGCGGCGCTGCGTGAGGCGCGCCTGGTTCAGGGCCGCGACGTGCGCATCAAGATCTTGGGCAGCGGTGAGCTGAGCAAGAAGCTCACGGTTCAGGCACACGGCTTCTCGGCTTCTGCTCTGGAGAAGATCCAGCAAGCAGGCGGCGAGGCTGTGGTCGTCGGTGGCGAACCCGCTGCTGCAGAAGCAGCCGCGAGCTGATTTCGTAAGATCTGACGGGCGAAGAGGATGGCTGTCTTCCAAGGCTTCTCCAATATCGGGAAGGTGCCGGAGCTCCGGCAACGCATCCTCTTCACGCTTGGCATCGTAGCGATCTACCGGGTTGGCGTGTTCATCACGACGCCCGGCGTGGATCGCTCGGTGATGCGCAACATCGTCAAGTCCCAGGGCGGCGTGCTCGGGTTCTTGAACATGTTCTCCGGCGGTGCGCTGCAGAACCTGTCGATTTTTGCGCTCGGCATCATGCCGTACATCTCGGCCAGCATCATCATGCAGCTGCTCGGCCTGGTGAGTAAGCAGGTCGAAGAACAGCGCAAGGAAGGCGAGTCAGGTCGACGCCGGCTGGAGCAATGGACGCGTTACGGCGCGATCGTGCTCAGCATCGCGCAGTCGTTTGGCGTCGCGATGTGGCTGGAAGGGCTCAACAACGCGGACATGGGCGGCGGTCGCTTCGGCGACGTGGTCGCGGATCCGGGTTGGGGCTTTCGCCTGCTCACCATCATTACGCTCACCACGGGCTCCGGCCTGTTGATGTGGCTCGGCGAACAAGCGACGGAGCGCGGCATCGGCAACGGCACGTCGATGATCATCTTCGCCGGTATCGTGAGCGGCATTCCCGCCGGTGTCTCGCAGTACTGGGCCGGTAACGCCGGCGACGTGCAGCCGCTGACCGTCACGATCCTGCTCACGATGTTGACGCTGAGCGTGGCGTGCGTCGTGTTCTTCGAACGCGCCTACCGCCGCATCCCGATCCAATATTCGCGTCGTCAGGTCGGGCGTCACGTGTACGGTGCGCAGCGCGCCCACCTGCCGCTCAAAGTCAACATGGCCAGCATGATTCCGGCCATCTTCGCCTCGAGCTTGCTGACTTTCCCTGCCACGCTGGCTGGTTTCAATCTGCCGTTCATGCAGACGTTGAGCAGCGTCCTCAACCGCGGTGACTGGGTGTTCCAAACCCTGTTCGCAGTGCTCTGCATCTTCTTCTCATTCTTCTACACCTCGGTCACGTTCCAACCCGTGGACGTGGCGGAGAACCTGAAGAAGCAATCGGCGAACATTCCCGGCATTCGTCCGGGCAAACAAACCGCCGAGTACATCGACCGCGTATTGACGCGGCTCACCGTGGCCGGCGCACTCTACGTGGCTGCCATCTGCGTGATCCCGTCGGTGATCGCGATGTCGTTCCGCATCCCGTTCCAGTTCGGCGGCACCAGCCTGATGATCGTCGTCGGCGTCGCGCTGGAAACGGTCAATCAGATCGAGGCCCACCTCATCACGCGCAGCTACGAAGGCCTGACCGGTCCCCAGATGACCCGCTTGAGCGGCCGGAGGACCACGTGAGGCTGGTATTGGTTGGCGCGCCTGCCAGCGGCAAGGGCACCCAGGCGGCGGTGCTGAGCGAGCACCTCGGGATCCCGAAGATCTCGACCGGCGACATGTTGCGCGCCGCGCTCAAGGCCGGTACTCCGCTCGGTAAAGAAGCAGAGCGCTTCATGAGCGCCGGCAAGCTGGTTCCGGATGAAGTCGTGATTGGGCTGGTCGAAGAGCGCATTGCCCAACCGGATGCCCAAAAGGGTTTCATCCTGGATGGATTCCCGCGGACGGTGCCTCAGGCGGAGGCTTTGGCCACCGCATTGGACCGGGCCGGTTCGAAGCTGGACGCTGTCGTTCAGCTGGACGTCCACCGCGAGCTCCTCACGGAGCGCGCAACACTGCGTCGGACGGACAAACGGACTGGACAGATCTACCACCTGAAGTATAACCCACCCCCCCCAGGCGCCGAGCTCGAACACCGGGCCGACGACAGGGAGGAAACGGTCTCGGCGCGGCTGGATCAGTACGACGCCATGACCGCAGCGCTGCTGCCTCATTACGGAGCACTCGGCCTTTTGCGCCGAGTCGAGGGAGTCGGCGAACCGAAGGATGTAACCGCAAGGATTTTGAGCGCGCTCGGCGCGCAGTGAACGGAGGAGACGAAACGAGGAGCGAGACGAAAAGTGGTGTGATCGAAGAGGTGCTTCCCAATGCGCTGTTCAAGGTAAGGCTCGAAACCGGGCGTACCGTCAACGCGGGGGCATCGAACGAACTTCGGCACGCTATCGTTCGACTCATCACTGGCTGTCAGGTTCTCGTTGAGCTCTCCCGCCACGATCCCAATCGCGGCAAGATTATCAAGAAGTTGTGAGGCAGGACATGAAGGTGCGACCCAGCGTTAAGAAGATCTGCGACAAGTGCAAAGTGGTGAAGCGCCGCGGTGTCCTACGAGTGATTTGCGATAACCCCCGTCACAAGCAACGGCAGGGCTGAAAAGGTTACCAATGGCACGCATTTCTGGCGTCGATCTTCCCCGTAGAAAGCACATCCTCTACGCCCTGCCGTACATCTACGGTATCGGGCTCACCACCGCGAAACGTATCTGCCAAGCGGCGAACGTTCCGGAGACGCGTCGCGTGGAGGAGCTGACCGAATCGGACGTCAAAGGCATCCGCGACGCTATCGACGCGAACGTCAAGGTGGAAGGCGACGCACGTCGTGACGTGCAAGCCAGCATCAAACGATTGATGGACCTCGGTTGTTACCGTGGTCTGCGCCATCGCCGCGGTCTGCCGGTGAATGGCCAACGCACCCGGACCAACGCGCGCACCCGCAAGGGCCCGCGTAAGAGCATGGGGCGCAGGGCCTGATAAGGGCCGAAGGAACCAAGCATGGCAACCTCGAAAGCGCCCCGCGCAAAAAAGGTCGTTAAGAAGAATATCTTCGCGGGCATCGCGCATATTCAATCGACCTTCAACAACACCATCGTCACCATCACCGACGTGAACGGCGCCACCATCTCGTGGGCAAGCTCCGGTTCACGTGGCTTCAAGGGTTCGCGCAAGAGCACGCCGTTCGCGGCGCAGCTGGCCGCTGAAGAAGCGGGCCGTCGCGCGATGGATCACGGCGTCCGCTCCGTAGCGGTGTTCGTGTGCGGTCCCGGCGCGGGCCGCGAGAGCGCGCTGCGTGCTCTGCAACAGGTCGGCTTCAAGGTGACGTTGATTCGCGACGTAACCCCCATCCCCCACAACGGTTGTCGGCCGCCCAAGCGCCGTCGCGTTTGACGGAGATTCCCGATGGCTCGTTATATCGGTCCGGTTTGCAAGTTGTGTCGCCGTGAAGGCAACAAGCTCTACCTCAAGGGTGAGCGTTGCTTCACGGATAAGTGCGCCGTCGCGCGCCGTCCGTATCCGCCAGGCCAGCACGGCCAAGCTCGCATCAAGCTGAGCGAGTACGGCCTGCGCTTGCGCGAGAAGCAGAAGATGCGTCGCATCTACGGCCTGCTCGAGCAGCAGTTCGCCAAGTACTACACGGTGGCGTCCAGCCTCCCGGGTCGTTCCGGTGAAGAGATGCTCGGTCTGATCGAGCGTCGCTTGGACAACGTCGTTCACCGCATGGGCTTCGCGTCCAGCCGTGCGCAGGGGCGTCAGCTCGTCCGTCACAGCCACATCCTGGTGAACGGCAAGCACGTCAACATCCCGAGCTACCAAGTGAAGCCGAACGACAAGGTCGAGCTCCACGAGCGCAGCCGCAAGATTGCCTACGTCGCCGCAGCCCTCGCTGCCGCGGAGAACCGTCAGCGTCCAAGCTGGGTCGACGTGGACAAGGGCACGTTCTCGGGCACCGTCCGCACCATGCCGGTGCGCGATGAGCTAAACGAGCCCGCCGTTCGCGAGCAGCTCGTCGTCGAGTATTACTCGCGATAATCCCGAAGGGATTATCGCTCCCTGTTTGTGGGGAGCTTTGCTCCCCCCCGCCGAAGTGAATTCGGCGGGGCCTCCCCTCAGTTTTGGGGCCCCGGCCCCAAAACGGGCGCTCGAGGAGCTAGGAGCTCCCGAGCGCGGCGCGCTGAAGCGATTTGGCGGGCTTGCAGAATTTTAGGCGGCTGATAGGTAGCCGCCGACGCGGGCAGATCGCGGAGCGAATGGGCGGAGCGGGTTCCCCCTGAGCTCGGGACGGTCGCGCGAACCTCGAACCAACGGAGTAGTGCATGGTTTCTCAGATCACGAGCCGCAACTGGCGAGACTTGATTCGGCCCAAGGCCATTCAGCTCGACCAAGAGTCGAATAGCGAGTCGTACGGCAAGTTCACCTGCGAGCCGTTGGAGCGGGGTTTCGGTATCACCATCGGCAACTCGCTGCGCCGCGTGCTGCTCGCGTCGCTCCAGGGTGCGGCCATCACGGCCGTGCGCATGGACAGCGCGCTGCACGAGTTCACCACCATCCCCGACGTGGTCGAGGACGTGACGGACGTCATCCTCAACCTCAAAGAGGTGGTGTTCAAGGTGGAGTCGCCGCGCACGTACACCGTTCGCCTCGAGAAAGAGGGACCGGGTCCGGTGCTGGCCGGTGACATCAAGGTCGTTGACGGTCTGACCGTCTTGAATCCGGAGCACGTGGTGGCGACCCTCGATAAGAAGGGTCCGCTGTCGATGGAGCTCACCGTCAGCGTTGGTCGCGGCTACGTCCCGGCCGAGCGCAACAAGAGCCCGACGATGTCGCTCGGCACCATTCCGATCGACGCGCTGTTCTCACCGATCCGCAAGGTGAACTACACCGTGCAGAACGCGCGCGTCGGTCAAGTCACCGACTACGACAAGCTCGTGCTCGAGGTGTGGACCAACGGCGCCGTGCGCCCGGTCGACGCGGTCGCCTTCGCGGCCAAGATCCTGAAAGAGCAGCTCTCGATCTGGATCAACTTCGAGGAGACCGAGGAGACGGCGTATCCGACGGGCGGCGGCGATGAGCAGCCCCTGAACGAGAACCTGTTCCGCTCGGTGGACGAGCTCGAGCTGAGTGTTCGCTCCGCGAACTGCTTGCAGAACGCCAACATCACCTTGATTGGCGAGCTGGTGCAGAAGACCGAGCAGGACATGCTCAAGACCAAGAACTTCGGGCGCAAATCGTTGAAGGAGATCAAAGAGATCCTCGCGACGATGGGCCTCGGACTCGGGATGAAATTCGACAACTGGCCGGCGATGCTCGAGCGCTGGAAGCAGCAGCAGCAACAGGGCTGAATCATGAGGCACAAAAAAGCTGGCCGGCAATTCGGCCGCAACACCAGTCACCGGCGCGCGATGTTGCGCGCCTTGACGGCCAACCTGGTCGCGCACGAGCGCATCGAAACCACCGAGGCCAAGGCAAAAGAGCTGCGTCGCGTCGCGGAGCGGCTCATCACCCGCGCGGCACGGCTAGGCCCCATCGCGTACACCCCGCACGACCAGCTCAGCATTGCTGATCGCGCGCGCCGCCAGGCTGCTCAGCAGCAAGTCGGCCGCTTCTTGCGTCGCTTCGCGGTCATCCGCAAAGACGGCCAAGATCAGAAGATCGACTTGCTCGAGAAGGTGTTCGTCGATCTCGCGATCCGTTTCCACGGTCGCCCGGGCGGCTACACCCGCATCATCAAGATCGGCAATCGTCGCGGCGACAACGCCCCGATGACCCTGATCGAGTTCGTCGAAGGCAACGCCGTCCCGCCGCGTCGCCCGAGCCAAAAGAAGAAGGCTCAACCCGCCGCGGAGTGAGCCTTAGAGCTCACCAAACCAAACGGGCCGCTCGCAAGAGTCGGCCCGTTTCGCTTTTGTCCCCGTCTCCGGCCGCTCGCCAGAGCCGGCCGCTCCCGGCCGCTCCCCCCGCTCCCGGCGCTCGACCGTACGTGAGCACCGGAGCGCAGCGAAAGCGCAGCCAGAACTCAAAATCGGCGGGCGTCGCCTCAACAAGCCAAGACGCTACTTCTTACGGGTTTGGATGTTGAAGGTGCCTTTGATGCCCAGGACGAACCACCCGTGATACGTCGGATCGAGGTAGGTCCCGCTGCTGGTCACGCCGTCCTCGTCCAGGTCGTAGTTGCTGAACTCCGCGACTGAGATGCTGGTGAACGGCGCGATTTGCAGCGCGTCGATGATGCGGAAATCCAGGCCGAAATGCAGGCTCAGATACTCGAACCCGGAGCGGGTCAGACTAGTCTTGGAGCCGTCGTAATACTTGAACGAACCAAACTCGAACTCGTAACCCACGCCAAATCCGAGCCAGGGGGAGACGCGCGAGCTAGGCGCCATGTGGATCTGCCCATGCAGATTGAGGCGCAAGTTGCCGACCGATTGGCTAGAGCAGGCCGCGCAGTCCTTGAGCGATTCCGGAGCGTAGCCCAGCGACACGCCCATCGCGAACGTGCGGGACAAGCCGTAGTCGACGTCGAGTTGGATTGGCACCGCGTAGCTCACGTAGGAGCTCATGCGCTCTCCGGCGGTCGCTGTGCCGTAGGGGATGGCTGCGCCCAACCTCAGGCCGAGCCGAACCTGTCCCTTGATGCCCAGATCTTTCGGAACTGCGGGCGCCGGCTGCTGATACCCGTACTGGGGCTGCCCCTGGTACTGCGCGTTGGGATCGTAGCCTGGCTGCCCCGTTACGGGTTCCGTGCCCTCTGGTGGCGCGCCGGTCGCTGGCTGCGCGCCTGTTGGCGCCACGGCGCTGGCTTGTCCCGTGAAGTTCAGCACCGCTACGGCTGTCTGCCCAGCAGTGACGTTGACTTGCGACTCCACCACGGCGTCGCCGCGTCGACCCGTCACGCGATGCACGCCCGGATCGGTCGGACGGCGCTCTCCGATGAGCGCGGAGGGCAGCACGTTGTTGTCCAACGTGACTTGCACCTCGTCGGGGTTGGCGCCGCGCAGCTGGACGATCACGGACGGGATGCGCGGAGCGATCTCGGCGGCCTCTTTGGCCGCGTCTTTCTTGGCTTGGTTTTGCACTTCGGCGTCGCCGCCGCTCACTTCCAAGCGCCCGACCTCCAAGTACCGTTCGGAGGCGGCCACGAGTTTGTTTTGCTTGGCCAGAGCGCGCGCCGACCACAAGCCGAGCGATGGCATCGGCAACAAGGCGTACGCCTTCTCGAGCTTCTCGCTGGCGGTGGCGTAGTCGCCATCCTGGTAAGCCTTGACGCCCGCCGAGCCGAGGTCACGCGCCGCCGCGCGCGTGGCCGGATCCACCGGCTTACTTTGAGCGTGGGCGACCCCCAGCCCCAAACTCAGCGACAGCAACAACGTACGGACACAAGCACGAGCCAGCATGACCCGCACTTTTCGCACGATGGCTGCCGGGGGTAAATTCCCTGACAAGAACTAGGCAGAGAAACGCACTTTGTCGCGCGGCGCGCGCAGCGGCTCCCTCACCGTTCTAAGCGGCCGGCGTGCCGGAATCGGTCGGATCCGTCGTTTCAGTAGCCGCCGGGGGCGGAGCGGCAGCCGTCCGGGTGGATTCCGCAGGCGGGGAGTTTGGCGGCGGCACTGCGGGCGGTTGTTCGGCGTCTGCGTCCTCCTTCCGTCGACGCAGCAACACCAGCACGGCGAGCAACGCCGTGAGTCCGATGCTGCCAGCGGCAATATGGCGTGCCCGCTCCGAAGTGCCGCCGGGTTTGCCACTGCGGAG
>Ga0247764_1000241_pt1 | contig 19826 bp, 10 predicted proteins | sample UWRJL051202B4_FD_179932 | JGI IMG/M metagenome (GOLD analysis project Ga0247764, IMG submission 179932) | Plant litter microbial communities from Arlington Agricultural Research Station in Wisconsin, United States - UWRJ-L051-202B-4 | ecosystem: Environmental > Terrestrial > Plant litter >...
CTCCCGGAAAATTATCCGCAGGGTTCAGCATCTTGTCGCGGATCCACAAACCTGCTTCCTTCAGGTTGGAAGTAGTCCACGGACCGTTAGGACAGGCGCCAGTCTTCCACACAGCACCCGAGCGGAAGTCGTCGGAGAAATTCCAGTTTGTCCAGCTGATCTTCTTCTCACGCATCAGGTCTATATAGCGCTGCGTCATCGTAAAGTCGTTCGGCCCATCGCCCGAAGCCTCCTGCGAGCCAAACTCCGTAACAAACACCGGCAGGCGATCTGCCGCCCAGCTCAGCTCGTTCAGATATTGAGTCTGGTGATCTTTGGCATAGAAGTGAAACGTATACATGATGTTGGTAAATGCAAGCGGATTGCTCACGATATCCTGGGCGCTGCGTCCATCGGAAATTCCCATGGAGCCCCAGGCATGCGTACCCACGGTGATCACCGCATCCGGATCGATAGCGCGGATAACCGGAATGATCTGGGTTGCATAATTCTTGATCGTGGCCCAGCTCACGCCGTTCGGCTCGTTGCACACATCGTAAATGATGTTGTTCTGATCCTTGTATGTGTTGGCTATTTCGGTAAAGAAAGTTTTGGCCCGCGCCAGGTTATAATTCGGGTCGCCGGGGCTAAGCTGGTGCCAGTCCACCAGCGCATACATACCGCGCTCCGTAGCTTCGTTGATCAGGGTCTTCACCTGGTTGGTGAACCCGGTAGGATTGCTTTCGTAGCCGCCTTCCTGCACATACAGCGAAATGCGGAGCACGTCGGCGCCCCAGTCATACGCTAGTGCATTGAGCGACGCCTCGTTAAGACAGCTGCCCCAGCCATACCATTGAATGCCGTGCGTGCTCATACCACGCAGCTGAATGGGGTTGCCATACTGATTGCAAAGCTTCAGGCCGATAACACGCAGCTGGCCGTTTTGCTGCACAGGCGTTTGCGCCATACCAACGGTAAGGCTAAGCCACAGGCACAACGCCGGTAGCGCCCGCGATAAAAGGGATCGGAAATGTTTCATACAATAAGGGGGGTTTAGTTTATAATACAGAACATTTACCCAGCTCAACTCATGACCCTGAAGTCATAAGGCCGAGCCGGATAAAGCAATGATCGCCACCAACCTCCACACCCCGAAACATACTTATTGAGCGGCAGCCCGCAATTATTAAGTGGCCCCCGAAAACAATCCTAATTATCACTGGCACAACCGCAATCCCCGAAAAGATGTACCTTCGCCTCCAATGGAAAGCCCCGAGACACCCGTGCCCGACGGCACTCTTCTCATTACCCTGGTAAACATGAAAATGCCCTTTGGAAAATACAAAGGCACCACGCTCTGCGACCTCCCCGTAAGCTACCTCGAATGGTTCGCCCGCGAAGGCTTCCCTCCCGGCAAACTCGGCATGCTCCTCGCCACACTCTACGAAATAAAGATCAACGGCCTCGAACAACTCCTCAAACCTCTGAGGAAAAAGTACGGTTAGACTGTCAGAGCAAATCACAACAATCTCTGTGAGTGGCACCAATACAACCATCCTCCAAAGACCATACAAAATAAAATTCTGTTTTTACCAATCCATTCAAAGCAAAAACGTAACTTGTCATACCCTCCATAGTCACAAATTCAGCCCTTCCGCTGACCCGCCGCTAACCCTCAAAAGCGGCCTTATAGAGGCCTTATACAGTCCTTATACAGACCTTATAGAGACCTTATACAGACTTATACCCATAAGCTACTCACAGTATGGCCATTACACACTCATCTGCCATCCATTCCACATCCATTTCTGACAAAATCCCAGGTCACTCCATTTTCAAACCACATATATCTCCACCCATCCAAACAGAATATTATTTCGTCCTTAAGCAATTCACTAACGACATTGTTTACACCAAGCTCGTTTATAAACTAGACTAACACACAAGCCAAATCAGCCCCAAACAAAAAAAGCCGCCCACCCACAGGCAGACGGCTTCAGCATAACGGGAAAGATATTTATGACGGATTAGGATAAACCGCCCACTGGTTAAAGTCGCGCATCTCGCGCAGCTTCTGCAACACCACATCACCCGGAGGTCCGGTCATCTCATTACTGCGCGGATAGGTCTTCGAAAACTCGAACGTACCGCTCACCCGATGATACGGATACGGAACCGACACCTGGTAGACAGAACTGATCATAGCTTCCAGCGAAGCAACCGTAAGATTACTGCAGCCATTAATAACGATCTTACGCAATAAATTGTCCTTGGCCACATCGATGGAAGTCAGCTTGGCAAGGTTGTTCGCCGTGAACTCTTCAAGCTTGTTATTGTGGGAAAGGTCGAGAGTCTGAGGTCCTCCGATAACATTCAACGACAGCGTCTTCAACTCAGAGAACTGCCCCACGTTGATGTCCTCCGCGATAAACGTACCGCTAAAGCTCTTCACCATATTCACGTCACCGGTAATGCTCACGAAGTAGCGGCCGTCTTCAGGAAAGTTATGATATAACTCGTCGGCCATACCCAGCGGATAAGTCTGCGTGGACTGATCACCAGTATGCCCCCAATCTATATGAAGCTGACCGCTCATACCGCCGGCAAGACACTGGAAGTAATGCTCCAGGCCGACGAACGGTCTTACCACAAGGGTAACAGCAGGCTTCAGAATAACCTGCATAGACTGATTGTTGAGCGACTGCACTACGTCTTTATAAACAAAGGGCTGCGTATGCCGTGCATAGCCGTTCTTGACAACCGCGAGGGTATACGAAGCGTTAGGGTCATCATAAAACGGAACCAGGTTGGACTTTGCCTTCAGCGAGTAGCGATGTAGCGTATCATCGCCATTTAAAATAATAGCTTCGGCGGTAGAGAGCTCCAGATCACTGGTCTCTCCTGTAAAGACAGAGAGTTGAAAAACATTCACCACACCGACACCGAACGAAGCAAAGCCGAAGTCTTCCGGCGTATTCGTTCCGGCGGGAATAACCTCCATCGCGATGTTAGTCGCTTGGTTTTTCGAAACATTGAAGCTGTAGGGTAACGGATGCTCGACTGCCTCTGCAAGACGCGAGCCCTTTATGGGCGTGGCGTGCAGGATCTCAGATGCCGCATTGACTAACAGGAAATCCGTGACTTTGTACGAACCGATAGCCAACTGCAAGGGAGAAGTTACGTAACTGTCACCAAGCTTTAACAGCTCGATCCTCTTGTGCGTAAAGACCTCTTCGCCTGTATTCTTTTGCAGGCTCAATAAAAGTGCGGTGCCCTCCGGAAGTTCTGTTGCGGTACGTCCGTCGACCGTGGCAGCAACTTGCAGAGTAAATTGGATGTTTTGTGGAATAACGTTCTCTTCGTCAGAGCAGTTTTGTAACAAAATTGCCACAAGAAAAATGGGGATGAGTAGGATCTGTCTTTTCATATAGTATAGGTTTAAAATAAATTACTCATGGAAATCCAATGAATTCACAGGAAAACTGGGTTTGGGGGGAGCTTCATGCAGGGGATTGCAAGTGCGAACAGACACACTTACCTATTTTTATTAAAACTTATTGCCAACAGAGTCGCAACAGCAATGGCTAACCTGGTAATGACTACCTCCTGCATTCAGGAGGTAGTCATGCTTAAAAGAAATCGTTAACTCGTTAAAGCGATGGAGCGATAGTCCAACCGTAAGTATCTCTCAAGGTCTGCAGCTTGCCGATGGCTTCTGTTGAAGGTGTACCCAGAGTACTGCCTTCAAAATTGAAATTACCGCCATGCGTATTATGCGCAACCGCCGATGCGTAAACATTGTTGATCAGCTGCGTAAGCGACTCAGAAGTCAAAGCAGTATCACCCACTCGCACATCGATTGCCAGGTTATCAGGGGAGATTTTTACGTCTGTGAAAAGAGGCAGCCCATTGACCGCAATGAACTTGATCTTGTGATTCTGTGTAAGATCCAGTGTCTTAATATCACCGTAAGGAATGCCGATACCCTCCAGATTTACCGCGTGGCGTACATCGATAGCGCTTACAGCAGTACTATGATTAAGCGTGGTTACCTGATCGATATCACCTTTAACCGTTACAAAATAATGTCCGGGCACGTCGTACCACTGCTCGATAGTGTTGTCCTGAAAAAGATCGAACGTTATCCTACCATAACCATTGATTGTCGGCTCACCAAGGTTATAGTAGATGCTCTTACCCAACGTACCCCAATAATTGATGCGCATGTAGTAGCCCATAAACTGAGTGGACCATATCCATAGTGTGATTGCCGGCTCCAGCGTAACTTCAAGTGGCTGGCCAGCGAGCTCATTCTTCAATTGATTGAATTTGAATTTCCTCCAGTAGCGAGTGTAGCCCGGCTTGAGCACGATGAGATAATAGGTCTGTGCAGTATCTTGTAAGAAAGGGATCGTATTGACCTTGGCGTCGAGATCTATCAGTTGCAGCGTGTCATAGCCACTCATAATAAAAGCCTGCGCGTCGGTAAGATCCAGACCATTATTGCCAGGAATAAAAACAGAAAGCTTGAACGATTGAACATCGTTTACCTGGATGCCGAACGATGCATACCCGAAGTCTTCCGGCTCAAGCTCTCCCACAGCGATCACTTCCACATCCAGCGTCGACGCGACGTCCGCCGATACAGTAAAGCTATACGGCAGTGGATGCGAAACGGAACCCGCCAGCGGCGATCCCGCTTGAGGAATAGCATAGAGCACCTCATTACCCGCATTCACCAGCATAAAGTCGGTAATCGCATACTCGCCTGCATGAAGAGGCAACGGGTCGGTAATATATTTCGACCCTACTTTCAGCAGCGTAACCCGCTGATTCGAAAGAACAACTTCACCGGAGCTTTTTTTAATACTTACAAGCAGCGCGGTACCAGCGGGCAGATCGCTCACGCGTCCGTTAGCAGCTCCAGATACATTTACAGAGAACCTGACTTCCTGAGGCAGGGAGCTTTCCTGCTGGTCTGCACAGCTCCAGGCCAAAGCGGCCAGCAGCACCATGAGAATTAACTTGAGAGGTTTTTTCATAAGATTTAAGATTTAAAGTTTATAGAAGTGATTAATAAAAGTGTCCGGGCAATATATTCCCACAGGAAGCCGAACTATGCCTTTTTAAAGCATAGCAGCTGTCCTTCGGGACATACCTATACTGACGCAGGTCGCTAAAACCAAACGAAACAGGCATGCATGGAGATGCCTACATGTGAATACACAGGAGCGTGGGCTGACTTAATAGTAGAGTGGTTCGAAAAATAATGACGTACATGCCGGGCGTTATACATCCGGCGATCGTATCACGAATCGGATAACACGAAAACATCGCGTCGCCTGTGAGGCAACGCAATACATCGATACGTTATTGGAACAGAAGGATAAAAAGATTCAATATAGCTGCGACAATATTCGTCGTCAGCGGGGTTAACGGAGATTTCTCCAACGAACATTTTCATAAGATTAAAGATTTATAGAGAGTGTATGAATGTACAACTTTATCGGACATCATGAATAGAAATCAAAAAACATTTTTATACGTATCGTGATACATAATCTTTAGCTATAACATCATCATTCACCATAATACTTTTGATGTTCTAACAGAAAATATCATGTCACAGATAACGCCCGACCTGACGGCCCGGGGTGCTCACCAACGAACGGCCGATGTACGATAATGCACACTATGATGCACCATAAGTGTCGAAACATCGTGTGCATACCTGTTGGCTCAATGGTTGCAAAGCGAAGAAGGGTCCTGGATTTGGTAATCTGGGGCGGCTTATCTACATTCAAAGTCCACGACTGAACCATGTTTCGTAACTACCTCAAAATCCTGTTCCGTAATTTTATCCGGAACAAAACCTTTAGTACAATCAATCTCCTCGGGCTTTCAGCCGGTCTCACGTGCTTCGTGCTGATCAGCCTGTACGTAGCCGATGAGTTCTCGTTCGACCGGTATCATGAAAAAGGGAACCGCACCTACCAGATAACGCTCGAAGCGCACTTTGATGACGAAACTCACCTTTGGGATAAGGTGCCCAACCGCGTTGGCCCATCAGCCGCACGAGAGATCCCCGAAATAGAAAAGGCAGCACGTATCTTCCTCCACAACTTCGGAGCGCTTGCCTTTGTCTCCGCAGACTCCTTACGCCTCAGCGAGAGAGCCCTGGTATGGGCCGATCCGGAAATATTCGACATACTGTCTATTCCCTTTATAAAAGGAAACCCTCAGAAGGCGCTCACCCGTCCGAATACCGTCGTGATGAGCGAGGACGCTGCTGTAAAATACTTCGGCTCCGTAGAGAAGGCCATGGGCAAAACCCTTTCCATAGACAATCGCGACACACTCGAAGTAACCGGAGTCTACAGCAACCCTCCCGCCAACACCCGCTTCCAGTATCCCATCATCGGGTCGTTCGGCTCGAGCTGGTTCGGTAAGGACAAGAACCAGTCATGGAGCAACGCCAGCTTCGAAACCTTCGTACTCACACATGAACCGATCCAACCGGAGCTGCTGGCGCAAAAGCTCAACGCGCTGGTAGAACGAAACGTAGCAGCCGATAACCGGTGGTACACACTATTTGCACTTCCTCTACCGGATGTACACCTCTACGCAAGCCAGTTCGAAAGCCAGGGACAGCTGGAAGACCACCGCGGCGATATCAAACAGATCCGCATACTCATCGCCCTGGGTATCGTGATTATACTCATCGCCGCCGTGAACTATATGAACCTCTCTACCGCCCAGTCACAACGACGCTTCAAAGAGATCGGTATCAGCAAAACACTCGGTGCCACAGGAACACAACTGGCACGCCAGTTCTATTTCGAGACCGCCGTATTTGTACTGCTGGCGCTGCTCATAAGCCTGCAATTAACGATTATACTACTGCCATTCTTCAACTACATAACGGCCAAAGCACTGACAACCGCATTTATCGGCACACCACTCTTCTGGGGTGGCTTCATCGCGTTGTGGACCATATTATCGCTGCTCGCGGGCATCTACCCTGCCCTTTACCTGTCGTCGTTCTCTCCAAAGAGAGTGCTCAAGCCATCCTCCGCGGGCATCGGCGGACACGCGTCTCTTCGCAAGAGCCTGGTGGTAGTACAGTTCTCGGCGTCGATCATACTGATCATCTGCGCTGTGGTCCTGTATCGGCAGCTACACTACATCAACACGAAGGCGCTGGGTTATAAACCGCAGCAGGTAGTGGCCGTGCTTACAGCAGCCGCACAGAACAAACAACAGCGGACCTCACTATACACGGCCGTAACACAGGTACCCGGCGTGAAGAATGCCGCCATGACACAGGCATTTCCAGGCATAGGCTCTAGCGGGCGTAATCTTGCTGTAAACGACCAGGAGCAGGGCAAAGCCATTACAACCGTACAGGCAACCAGCGAAATAATCGATGTGCTGGGCATACATCTGCTCGCCGGAAGATCATTACCGCTGAACAAAGCCGAAACCGATACAACGGTACAGGTGGTGCTCAACAAAGCTGCCGTGGATTATCTCGGAATTACACCCGAAGAAGCGATCGGCCAGATGGTCCGGGTAGTCGGGTTTGATGGCAAAAGCGAGGTCGTTGGCGTTACAGAAAACTTCCACTTCGCATCACTTCATAGCGAAATAGGAGCCTATTGCTTTCACAACGCCCGCACGGAAGGTTATTCATATCTGCTGCTAAAAATCGATGCTTCCGATATTCGCACCACCATGAGCAAACTGGAAAAGGTATACAACGACATTATACCCAGTGCCTTTATCTACACCTTCCTCGACGATCGCGTAGATTTCCTGTATCGCACCGAGCACCGCCTGGCGCAGGTTATCCTTATTTTCTCCTGCCTGGCCATCGTGATCGCTTGCCTCGGCCTGTACGCACTAGCGGCATACACCACCGAGCAGCGTACCAAGGAGATCGGCGTGCGCAAAGTACTGGGGGCATCCGTGTTTCAGTTGTCGACCATGCTGTCGCGCGAGTTTCTCAAGCTGGTGCTCATTTCGTTCATCGTAGCCTGTCCCATCGGCTATTATATCATGAATCTATGGCTGCAGGATTTTGCCTATCGTATCGATCTCGGTATAGTGATATTTGTCATGGCCGGCGCCATCGCGTTTATCATCGCATGGGCAACGGTCGGTATAGAGTCGCTGAAAGCCGCGAGGGCAAACCCGGTAGACTCGCTGAGAAATGAATAACCACCTGCCTCTATAACAGAAAGCGCTCCCTGAATACCCAGGGAGCGCTTTTTATATCACGTAATACAGATCACATGACTTATCGCGTATAGATCATTTCTCCCACACAGACTGTAGTGCCTCCAACGCTCCGGCCAGGTAAACGAGCGGCGCATTCCAGTTGATCGCCACCTCGTTTGAAGCATATGAGCAAACGTCGTCGGTATAGGCCTCGTCCGCCACAGAAGAAGCGTAGCTGCATTTATCCTGCATGCCGGGGTTTGGGCCACCCACCAGGAAACCCGGAACAGGCTCTTCAATACCGTCTGCCTCCGATGGGCGATGATGCGGGTGCATCGGCGAACGGCTTCCGTAGCTCGTTACAAACGAATAACCTGTGCCGTTCCGCCCAAGTATATAATCAAGGTTAGATAAGGCATAACCGAGATACTTCGTGTTATGTGTCAGGTTATAAGCCTGGATCAACACGATACCCTGGTTGGCCGCCACGGAGCTGCTGCCCCATATAAAATCGCCGGCCGAACCGCCCATAACCGTCATGTACGAACGGGCATCTACACCCGCGATAAGCTTATCGGCATAACTGATAAGACGCTTCTCCAACGTCGCCACATCGGGTTGATGACCGGGCAATTGTTTTCTGGTCCGCAGCAATGTGTAATACCCCAGCAACCGCACCTGTCCCCACGATGGCAGCGGCATCGCTTCATCAGGGATCATAGTAACTGCTGTATAGTATGTATCGTCATGGGTGGTGGCATAAAGCTCGGCAGCAGCCCATATAAACTCGTCGGTAAAATTACGGTCTCCATAGCCGCCGGTGCTGATGTCAGGGTCGAATTGTTTGTTCATCGCATCCTGGTCGTACACAACGTCAGGATGCGCCACAGCCCACTGCCACGCCCGTTGTGACGCCGCCAGACAGGAATCGGCAAGCCCCGGCACCGAAGCATTGAACCGTTTCAGAATACGCGAAGCCTGCGCCATCACCGCGGCAAAATCCAACGTAGCGGCTGTGCCTTGTTGCACTACATACCGGCGCTTTGTCGCACGCTCCGGCATGATCATACCGTCAAAGCCCGCGTTGGTAAGCTTATGATACACACCACCGGTCTCATCCTGCATGGTGAGCATCCAGCGCAGGTTCCAGAGAACCTCGTCGAGGACATCAGGAACCGCGTTGCCACGTTCAGGTATGGCCAGCTTTAACGTATCATAATAGGATGTAAAGTCTTCATAAGCCGACAGCAGCGTCCCCATCGTAATGCCGCTGTTGACAATATATTTGTTGTAATCACCGGCATCATACCAGCCTTTCGGCGCACGTATCACAGAGCCGGCCGGGTGCTTTGGAGTTGCTGCGGATGGATGAACAATAACCGAATCGTCTGCATGCCCCGCGGGCCGGAACCAGCGCCCGGCATATTTCTCGGGTAACGCCGCAGACACCCGTTGATAATAAAACGCCTTAATAGCAGCCCGCTCCACACCGTCGTGAACATTCCGGCCGATAACAAAAGAGTAAGAATGTCCCGCGCCTGGCACAACTACCGTATAGACACCCGGTGCCGAGACCGCAGAAAAGTCTGCTACAAAGGTCTTCTTTGAAGAAAACGGAGACGTGCGCGGCCCGTTGAGCTTGCCCGTAAATACCTTCTTACCAGCAGCCGACACTACCGTAAATGAGCCTGGCTTCTCACCTACCACAACGGCCCGTTTTATCCCATGTGGATAAAACCCAACCTGGTTCAGCCGGATAGCATCAGACTCCTTATCCTGCGCACTGACAGGCAGAAGGAACAACGCCATATAAAAACACAATACAGCGCTTCGGAAAGAGAGAGATAGTAGCATCATAGAAACGGAATAGTTAAAAACTAAGGCCAGTAATGAACGGGAACTACGCAAAGAAGTGGGATAACGGAACGAGGTATACAGTAAATATAAGTAGACGCGTCATAAAAAAAGCGGCTATCACCGGTAACCGCTTAAATTTAGAACATCAATATCAGCGTTTAAAAGCCTTCAGCATAACAGAGGCCGGAGTCAATCCTTCGCCACGTGCCGTAAGCGTAATCTCGCCACCCACTGCATCCGTGCGAACAACCGCCAGCACCAGCCCGGCAAGAGCCTTGTGCCTGTCACCACGAAACGATTCGTGACTCACCGGATCGCCGCTATCAACAGCCGCCAGCACGCCATGCCCCTGCACCTCGAAAGTGATCGTATTGTCGGCAGCAGGAACGATATTACCTTGCTCGTCTACGATCTTTACAGTAACAAACGAAAGGTCCTTACCATCGGCTGTCAGCGAAGCTCTATCCGGCTCCAGAAGGATCCTGACTGGTTTACCAGCCGTATGGATCTCCTTCGTAAGCACATCCTTACCGCCCTTGCGCGACACAGCTTTCAGTGTGCCCGGCTCATACGTAAGCCTCCATATCACATGCAGATCGTCGCCTTCCTTGTGCCGCACTCCAACCGACTTGCCATTAAGAAACAGCTCCACCTCATCAGCCTGGTTGTAATAAGCCCATACGTCTACGGTCTGACCGGATGTCCAGTTCCAGTGGGGAAACACGTGAAGTACCGGCTTCGTGGTCCACTCGCTTTGGTACATATAATAAACGTCCTTGGGGAAACCGGCAAGATCCACAATACCGAAGTACGAGCTGCGCGAAGGCCATACATATGGCGTGGGCTCGCCCAGATAATCGAAACCAGTCCAGATATACATCCCGGAAAGGAAGTCGTATTTCTTCAACACCTTCCACGTCTCCTCATGAGTCGATCCCCAGGGCGCGTGAACGTTGTCATAAGCCGAAACCGTATTATCAGGATTTCCTTCCGTGAAAAGTTTATCCCAGGCTATAGGCCATTTCCGTACGCTGTCCGAAGGCATATCATAATGTCCGCGCGTCTCCAGTGCCGATACCGTCTCCGTTGCAATAAAGCGCTTGCCCGGGAACAGCTTCGGGAAGTCAGCAAAACTCTCATGGTGATAGTTGTAGCCGATCAGGTCGATAGCGCCCGAAGCAATAATGGAGTTCTTCGGCGTCGGCTCATTGTTACCGGTAGTAATGGGGCGGCTCTTATCCAGACCCCGCACAATACCCGCAAGCTCCTTCGCAATAACCGCACCCGCGCTGTCCCACTGCTCCGGAATCTCGTTGCCGATACTCCAGATCATTACACTCGGGTGATTACGATCGCGGCGTATAAAGTCGTTAAGATCGCGCGCGTGCCACTCGTCCCAATACTGGCTGTAGTCATAATCCGACTTCTTCTGCTTCCACATATCGAACATCTCGTCCATCACAATAAAGCCCATCCTGTCGCACAGATCCAATAGCTCCGGCGCTGGCGGATTATGCGAAGTGCGAATACCGTTTACGCCCATGCCTTTAAGGATCTCCAGTTGACGCTCCAATGCGCGCGTGTTGACGGCCGTACCCAAAGCGCCAAGGTCGTGGTGATTACAAACCCCCAGTATCTTCATAGCCTTTCCATTCAGAGAGAAACCCTTCGCGCTGTCGAACGTGAACGACCGGATGCCAAACACCGTCTCATACGAATCCAGCACGTCCCCGCCATGCTTCACATACGACACTGCTTTATAAAGATGCGGCTTCTCAATAGACCACAACACCGGGTTCTCCAGCGTAAAGGTCTGTTTCAACGTAACCGTGTCGCCGTTGATTGGCCCTTCGCTTCGTGCCGTGGCTACCTTCTTACCCGCAGCATCATAGAGCTCAGTCTCCAGTATAACCACCGCCGATCCGCCAGTTGTATTCCGGAGAGTGCTCGCCACTGTCACGTTAGCCGATGCCTCGCTCACATTCTCGGTAGTCACAACGGCCCCCCACTGCGCTACATGAATCGCTCCTGTCTTCACCAGCCAGACATTTCTGTAGATTCCCGATCCCGAGTACCAGCGTGAGTTCGGCTGCTGCGAGTTATCAACCTTAACCGCCACCACATTCTTCTCCGAACCGAAATGCAGATAAGGCGTAAGCTCATACTCAAAAGATATGTAGCCATTGGGTCGCTTACCCAGCAGGTGTCCGTTTATCCAGACCTCGCTGTTCCGATATACACCATCGAAGTCGATAAAGATCTTCTTGTCTCTATCTCCTTCCGGCATCACAAACGACTTGCGATACCACCCTGCCCCACCAGGCAACGCTCCGCCACCCACGGTAGCGGGATGTTTGTCGCTGAACTCGCCTTCTATGCTCCAGTCGTGCGGAAGGTTTAAGGTGCGCCAGGTTGAATCGATGAAAGATGCTTCATGTGCATCGATACTGTCGGCCAGAATGAACTTCCAGCTGGCTGTAAAATCAAGCCGTTCACGGGCGGGTTTGTGGTTCGCACATCCGGCAAGGATGAACAAAACAAACAGTGATATAGTGATTTGAAACTTATGCATATATACTGAAACTATAAAAAAAGGCTGTAGCACAATGCTACAACCTTTTGTCGAAAATCAACTTAACCTGTGATTATTCTTTTGGTTTGAACCGGAACGCCAGGTAACAAAGACCTTCGGGAGATTGATCCCGGACAACACCCAGGCTCAGCTCGTCATCAGTCATCGTAAACACACGCATCTTTTGCCAGTTGCTGACCAGGTTGTAGAACGTACCGCCATACAGAAGCTCGGCGCCCTTAAGCGTGACCTGATTTGCAGTCTTGTCAAAAGAAAACGTACCGTTAGTGGTTTGTGGATTACCGTTGGCGTCGTACATCGTACGGCTATACTTATAGCCACCCTTCAGGCTAAAGGTCATATTGCCCCAATCCTTGTTGTCCATAATCCACTCGTTACCCTTCAGGTCCGGTAACCATGACCAATCGTCACCACTACCCTTGCCAAAATCCATACCGTAGTACGCCAGCGGGTGATCCATATTCAATACCCACGTTTTTCCTTCCGATCTTTTGGCCAGTGCCTCCCATACCGGATCGCTGAAATAGTCCTGGTTTTCAGGAAGCGAGAGCATAACAGAATCTACTGTCGGTACGCCGCCGTTGTAAGCATAATACTTGATCCAGAAATCACCCAGAAAAGGAATGAATACAGTATCGTTCGCCTGCTTCGACGTTCCTACCGCATAGTCCCAAAAAGGTATAACACCCGGCGTACTGCTTTTCAGATAGATCGAGTTCGGATTGGAAGGATCCTGTGTAACAGAGTACGTCAGATCCTGCTTGCTCAATGACCCAGGCATGCTGCCGCGGTCTTCAATCGGATCGCAGGCCACCACAGCCAAAGCCAGTACGCCGACGATCAATGCATATAATGTTTTCATGTTTTTCATAGTTTCACTAAGTCGTTAACACTATTCCCAACCCGGGTTTTGAATCAATGTACCTTGCGACAGATTGATCTGCGTTTCAGGAATTTCCAGGAAACCCTGCGTAGTCGTATTGAATGTCGACACCAGACCGTTGTTCGAGTAGTTGATGGCCTGCGCGGCCACGCTCATGCCCTGACGGATCAGATCGTAGTAACGATGTCCTTCCAGCGCAAGCTCCAGGCGGCGTTCTTCCATGATCACACTCTTCGAAGAGGCGCTCAGTGTTATACCATAGCCGTTTGTATTATAAACAGCGTCGGTGATCGTGCCGTCCAGAACACCGAATGCACGCTTACGAACCTGGTCGAAATAGCTTTGCGCCTTTGAAAGGTCGCCGCCGTCGAGGTGAAGCTCGGCACCCATCAGCAGGATATCCGCATAACGTATCGACGGATAATCCTGGTAGTTGTCAAGCTGATAATCGCCACCAAGATCTACAGTCTCGTTGTTGTCCTTTGTAGGTGCGTAAGGCGCAAACTTCTTCCAGTAATAACCGGTATACTGGCGTTGGTCCGTCGCGGTGATCGTAATACCTTCGCCGCCATCCACAGTAGGTGTAGTTGCTATGATAGAAGCCTTTTTACGTTTGTCGCCATCGCGGTAAGCGCTCCACAATTGCGGGCTCACAGTACCGACACCCCAGCCCTGACCATACGGCACAGAGATCTGGTTACGAAGACCGATCATAACCTGCCAGCGGGCACCATCGTACTTGTTGCCATCGCCAAAAGCCTTGTAGGTATACTTGATTGTCCAAACCGTTTCTTTGTTGTCCTCTCCCACATAGGTAGCGGGCGCAGCCGTGAGCCAAAGATTGTTAACGTTTTCAACCAGGGCATAGCCGCTGTTTTGGATCAGGTTATCCACCAGGTCGCGAACCTGCGCACGAGTATATACACCCGCCAGATCCGGCTTCTGATAGTAATCCGTATAGAACAGGTATGCTCTTGCCAGCAGGCCAATGGCCGCCCACCGTGTAACACGACCGTAGGTAGCTTTGGGAATAGAAGCATACGGAGTAGACGGCAGGTTATCTACCGCGAACTTGAGATCTTCACCGATCTGTTTGTATACATCTTCAGCAGCAGCCTGCGGCGCATAATATTGATCGGGAGTAAGCGGCGTTGTTATCAACGGTACGTGACCGAACATGCGCGCGAGATCCAGATAAAAATATGCTCGCAGAAAACGTGCCTCTGCCTGATATTGTGCTTTCAAAGCGCTGTCAGTACCCCAATCAACACCTTCGAGCTTGCTTAGGATAAGGTTAGCGCGGTAAATACCCTGATAGTACTTCTTCCAGATGGGAGCAAACTGGTCGTACTTCTTCCCGAATGCATCCAGGAAGTTAACGGCATCACCCGTTCCACCACCGGCAAAACAGTTGTCAGATACGATCTCGGAGATCAGGATAAAATTGCTGAAACCATCATAGTCGATTTGCAGCCCGTCATAGGCAGCCACAAGACCTTCGTAAGCATCGCTCGGCGTCTTGTAGAAATCTTCAGCGACCTTGCTGTCGGTCGGGGTCCGGTCCAGGAAGTCCTCACTGCAGGAGAACAGCCCGACGATCAGTAATAGTATGAAATACTTTTTCATGTTATGTCTTTATTAAAGCTTGATACTAACACCCGCCATAAACGTTCTCGGTTGCGGGTAGAAACCAACGTCGATACCCGAAGTCATGTTATAACCTGCCACGGCGTTATATAAGCCGCCTTGCGTGTTCTGTGTTCCTAAAGAACCTGTTGTTTGCGGAGAGAAGCCCACTTCCGGATCGAGACCCTTGTACTTCGTGAATGTGAAGAGGTTGTTTGCCGACACATAAACTCTGAATTGCTTGAATGGAAGGCTGGGCAACAGCTTCGTAAAATCGTAGCCCAGGTTGATCGACTTGATACGGAGGAAAGACGCATCCTGCACATAAAGATCCGAGAACTTCTTGTAGTTACCGTTCTTCTCGTCGCCACGTGTTACACGCGGAATGCTGTTCGATGTTCCTTCACCATGCCAGCGTCCCAGAACATCCGTTGTATAGTTAGCATACCAGGTGTCGTAAGGGTGATAGCCCACCACGTTCTGCTGTCCACCCATACCGTATGTATAAACCGAGAAATCGAAACCTTTGTAAGCCAGGTTAAAATTGAAACCATAGGTAACATTCGGATTAGGATTACCGATTTTGGTTTTATCGGCAGCCGTAATCGCGCCGTCTCCATCGCGGTCCACAAACTTAACGTCGCCAGGCTGAGCATCCGGTTGTATTTCCTTTCCGTTCTTGGAATAGGCTGCAATCTCCTCCTGGTTCTGGAATATGCCGGCAGTTTGTAAACCATAGAAATAACCTACCGGGAAGCCTACCTGCGCGCGGTTCAACTCATCCATGTTGTTGAAAAGTACGTTCACATCGCCGTGGATGATTCCTTCCGTGTTGGCAATACGGGTAACTTCGTTCTGATTGAATGCCACGTTACCGTTTACACCTACGGACAGATCTCCGAATTTGTGGTTATAACCCAGCTGGATCTCCACACCACGGTTGCGTATATCACCACCGTTTACCCAGGGAGCATCTGCACCGGCCAGGTCAGGAATAGGTGCCACAACCAGCCAGTCTTTTGTCTTCTTATTATAAAAGTCTACGGAAACAATGAAGTCGTTGAATACCGTCGCATCGAGACCGATATCGATCTGCTCTGAAGTTTCCCACTTCAGATCCGGATTGGGCAAACGCGTGGGCGATGTACCAACGGCCTTGTCTTCACCCGAACCGAAATAATAGTCGCGGTATTGCGAACCCAGCGTAGCCATATAAGCATAAGGAACAATACGGTCGTTACCGTTCTGCCCCCAGCTGGCGCGCATCTTGAGGAAGTTGATCTGCGGAATAGCCTGCAGGAAAGACTCCTCGCTAAGCACCCAGCCCGCGGAAACCGAAGGGAATGTAGCATAGCGGTTATTCGAACCGAAGTTCGACGAGCCGTCGCGACGAATGGTAGCGCTGAACAAATACTTCTCATTGAAGTTATAGTTAACGCGACCGAAATAAGAATAGATAGAATATGAAATACTGCTGTTACCCGTTACCGTAATGGTAGAATCGCTCGTGCCGTTGTTCAAAACAGCGTGATCAAAATCATTGAACGTCAAACCTTCCTTACGCGCATTCACAAAAGTATTGCCCAATTGCTGCGCGGTAGTACCGACCAGCACTTCAATGTTGTGCTTCTCGTTAAGCGTGGTATTGTATCGCAGCGTATTATCCCAGTTCCAACGTAACACGCGACTCATATTTTGATTGACATAGGAAACCGTGTTCCGAACGTTCGGCGTAAGCTCATACTCCGGACCAAAATCACGGTACTCGTTGAACGACAGGTCCGAACCGAAATCCGAACGAAGCGTGAAGCCCTTATACTGTCCTTCAAGATAGATATCACCGACAAGCTTATCGGTAACCGTCTTGTTTATGTTGTTATAATTGAAATAAGCCGCGGGGTTTACTTCCGTGATCGCTACGGGAGACTTGGCATAATCACCGGTCGTCTCGTCGTAAACAGGCATTACAGGAGAAGCAATGAGAAACGGACGAAGGGCATTGCTGTAGATACCGTTAACCGCCACACCGCTCTTCTTCACATTCGAGTACGTCAGGTTCTCGCCGAACTTCACGTAGTCTTTAAAAACCTTGTGCTGAGAGTTAATGGTAAGCGTCATACGGTCGAAGTACGACTTTTTGCTGGGGCCACCCGCAATACCATCCTGGCTAAAGTAAGACATCGCGCTGCTGAACGTCGAATTCTCAGAACCACCCGAGAAGCCCAGCGAATAGTTTTGCATGGGAGCGTTCTTGGTAAAGATCTGATCCTGCCAGTCGGTAGTCTTCAGCTTGCCGATTTGCTCAGGCGAATACAGCGGAGAAACACCAGAGTTGATAGATGCTTCGTTCATAATAACCGCATACTCCTGGGCATTAAGCATCGGCAGCTTGCGATAAGCGTTCTGCACACCATAGTATGCGTCGAACGTGATCAAAGACGAACCGGCCTTACCTTTCTTGGTAGTAATCAGCACCACGCCGTTGGCACCACGCGCACCGTAAATAGCAGCAGAAGCCGCGTCTTTCAATACATCTATACGCTCGATGTTAGCCGAGTTGAGATAGGAAATGTCTGTAGTAGGAACACCATCCACCAGGTAAAGAGGTTCTGAGTCACCCAAAGTACCCGTGCCGCGGATACGAACCTTCAACGGCTCACCAGGCTGACCGGAAGTAGACGTAATCTGCACCCCCGGAGTCTGCCCCTGCAACGCCTGCCCTAATTGCAAGCTGTTCGTTTTCATCAGGTCGTCGGTCTTCACTGCCACCGTAGCACCGGTAACAACCTTCTTATCCTGAACACCGTACCCCACAACTACAACTTCGCCAAGCGTGGTCAGGTCGTCGGCCAGCTCTACACCGATATTGGTTTGTGTCCCTACTGCTACGTCCTGGGGCTTATAGCCGATAAAGGAAACCACCAGCACATCGTTCTCACCGGCATTGATAGTGAAGTTACCGTTAACATCGGTAACCGTACCAGTCGTCGTCCCTTTGATCACCACGTTCACCCCTGGCATCGGCGTTCCCGACGGATCCTTCACCGTTCCTGTAACCGCCCGCTGCTGCGCATACACCGCCGTGCACGCTAGCAGGAGCAATATCACAGAAACATGAAGCGTTCTGTAGACATCTCGCATTCTCATAAATTATTCGTTCTTGGTTAGTTTGATATGATTAATAGTAAAGCTCCTTCGTCTATTTCAGTTGAACTTCCACAGCCTCGCCACTATACTCGATAGTCTGGTCCGCATGAGCGTTCTCGCTCACACCCACCGCATGATCCTGAGTAACCCAAACGATATGGAAAGAACGTTTAGCCGCCATACCCTCGTAAGAGCCCTCGCGCTTGCCAATGGTAAGCTTATGTGTAGCGTCGTTATAAGTAAAGAGAATAGTAGCCTTACGGCCATATTCGTATTTGTAATTCACGCCTTCATCCTCATACAGCTCGAAAGAACCGTTGGCGCCGGCATATACATAAAGCGTAACAGGGTCGGTAGCCTTCTCGTCGGTATACTGCATTACCGGGCCCGTAGGCAGAATAGCGCCTGCCTTCACAAACACCGGAATGCGGCCGTAAGGAGCATCCGCTGCGATAACCTGGCCACCTGCATTGTATTTACCGGAATATAGATCGTACCAGCCAGTACCCGGCAGATAAACCTGGCGCGTACGCGCCTTGTATTCAGACACGGGGTTGATCAGCAGCGAAGGACCGAACATATATTGGTCAGTAATGTTGTGAACACGCGCATCGGCGTTGAAGTCCATCACCAGCCCACGCATGATCGTATAGTCGTTGAAGTAGCTCCAGCCCGCAAGCGAGTAGATATACGGCATAAGTTGATAACGCAGGCGATCGTAATACACCATGCTGTTGTAAGCCTCGTGGCCTTCGGGTGAAATATTGTAGATCTCACGGTAAGGATACTGGCCGTGCGAACGGAATACAGGGCAGAATACACCGAATTGGAACCAGCGGGTATTCAGCTCGCGCCACTCGTCCAGCGTAGCGCCGGTAGCATGCTCGTAGCGTTTCTCCACGGCAAAGCCGCCGATATCCATCGTCCAGTACGGAATGCCCGACAGCGAGAAGTTAACACCCGTAGCAAACTGGTCTTTCAGATCGCTCCAGCGCGAAACTATGTCTCCGCTCCACGTAACCGCACCATAGCGCTGCTGACCTGCAAAAGCCGAACGCGTCAGGATAAACACACGTTTCTCCGGGCTCGACTTGCGTTGCCCTTCATAAATACCTTTTGAGTGAACAAGCGAGTAAGCATTGAAAAAACGCGTACCCTGATCTTTGCCGTTAGGCTTCATATTGATCTTACGTTCTTCAATAGAAAGATTCGAATGAATGTCCGGCTCCGAAGCATCGAGCCACCAGCCATCAACACCCAGGCTATTGAGTTTAGTGTCCACCTGCTTCCAGAACAGCTCGCTGGCTCCCGGGGCAAACGGATCGTAGAACGTAGACTCATAACCGACACCTACCCAATCCTTACGCTTCTTCTCGATATTGTGCATATAGAGATAGCCCTTCTCACGCATCTGCTCATAGTGTTCGGTGCCTTTGTTGAACTTCGGCCATACCGTGATCATAAAGTGAGCGTGCAGATCGTTGTGCAGCGTAGTCAGCATGCCTTTCGCATCGGGGAAAC
>Ga0247764_1000243_pt1 | contig 19805 bp, 19 predicted proteins | sample UWRJL051202B4_FD_179932 | JGI IMG/M metagenome (GOLD analysis project Ga0247764, IMG submission 179932) | Plant litter microbial communities from Arlington Agricultural Research Station in Wisconsin, United States - UWRJ-L051-202B-4 | ecosystem: Environmental > Terrestrial > Plant litter >...
CTCCCCGCCGAACCTTGTCTCCAGCCCCAGTACGGCCGCCCAGAACGGTCGCACCGCCTGCTGCTCGGGGCTGTCCAACGCCCACTCGAGCCGGGAAACACCGGCGACCGACAGCCGCAGGCCGAGTGCCGAGGCGACCGACGAGATCGCCCGGGCCAGCCGCACGTCTCGGGACGTCACACCGCCCACGTCGTGGCTGGTCAGGCGGATGTCGACCGCGGGGTAGCGCAGGGTGACGTCGGGGTGGTGGTTCATCTGCTCGGCCACCTCGCCGATCGCGTTCACTAGGGTGAGCCCCGTACCGAAGTCCTGGGTCTCGATCCTGGTCTGCAGCCCGCCGGGCAGGTGGACCCACCCGTCCAGCTTCTCGGCCGCGATCTGCCTTCCGTCCAGCTTTGTCATGTGCCCATAGTCGCCCAAAAAGCGGTCAACCAGTGGGCCGGATCCGGTCGTCACGGATGTGCTCGTAGCCCATCGAGGTACGCACGTCGGACACCTTCGGCACCCTGACCGACCCCGCGGCCGAGGCGCACCGCCGGGCCTCGTTCGCGGGCACCGCCGAGGTGCTCGGCATCCCGCTGGATGGCTTCTGGGCCGTGATGGCCGAGACCTTTCCGGAGCGGATCATCGGCCGGCTCGGCGACACCCGCCATACGCTGCCCGCCGTGGCTCGGCGCTGTGGCTCGGCGCTGCGGAGTCGCTCCCACCGACGAGCAGATCGACGCGGCCGTGGCCGCCCAGAACCGAGGGGCCGAGCAGGTACGCCGGCCACGGCCGGGCGCCCTCGACCTGCTCGACCAGTTGCGTGGTGAGGGGTGGCGGCTCGGGCTGATCAGCGACTGCTCCAGTGAGCTGTGCGAGGCATGGCCCACCACCCCGTACGCCCCTCGCCTCGACGCCGTCGTCTTCTCCTGGGAGGAGGGCCACCGCAAGCCTGATCCGCGGCTCTACGCGACTGCGGCGGAGCGGCTGGGCGTGCCGGCGAGCAAGTGTTGGTTCGTGGGTGATGGGGGCAGCCGGGAGCACGGCGGCGCCCGCCGGGCCGGGATGCGGCCGGTGCTGGTGACCAACGCAGCCTATCCCGAGGCGGACGGCCTGCGCAGCGACCCGGACCCGTATCGGCCGGCGGCGGTCGTCAATGACCTGCTCGAACTGCCCAACCTGATCGAACTGCCCAACCTGCTCGAATGAGGACATGACGAAACCCCGCTCCGACCCAGCGGAGCGGGGTTTCGACCCTATGTCAAGCTGGCGCTACCGCTCGTGTACGACGCATCGTCAGCACATACTCGACCAGCGAGATGAGGACGTTCTTTGTCGACTCACGGTTACGCGCGTCGCAGCTCACGACCGGGACGTCACTCGAGACCGCCAAGGCGTCCCGCACGTCCTGGGCATTGTGATACTGCATGCCGTCGAAGCAGTTGATCGCCACCAGGTAAGGAAGGCGGCGATGCTCGAAGAAGTCGATCGCGGCGAAACAGTCGGCGAGACGCCGAGTGTCCACCATCACGACCGCACCGATCGCGCCTCGCACCAGTTCGTCCCACATGAACCAGAAACGCGTCTGGCCCGGTGTTCCGAACAGATAGAGGATCAGGTCGCGATCAATGCTGATCCGGCCGAAGTCCATGGCGACAGTGGTCGTCATCTTCCCCGGAACCTGCCGGTTGTCGTCGACACCCACACCCGCCGAGGTCATGATGGCCTCGGTGGTGAGCGGGGTGATCTCCGAGACCGACCCGACCAGCGTCGTCTTACCGACGCCGAACCCACCGGCGATGACAATCTTCGCCGATGTCACGCGTCCCGCAGCGGGACGGTGCGACATGTCAGAGCCTGCGAAGTCCACTCAGCACCCTTTCCAGCAGTTCCGTGCCTACCGCGTCGGTCTCGTCGTCCAGCGAGGTGGGCTCGTACACCGCGACAAGGCCATCGGTGGCCATGTCAGCGACGATTACACGTGCCACACCGAGCGGCAGTTGCATGCGTGCGGCGATCTCGGCCAGCGACTGAACTCGGCCGCCGTCGCACATCGCCGCGATGTACTGATGCTCGCTTCCACCCTGTCCGCCGCGGCTCATGCCAGATCGGCCGCGAACGGTTGTCTCGACCAGCGCTTCCAGCGCTATCTCAAGTTTCGGCCGGGTCCGACCACGGGTTACGGCGTACGGCCTGACCAGCGCGCCGGTCGGCTCATCGCGTTCGGGCATCGTCACCGCTCACCCCTTCCTCGAACCCATAGAAGTGTCTCGTGTTCTCAACTTTTTGAACAGCGGCCGAAGACTCCGGCCGACTGCCCGTTCAGCCGAGAACCCCGGCCGCGGAACGCGGCGCGGGAGTGAGTGCCTCGCCGACGCGGTCGACCAGGAGGGCCATCTCGTAGCCGACCTGTCCGACGTCGCAGCTGCGAGCCGCGAGTACCGCGAAGGAAGAGCCGTCCGAGATGGACATCAGGAAAAGGAACCCGTTGTCCATCTCGACCACCGTCTGCAGCACGGCGCCACCCTCGAAGCACCTTGCGGCACCCTGAGTGAGGCTGACCAGGCCGGAGGCGATGGCTGCCAGTTGATCGGCGCGGTCCCGGGGGAGGTCCCGCGAGGCCGCCAGGAGCAGACCGTCAGCGGAGACCGCGATCGCATGCGCGACGCCGGGAACGCGGTCGGCGAAGTTGGCCAGGAGCCAACCGAGATCCTGCGTAGATGTCATGCCTCATGCTCCTTGCCAGCCTGCGAGGACTGCTGCCCGCCCGAAGTCTCCTCCGGGTTGGTCGATTCTTGGACGCGACCGCGCTGCACACCCCGGTGGTAAGCGGAGAGGAGACCGCGGACACCCTCGGGGGTACGACGCTGGACCGAGTTTTCGCTCCGGTCGACGCCGCCTGGGACGAGTTGGGCCATGGGGGTGCGCTTGGGCAGACCCGCCGTGGTCGTCGTCTCGACCGGCGTCTCCGCCGCCGCCCGAGCCGCCTGCCAACCCTCGTCGGCCGCGGTTTGCCACGGGGTCGTGGCAACGCTGCCGTTCGCGCCGGCGCCGTTCGAACTGACGCCGTTCGACGTGGCGCCGTGAGGGGCGCCGACACCAACAGTAGCCGGGCCACGGTCGCGCGGCTCGGGCGAGACGGCAGGCTGCGGCACGCCGATCGATCGAGCCGGCTCCCCGGTGGGGATCCGCTGCGAGGTGACCGGTTCTTCGAGCCCGTGCATCGACGGCTTGGTCTCGGCCGGGTGGGCCGTGGTGAACCAGGCCGACTCGAGCTCCCGGAAGATCGGCAGCTCCATCGTCTCATCGGCGAACTGACCCTGACTGCTGCCCCGCTGACGTGCGGCCTGCGCCGCGGCGATCTGTGCCGCCGCGGTGGCCTGGGCGTCGGCGGCCTGGGCCGCCGCTACCTCGTGCGCCGCCCGGGCCGCCGCGGCTGCCCGCTGCGCGTCGATCTGCGAGCCACCCGAAGTGGGCATTCCGGAGATCGGCGTAGCCGGCGGAGCGGAGGACGGGATCGGCGCGGTCTGCGGGTTGAACGGGCGTTCGACCTGCGGACGCTGGTCACCGCGCTGCTCCGGCTTGTACCGGGGGAGCTCGGCGGTCATGTCGAGCGCCGCGGCGAGGCTCTCCGGCACGTGCGGGGCCGGGTTGTCGCGTTCCGCCGCGACCGGCGGCCACGACGGTGGCGCGACCGAGCCGGACGGCGACGAGACCGGGTTGTTGGTCGGCGGAGCCGAGATCGGGGGTTCCGACCCGGGCGGCGATGACATCGGGCGACCGCTGCCGTACGGCGGAGCGGAGGTCGGCGGCGTCGGCGGGGCCGAGGTGGGCGGGACGAACGGAGGCCGTCCGTGCGTCTCGGGGGTGGACGGGAGCTGACGCGGGATGGTCGCGCCGAACCCGTTGGTGTCACCGCCGGAGCGGCCCTGATCGCCGTTGCGGCGATTCGGCAGCCCGTCGGGACCGGCGTAGCCCTGCGGCGACGACGTCCGGCCTCCGTGGCCGGGCGGCAACGGCGGGATGACCTCGTTGCTACGCGGACCGTAGAAGCCGTTGCCGGTACCACCGCCGTTGTTCCCGCCGTTGAAGCCGTTCAGCGAGCCGTTCGAGCCGAAGCCGTTGGACGGCGCACCGGTGAGATCGGACCACGCCGGCACCGAGCGACCGCCCGTGCCGAGCATGCCACCCGAGTTCATCGGCGGGTTCGGGTCGAACGGGCGACCGGTCGGGTAGCCACCGCGACCACTCTCGAGCGCGAGCGGCTCGGGCATCCCCGGCCGACCCTGCTCGTCGTAGCCACTGCTGACCGGCATGCGGCCACCAGGGAGCGTGTTCTGGCCCTGACCGGCGGTCAGCACCGAGAGCGGCAGACCAACCTCGGCCACCGTGCCCCGGTCGGAATCGGCCGGCCGGAGCTCGACCTTGACACCGTGCCGGTTCGCCAGCCGGGCGACCACGACCAGGCCCATCATGCGAGAGACGGCCACGTCCACGGTGGGCGGGGTGGCGAGCCGCTCGTTCAGCTCACGAAGCTGCTCGCGGCTGATGCCGATACCCCGGTCCTCGACCGAGAGCAGCGCACCGTCGCCCAGCCGCCGGGCCTCGACGATGACCGTCGAGTTCGGCGGGGAGAAGGCGGTCGCGTTGTCGAAGAGCTCGGCGACCAGGTGGACCATGTCGTTGACGGCGTGCGCCGCCACCTCGATGTCCCGGTCGATCATGCCGAACTCGATGCGGGTGTAGTGCTCGACCTCGGACTGCGCGGCGCGGAGCACGTCGATCAGGGCTGCGGGTTCCCGCTGCACACGGGTCGAGTCGGCGCCGGCGAGAACCAGAAGGTTCTCGTCGTTACGTCGCATTCGGGTGGCCAGGTGGTCGAGCTGGAAGAGCTCGGCCAGCCGGTCCGGGTCCTCCTCGCCGCGCTCCAGCCGGTCGAGGTGACCGATGAGCCGGTCGACCAGGATCTGAGAACGGCGGGCGAGGTTGACGAACATCGTCGCGACGGAGGCCCGCAGAGCTGCCTGCTCGGCCGCCGTGCGCACGGCCTCGAGGTGAACCGCGTTGAACGCCTCGGTGACCTGGCCGAATTCGTCGCGGCTGCGTACCGGTAGCGGCTCGGCGATCTGGTCGGCGAGCTGAGCCGGAGTGAGCGATGTGGACAACTGCGGGTCCCGCAGCCGGCTCACCGCGTGCGGCAGACCGAACTGGGCGACCGAGAGGGCACCCTGCCGCAGCTCGCGCAGCGAACGGGCCATCGACCGGGCGACCAGCCAAGCGAAGAGGATGGCGAGCAGGAGCATCCCGAGCAGCAGGCTGGTCTCGATGAAGACTCGCCGGTTCACCGTGTTACGCAGGTCGGTTGCCTGCGTGACGATGTCGGAGTCCATCTTGACCTCGACGGCCCGGAACTGCTGGCCGTACCCGATCATCGCCGCTTCCCACTTACCGGTGGTGAACGGGATGTTCCGGACGTTCGGCCCCTGCAGGGTCTGCAGCGGATTGATGTAGTTCGTCGCGGCGCGGCCGGCCTCGGTGTTCTGGATGTTGGTGAAGGCCGCGCGGTCGGCCGGCGAACCGCCCGACTCCAGCGTGGTGCCGGCCAGCTGGAAGCCGGTCTCGGCGATCAGGAACTCGCGCCGCAGGGTCTGGGTCAACTCGCCTTCGCCGAGCACCTCGTGGCCGGTGTCCCGCTGCTCAGCCACGTATTCCTTGGCCTGAGCCACCGCGGCCACCGAACGCAGGTGGTCGCTGAGCTGGGTGTCGTTGGACAGCTGCGCGGCCGCGTCACGCACGCCGAGCAGGTCGTCGATCAGCTTGGTGTAGCTGTCCTTGACGTCCGTGCCGGGTCGCAGGTTCGCGATCTGGCTGCGCTTGGCCGGCAGGTCCTCGAGGTTGCGGTCGAGCCGCAGGAGCAAGGTGTCGACGTTTTCCGGCACGTCGTCCAGGGCGGCCTTCTGCTGCGCATAGGGGACCTTGGCTGCGTCGACCTGCGCGTGCTCGGCGCTGTAGGCCTCTTTGGCCTTCAGGAACTCCGGGCTTTTCTTGTTCTGAATAGTCGTGATCATCATGCCGTAGGCGCGTTCGTTCTGCAGATGGTCGACTAGACCACCGGCGGCCTCCGACAGCACCGAAAGGGTGCGGGCGCGCTCCGCGTTGTTGGCTTCCTCGATGTGGTCGACCAATCCACTGACGCCGACGATGACCGTCGCCAGGGTTGGCACCAACATGATCAAGCCAAGCTTCGACCAGATCGGCAGATCTCGCAGCCGATCGGCCGGCCGACGGAGACGCGACATGACGCCGGTCGCCGTCTGGGGGCGCTTGCTCACGTCACCGTCCTCCTGTATCGGGCCCCGGCACTCGGCTTGCCGGGCACCACACACGGCCGACTGCCGTGCCGGGCCCCCGAGATTCCATCACGACGAGTGTCAAAGAGAAAGGGCCGCCGGACACGGACCGGTTGTGTGACGAAATGTTGCTGCCACGTCGCCGGTCAATATCACTGGTTGTATCTACGGGCTTTTCTCAGAGTCACTCAGGACAATCGACACGGCGCGGGGGTGACACCGAACGATCGCGCCCGATCGTAAAGGATCGGGGCAGGAGAGACGATGGCGCGGTCGCGAAGGATCGGCAAGGTGAGATGCCGGATTTCGCAGTGTTTGTAGGGACCATTCTGGCCGAACGGACGATTACCGCCGCCGAACCGGTAATGTCTGCTGGCGGTGGCCGATCTGTGACAATCTCGTGTCTCAGCCGATAAGTTTGGCGTAGCCCGGCTTGATCACCTCGTTGATGATCGCCAGACGCTCGTCGTACGGGATGAAGGCCGACTTCATCGCGTTGATGGTCAACCACTGCAGGTCGGCCCAGCCCCAGCCGAACGCCTCGGAGACCAGCGCCATCTCGCGGGACATCGACGTACCGCTCATCAGCCGATTGTCAGTGTTGACAGTGGCTCGGAAGCGCAGGTCGTGCAGCAGTCCGATGGGGTGCTCGGCGATCGAGGCCGCGGCGCCGGTCTGCACATTGGACGACGGGCACAGCTCCAACGGGATGCGCTTGTCCCGCACGTAGGCCGCGAGCCGGCCGAGCACGACGTCACCGCCCGCCGGCGTACCCGTGATGTCATCGACCAGTCGCACACCGTGACCGAGCCGGTCGGCGCCGCACCACTGAAGCGCCTGCCAGATCGACGGCAGGCCGAAGGCCTCACCAGCATGGATGGTGAAGTGGAAATTCTCACGCTGGAGATATTCGAACGCGTCGAGATGCCGGGTGGGCGGATAACCGGCCTCGGCCCCCGCGATGTCGAAGCCGACGACGCCGGCGTCCCGGTAGCGCACGGAGAGCTCGGCGATCTCCTGCGACCGGGCGGCGTGCCGCATTGCGGTCAGCAGCACGCCGACGCGGATCGGCGTGCCGAGCGCGGCCGCCTCGGCCGCGCCCTCGACGAAGCCGGCGTTCACCGCGTCGACCACCTGGTCGAGGCTGAGGCCCCGCTCCAGGTGCTGCTCGGGCGCGTAACGCACCTCGGCGTAGACCACACCGTCGGCCGCCAGGTCGAGCGCGCATTCCTTGGCCACCCGGTGCAGGCTCTCCTCGTTCTGCATGACGGCGACGGTGTGCGCGAACGTCTCCAGGTAGCGTTCCAGCGAGCCGGAGTCGGCCGACTCGACGAACCACTGACCCAGCGCGACCGGGTCGGTGGTGGGCAGCCGATGGCCCACCTGGGCGGCCAGGTCGACGATCGTGGCGGGACGCAGTCCACCGTCGAGGTGGTCGTGCAGCAGCGCTTTCGGCGCCGGGATTATGTCGGAGTACGCGATGGCGGCCATCAGCCGAGCCTAGAGGCAGGGAACCAATGATCGACGGAGCATTGCCCTACCTGCGGTGCCCGATCTGCCGGCAGCCGCTGGAGCGCGTGGATCGGGCGCTGCGCTGTCCGCCGGGGCACAGCTTCGACATGGCCAGGCAGGGGTATGCGGACCTGACCGCGGGACGGAGGCCGCACGTCGGCGACACCGCCGAGATGGTGGCCGACCGCGCGGCGTTCTTGGCGGCCGGGCACTACGCGTTCATCACGGCGGCGCTGGCCGAGGCGGCCGGCGCACCCGGCGGGCTGATCGTGGACGCGGGCACCGGCACCGGCGACTACCTGGCCGCGGTGCTCGATCACGCGCCGGCGGCTACCGGGCTGGGCCTTGACGTCTCGAAGCCCGCACTCCGGCGGGCCGCACGCGCCCACGACCGTGCGGCGGCGGTGCTGACCGACCTGTGGCGGCCGCTGCCCCTCGCGGACCAGGCGGCGGAGGTCATCCTGGACGTCTTCGCCCCCCGCAACGGCCCGGAGTTCCACCGCGTCCTGCGACCGGGTGGCTTGCTGCTGGTGGTGACCCCGGGACCCGAGCATCTTCGCGAGCTGATCGCCACCCACCACTTGATCCAGGTGGACCCCGAAAAGGCGTCTCGGGTCGAGGAGGCGTTGGGTGGCCGCTTCAAGCCGGACGGAGTGCTGAGCCTCGATCGTGAGCTGGATCTGACCGCCGACGAGGTTCGGACCCTGATCGGCATGACCCCGAGTGCCCATCACGTTCCGGCGAACCGGCCGACCGCGCCGAGCCGGGTCACGGCGTCAGTTCGGATAACGGCCTACCGCCCGATCTGAGCGCCTCTAGACAGACCCGATCTGAGCCCCTAGACAGAAAGGTCGACTTCTTCCCATTCGGCCGGCCTGTCGTGATAGGGCCCGCGGAAGACGACCGCCCACTCCAAGGCCCACCTCCGCTGGCCGATGGCGTTGCCGTCGATCTCCCCCGGCATGGCCAGACCGTTCTGCTCGGCCTCCTGGAACGCCCAGTCCAAGCAGTAGTAGAGATCCAGCAACACGGCGGCCTCGACCGGATCACGCGGCGACATCAGCGACCTCGACCGCCACTGGCCGAAGGTCTCCCCCGCCGGCAGATCAGGCATCTGGGACATCATCCGGCCTTCCGGCGGTTCCCTCGGGTCGAGATGCCCGCTGAGGCCCAGCAGCCAGGCCAGCGCGAAGACCGCGTCGTGATGCAGCACGAAGGACCGGTGGTCGCCCGCCGCGCCGATCACGAACTGCCACTCCGGCGGCGTGACGAGGTCGACCAGATGGGATCCGAGCAGCCAGCTCATCGCCGCCTCGGTCGGCATGCCGAAGCAGCGCGCCACCACCACGTGCAACACCGCCGTGCGCGCCTCCAGATCGGGCGTGGGACGCAGCTCGACCGTGTCGCCCGGCTCCCACACCAACGGGAAGCCGGGCGGCGGCAGCGGCAGGCCCAGCCGGGCCAGTTCGTCGAGGCTGGCCTCGCGCACGGCTCGCGGGTCGGGTGCGGCCTTCTGCATGGTGCGTCAGGCTATGCGGTCGAGAATGAGATTGGTAAGTGTGGGCCGCTCCGCACCGATCCGGACCGCTTCGGCCACCTCGGCCCGGGCCGCCGGGATCCGGGCGGGGTCGTCGGCGCGCAGTTCGAGCAGCACGTCACCGGCGCGCACCTCGTCGCCCGGCCGCACCTTGAGCTGCACCCCGGCACCGAAGCTGACCGGATCCTCCTTGCGGGCCCGGCCGGCTCCGAGACGCCAGGCGGCGATCCCGATCCCGTACGCGTCGACCGCGGTCACGATCCCGTCGGCCGGGGCGCGCAGCACCTCGGTCTCGCGAGCCACGGGCAGCGGCGCGTCCGGATCGCCGCCCTGGGCCCGGATCATCGCCCGCCACGTGTCCATCGCGGCGCCCGACTCGAGCGCCTTGGCCGGGTCGGCGTCGATCCCGGCCGCGGCCAGCATCTCGCGAGCCAGCGCCAGGGTCAGCTCGACCACGTCGGCCGGTCCGCCACCGGACAGCACCTCGACCGACTCGGTGACCTCGATCGCGTTGCCGACGGCCAGCCCGAGCGGGGTGTTCATGTCGGTGAGCAGCGCGATCGTGGTGACCCCGCTGTCCTGCCCGAGCCGCACCATCGTGCCGGCCAGCTCGCGCGCGTCGGCCAGGTCCTTCATGAACGCGCCCGAGCCGACCTTGACGTCGAGCACCAGCGCGCCGGTGCCCTCGGCGATCTTCTTGCTCATGATCGAGCTCGCGATCAGCGGGATCGCCTCGACCGTGCCGGTGACATCGCGCAGGGCGTAGAGCTTGCGGTCGGCCGGGGCCAGGCCGTCGCCGGCGGCGCAGATGACCGCACCGACGTCCTGCAACTGCCGCTTGAACTCGTCGTTGCTGATCGAGGCACGCCAGCCTGGGATCGACTCGAGCTTGTCCAGCGTGCCGCCGGTGTGCCCCAGGCCGCGGCCGGAGAGCTGCGGCACGGCCGCGCCGCACGCGGCGACCAGTGGGGTGAGCGGCAGCGTGATCTTGTCACCGACGCCGCCGGTGGAGTGCTTGTCGACGGTCGGCCGGGTGATCGAGGAGAGGTCGAGCCGCTCCCCGCTGGCGATCATCGCGGCGGTCCAGCGGGCGATCTCGGCCGGGGTCATGCCCCGCAGCAGGATGGCCATGGCCAGGGCCGACATCTGCTCGTCGGCGACCACCCCCCGGGTGTACGCGTCGACCACCCAGTCGATCTGGGCGTCGCTCAGCGCGCGCCCGTCCCGCTTGGCCCGGATGACGTCGACCGCGGCGAACTCACTCATCGAAACTCTCCTCCGCGCTCCACTTCGATCCGATGCCCTCCGGCGGTTCCCCCTCGCCGGCCCAGGCCAGCGCACCGTCGGCGCCGACCACCACGATCCGCGGGGTACGCGCCTGACCCCAGCCCACCGCCGCGGCGGCGGTCGGGAAGTTCGGGCCCTCCTCGAGCACGCCCTTGGCGGCGTCACTCTCGGCCGGGCTGCCGCCGGAACGCTCCCAGTAACCCGTCCAGACGGTCGCGCCGCCGGAGAGGTCGGGGTGCACGAAGACCGTGCCCCGGCCGCGCCATTTGGCCAGCTCGGCGGGCACCTCGGGGCCCTTGGTGGCGCCGTTGACCCGTTCGAGGTCCTCGAGGCCGAAGGCGTGCGGCAGCAGCTCGGCCATGCGCAGCGGCCCGGTGTGCCACTCGACGAGCAATTCCGGCCCGCCGTTCTCCCAGAGCAACTGACGGCAGCGGCCGCACGGCATCAGCGGGTTGCCGGTGGCGTCCACGCACGAGAACGCGACCAGCCGCCCGCCGCCGGTCACGTGCAGCTGGCTGACCAACCCGCACTCGGCGCAGAGCCCCACCCCGTAGGACGCGTTCTCCACGTTGCATCCGACGACCACCCGGCCGTCGTCCACCAGCGCCGCCGCTCCGACCGGAAAGTCGGAGTACGGCGCGTACGCGTGCCGCATCGCTTCGGTGGCGGCGGCCCGCAGCCCAGCCCAGTCGATCTCCATGCCGCAAATTGTGCCTGACGTGCCCGGCGGTCAGCTCTTGACGTACGGAACACCGTCGGCGGCGGGGGCTCGGACCCGCCCGACCAGGCCGGCCACGGCGACGATCGTCGCGAGGTACGGCAGCATGTTGAGGAACTGGTTGGGCACCGGGCTGCCGACCGCGCTCAGGTAGTTCGCGAGTTTTTGCGCGAAGCCGAAGAAGAGCGCCGCACCCAACGCGCCGAACGGCGTCCACCGCCCGAAGATCAGCGCGGCGAGCGCGATGAAGCCCGCGCCGGCCGTCATGTTCTTGTTGAACGCGCCGGTCGAGACCAGCGTGAAGTACGCGCCACCGGCACCGGCGACCACGCCACCCAGCAGCACGTTCAGGTAGCGCAGGCCGCGCACCCGGATGCCGACCGTGTCGGCCGCCGTGGGGTGCTCGCCGACCGCCCGGGTGCGCAGCCCCCAGCGGGTGCGGGTGAGCGCGAGGTGGATCACCACGACCAGGGCGAGCGCGAGCCAGACGAGCAGGTTGGTGTCGAACAGCACCGGGCCGATGACCGGGATGTCGGCCAGGCCGGGGACGCGCCACTCGGGCAGCCGCGGCGGCGAGTTGTACTTCAGCGCGTCGGGCTGCATGAGCCGCTCGTAGAGGAAGCCGGTGATGCCGAGCGCGAGCAGGTTGAGCACGATGCCGACCACGACCTGGTCGACCAGGAAGCGGATGGCCAGCACGGCCAGCAGCGCGGCGATGATCACGCCGCCGATCACCGCGCTGATCAGACCGGCCCACACGCTGGTGGCCAGGGTGCCGACCAGGGCGGCGCCGAACGCGCCCATCAGGAACTGGCCCTCGATCGCCACGTTCACCACGCCGGAGCGCTCGCCGAGTACCCCGGCCAGGGCGCCCAGGATCAGCGGCAGCGCGAGCTCCAGCGAGCCGCTGAGCGTGTCGACCAACGGCAGGAACTTGCCGGCCACCTGCCAGCAGAGGAACGAGAAGACGAAGGTCACGATGCCAATGCTGAGCAGCGTCGTCTGCCAGCGCCGGGCCACGCCGGCCAGGAGCGCGGCCCCGGCCGCCACGGTGACGATGCCGAACAGGATGGCGCCGAACTGACCGTTGATCGAGAGGGCGGCCCCCTGGGCGTCCTCGCTGAGGGTGAACCGGGCCGGCGCCGACTCGGCCAACGATCCGAAGACCACGGCGGCGATCAGGCCGATGATCACCAGGGCGGCGCCGAGCCGGCGCTGCCGGTTCCAGAACCGCTCGGGGGCACTCGACTCGGTCAGGTCTTCCACGGTCGCGGTCGACACGCCGCTCACCAACCCTTCGCCATGGTCGTGCCGAGCCGCGCGCTACGGGCATTTCGGAGGTGGAAGATCGTTTTGACCAGGGCGGGCGCCGCGATGAAGATCACGATCAGGGCTTGCAGGACGGTCACCAGTTCGAGCGAGACACCCACGTCGACCTGCATCAGGTTGCCACCCGCGCGCAGCGCGCCGTAGAGGATCGCGGCGAAGAACGTGCCCCACGGCTTGTTGCGGCCGAGCAGGGCGACCAGCAGTCCGTCGAAGCCGATGTTGCCGGCCACCTGACCGGTCAGCCGGTCGGCGGTGCCGAGCACCTGCACCGCGCCGCCGAGGCCCGCGAGCCCACCAGCGACGACCATGAGCAGGATGTACGTGCGTCCGACGCTCATCCCGGCGGTCTTGGCGGCGGGCGGGTTCACGCCCACCGCGCGCAGCTCGAAGCCGAACGACGACCGGTTGATCATCCAGGCGACGGCCGCGGTGACCAGGACGGCGATCACGATGCCCAGGTGCACCCGCAGCGGCTGGGGCAGGGCGGGCAGCACGGCGCTGGACGCGATCGTCTTGCTGACCGCGTCGGTGCGGCCCGGGTCCTGCACGCCGCTCTGCAGGATCAGCCAGCCGAGGAAGAGCGTGGCCACGTAGTTCAGCATGATCGTGGTGATCACCTCGTGGGCGCCGGTGCGGGCCTTGAGCAGACCGGGCACGAACCCCCACAGCGCCCCGCCGATCAGACCGGCGGCCAGCGCGACGAGCAGGTGCAGACCGGCCGGCAGCGCGATGGCGAAGCCGGCCACCCCGGCCGTGATCGTGCCGATCACCGCCTGGCCCTGGCCGCCGATGTTGAAGAGACCACCGCGGAACGCGATCGCCACCGACAGCCCCGTGAAGACCAGGGGCGCGGCGTAGGTGAGCGTCTCGGAGAGCGGGTTCAGGGCGGTCTTCCAGTCGCCACTGCCGTCGATCCAGGCTCGTACGGCGGCCGGGTCGAAGATCGCCCCCTTGAACAGGTCGGCGTAGGCCTGACTGACCAGGTCCCAGCTCGCCGTGAGGGCGTCGCTGGGCCGGGAGGTGAGGTAGGAGAACGTCGACAGCACGGTGGGGTCGGAGATGACGATCAGCACCGCGCCGATGACCAGCGCCAGGAAGATCGACAGGATCGTCACCGTGACGGTGTTGGCCGACCAGAGGTTGTGTAAGAAGAGGTTGAGAAAGCTCTCCTCCTTCGCCTTCGCCGGCGGCTTCTCGGGGGCGGGCGGAGTCTCGGGCGCGGGGGCTTCGGTGGTCACTCGCTGTCCTCTGCTTCCTGCCCGGGCCCGGTGATGCCGGCCATCAGCAGACCGATCTCCTCGCGCGGCATGTCGGGTGAGACGATCGCCAGGATCCGGCCGCGGTACATCACCGCGATGCGGTCGGCCAGGCCGACCACCTCGTCGAGCTCGCTCGAGACCACCAGCACGGCGGTGCCGAGGTCTCGCTCGTGAATGATCTGCTGGTGGATGAACTCGATCGAGCCGACGTCCACGCCGCGGGTCGGCTGCGACGCGACCAGCAGTTTGAGCGGGCGCGACATCTCGCGGGCGACCACGACCTTCTGCTGGTTGCCGCCGGACAGCGTGCCGACCGTCGACTGCGGTGACGAGGTGCGGATGTCGAACCGGGCCACCCACTCGCGCGCGGACTCCTGGATCGCCTTGGGGTTCATCGCGAAGCCGTTGCCGAACGGCGCCCGGTCGTAGACGTCGAGCACCAGATTCTCGGCGACGGTGAAGTCCTTGACCACGCCGTCGAGGCTGCGGTCCTCGGGGACGTAGCCGACGCCCGCGCGCAGGACCTGCTTGGTGCTGCGGCCGACGAGGTTCTGGTCCTCGAGCTCGACCTTGCCGGCCCGGAGCGGCCGCAGACCCATGATCGCCTCGACCAGCTCGGTCTGCCCGTTGCCCTGCACGCCCGCGATGCCCAGCACCTCGCCGGAGCGGACGACCAGGTCGACGGCGTCGACCGCGCGGATGCCCCGGTCGTCGTCGACGATCAGGCCCGAGACCTTGAGCACCTCGCGGCCGGGGTCGGCGGGGGTCTTGGTCACCTCGAGGCTGACATCGCGGCCGACCATCAGCGCGGCCAGCTCGTCCTCGGAGGTGTCGGGGCTGGCTGTGCCGACCGTACGCCCGCGGCGGATCACGGTGATCCGGTCGGCGATGGCCTTGACCTCGCGCAGCTTGTGGGTGATGAAGACGATCGACTTGCCGGTCTCGGCCAGCGACCGCATCACGGCGAGCAGTTCGTCGGTCTCCTGCGGGGTGAGCACGGCAGTCGGCTCGTCGAGGATGAGCAGGTCGACCTCGCGGGTGAGCGCCTTGACGATCTCGACCCGCTGCTGGGAGCCGACCGACAGGTTTTCCACCAGGGCGTCGGGGTCGACCGGCAGGCCGTACTTGCGGGACGTCTCCAGCACGTCGCGGCGGCTGCGCCGGCGGTCGAGCCAGCCGAGCGGGCCGCCGCGGACCTCCTCGGCGCCGAGCGCGATGTTCTCGGCCACGGTGAAGACGGGGACCAGCATGAAGTGCTGGTGGACCATGCCGATGCCGGCCGAGATAGCGTCCCGGGGACTGCGGAAGATCTTTTTCTCCCCGTCCACCAGGATCTCGCCCTCGTCCGGCTGCAACATGCCGTAGAGCTGATTCATCAGCGTCGACTTGCCGGCGCCGTTCTCGCCCAGCAGGGCGTGCACCTCGCCGGGCTCCACGGTGAGGTCGATGTGATCGTTGGCCACCAGGTCGCCGAAGCGCTTGGTGATACCGCGCAATTCGAGTCTCAGCGGAATCTCCTGACTTCGGCTTCTTTGGGGGGTTTACCAGTACAACTGGAACCGCCGCTCGGCTGCGAGAACCCTCGCGGCCGGGCGGCGGTCGATACGTTACCTAGTGTTGCGTCAGGACGGCGCGCTGGCCGACTCAACCTTGATCGTGCCGGCGATGACGTCCGCCTTGAGCTTGTCGACCTCGGCCTTCAGCTCGGGCGAGACCTTGCTGTCGAACTGGTTGTACGGCGCCAGCGAGACACCGTTGTTCTCCAGCGTGCCCAGGTAGCCCGGGGTAGCCGCGAGGGGCTGACCGTTGGCCCCGGTGACGACGGCCTTCTCGACCGCGTCGGTGATGTTCTTGACCACGGTGGTCAGGAACACGTCACAGTCCTGCGCGGCGCTCTTGCAGCCGTCCTGGTCGACCCAGACGATCGACACCTTGCCGCTGGAGGCCTTGGCCACCTCGGCCGCGCCGAGGCCCGTGCCACCGGCGACCGGCATGATCACGTCGGCGCCCTGGGCGACGAACGTGTTGGCCAGCGCCTTGCCCTTGGCGGGGCTGGCGAAGTCCTCGGCGAAGCTGCCGTTCTGCTTGGCCTTGTCCCAGCCGAGCACCTGGACGGTCTTGCCCTTGACCTCGTTGTACTTCGCGACGCCGTCGGCGAAGCCATCCATGAAGATGGTCACCGGCGGGATCTTGAGGCCGCCGAAGGTGGCCACCTTGCCGGTCTTGGAGTAGCCCGCGGCCAGGTAGCCGGCGAGGTACGCCGCCTGCTGGGTGGCGAACTGCATCGGGTAGACGTTGGTGGCGCCGGGGATGGCGCTGTCCACGATGCCGAACTGCGAGTTCGGGTTCTGCGCGGCGACCGCCTTGGTGGCGTCGCCCATCAGGCCGCCGACCGAGAGGATGAAGTTGCACTTCTGGGTCGCGAAGCCACGCAGGTTGGGCTCGTAGTCGGCCTCGGCGGTCGACGCGACGTACTTCGGGTCGACGCCCGGCGCCTCGCTCTTGGCGGCCTGCAGGCCGGCCCACGCGGACGCGTTGAAGGACTTGTCGTCGATGCCGCCGGTGTCGGTCACCATGCAGGCCTTGTATGCGGCAGCCGCGGCGCTCGAGCTGCCGCCGGCGGGGGTCTCGTCAGGTGCGTCGCCGCAGGCCGCGGCGGCGAGCGTCAGCCCACCTGCCGCGAGAATCGCCACGAGCCGGTTCCCACGTACTGGGCGCAAAACGCCCTCCTTCCAACGCACACCGACATTTGTCGGTGAGTCTTCACCGCGGGAGCGTAACGGCAGGCCAGAACGTCGGACGTACTTTGCGCCGGACTGTTGGCGCACCGTTATCCAGCCGCAATCGCCGGAGCGGCAAGGCGTCGCTTCTATCCGTTAGTGCGGCAAATCATCGGCCGGTGTGGTAACAGGCGCGAAATCTTCCCGCCCAGGCTGAATCTTGCCGGAACGGCGCCAGGCGATCACTCCCAGGACGCCGACGACGGTGCCGATCACCAGTGAGGCGGCGATCAGCACCGCGTGCACGAGGAGGAACGAGGTCGGGCGGCCGTCGGCGAACGAGCGGTCGTCCTTCCAGATGGCCAGGCCGAACCGGGGCCAGATGACCCACGTCCAGACCCCGACCGCTGTCAGGAAGACCGCCCACCGTCGCGTGATGACCATGCCGCGATTATTCCAGCGAGCCGTCCGGCCGCCGGGACGAGGTCGCCCCGGGTGACCTGCTCGTCCGCCACGGGCGTGTCGACCCGCGCCAGACCCTGGCCACCGATCCTGGTCAACCCCAGGCCTCCCGGCGGGGCGTACGAGCTCTGCTCACTCGCTGGTCAGCCGGACCGCGATCCGGGACCAGCCGGCACGCACCTCGGCCTCGGTCGGGGGCCGACCCGGGCGTACGCGCCTGGTCTCGTACTCCTCGTCGGTCTCGCCGCCGTTGTCCCCCGGCGCCTCGGCGGCCGCGCGGGCCAGGTCGATCTCGTCGCGGATCGCGTCGGCGTCGGGGCGGGGCAGCAGCGGCTCGACGACCGCCATCAGCTGCTCGTCGGCGACCACGGCCTGGGCGAGCGCGAGCGCATGGGCGCGTTCGTAGGGCCCGCAGACGACCGGCTCCCAGTCCTCCTCGTCGCCGAGCGATCCGATCGTGATGACCCAGGGAAGGTCGGCCACCGGCGAACCGGCCGGCAGGTCCAGCGTGACAAGAGTGCCCACGGGGACATCATTCCGGGCTGGTGTGCCGAATCCAGGTATTTTGCCCCACAGGAGCAGTTTTATCGTCAGCCGAAAGGTCGACCACGCGGCCGTGCGGACTGGTGGCCGCCCAGGCCGCGCCGAAGAGCAGCAACTGGTTGAAGACGTAGAGGTAGACCAGCACGCCAACGGCCGAACCGACCAGACCGTAGGCCGGGTTGCGCTGCACCAAGCCCACGAATGACTTGCCCACGGTGTTCAGCAAGGTGATGCCGATGCCGACCTGCAGCACCGGCGGAGCCATCCGGCGCACAGTCATCCGCAGCCGGGGCACGGCGGCCAGCAGGGCGGCGGCGAGCATCAGGTTGACCGCGACGGTGAGCAGCAGGCTCGACGCCGACCGGACGAAGCCGCTGGACATCCAGTCGAGGATGAGCTGAAGGCCGTAGACGGCGAGCTGGGAGAGGGCCAGCAGCAGCAGGATGCCGAGCAGAACCAGCAGATCGAGAGCCTGCCGTACGCCGAAGTAGCCGGGCTGTTCGTTGAGCCGCCAGATCAGCCGCTGCGAGGAGCGGATCGCCTCGACCCAGGCGATGCCGGTGAAGGTCAGGCCGACGATGCCGACGATGCCGACCGTGCGGCCGGTGTCCAGAATCGCCCGCACGTCGAGGAAGGGCAGGTTCTGCCGCAGGAAGTCACGGACGATGTCGAACAGGTCCTTGTTGTTGTCGAGCAGGATGCCGAAGATCGAGTAGCCGATCAGCAGCAGCGCGAAGACCGCGAAGAAGCCGTAGTAGGCGATCGCCGCGGCCAGCCGCCCGCCTTGCGCGTCGTCGTAGCGCACGATGGCCCGGCTCAGATGATCGAAGTATCGGGACCGGCGGCGCAGCCACATGACGCGAGACTCGACGGCCTCGTACGCCCGATCGATCGGATTCACGCGGTGACGGTAACCGACGTCACGTCGCGGCACGCTCAGACGCCCGGCACGCCCCCGAGCGGGTAGTCCCGGCGCCGGCGCCAAGGCCCCTCGCCGCCGTGCGAGAACAGGGTGAACGCGGACACGTGGAACTTCGCCGAGAAGCCGGCCAGGTCGTCGAAGACCGCGTCCAGCGCGTCGGCCGGCACGTCCTGGGCCACCGTCACGTGCGGGTGGTAGGGAAAGCGCAGATCGCGGTGCACGTCGCCGGAGCTCACGATCGCCTCGGCCAGCAACTCGCACTCGCTGATGCCGACCGCGAGGGTCACGAAGACGACCTCGGTGATCGGGCGGAACGTGCCTGTTCCCCGCAGGTGGATGGTGAACGGTGTCTGCGCGGCGGCCACCGCTTCGAGGTGCTTCTCGATGCGGGACAGCGCCTCGGTCCGCACCTCGGTGGGGCCGAGCAGCGTGACGTGCGCCGGGGTGTACGCCGCCTGGGGATCGCCGGCGGCGGCCCGGCGCTCGGTGAGCAGCTCGCCCCAGGGCTCGGGGATGTCGACCGCGACGCCGATCCGCGTCGTGAGGAGCTCAGGCACCGCGTGCTGGGCTTAGAAAACCGACGTTCTGGTAGGCCTCACCGAGCGTCACGGCGGCGACCGCGCGGGCCTTCTCAGCGCCGATCGCGAGCACCTTGTCGAGGTGGCCCGGGTCTTCCAGATAAGCCTGGGTGCGCTCCTGGATCGGCCGGACGAACTCGACCACGATCTCGGCGAGGTCCTTCTTCAGATCGCCGTAGCCGCGGCCGTCATATTGCTCGAGCAGCTCGTCTATGGTCCGTGTGGTCAGCGCGGCGTAGATCGTGAGCAGGTTGCTCACGCCCGGCTTGTTCTCCTCGTCGTAGAGGATCTCGCGGCCGGTGTCGGTGACCGCCGACTTGATCTTCTTGGCCGAGCGCGCGGGGTCTTCCAGCAACTCGATGATGCCGTTCGGCGAGGAGGCCGACTTCGACATCTTGGCCGTCGGGTCCTGCAGGTCGGTGATCTTGGCCGTGTCCTTGACGATGTATGCCGCGGGGACGGTGAACGTGCGACCGAAGCGGGTGTTGAACCGCTGCGCCAGGTCACGGGTGAGCTCGAGGTGCTGCCGCTGGTCCTCGCCCACCGGCACCTGGTCGGCCTGGTAGAGCAGGATGTCGGCGGCCTGCAGGATCGGGTAGGTGAACA
>Ga0247764_1000244_pt1 | contig 19798 bp, 18 predicted proteins | sample UWRJL051202B4_FD_179932 | JGI IMG/M metagenome (GOLD analysis project Ga0247764, IMG submission 179932) | Plant litter microbial communities from Arlington Agricultural Research Station in Wisconsin, United States - UWRJ-L051-202B-4 | ecosystem: Environmental > Terrestrial > Plant litter >...
TACGCAGGCGCCGGTTAAGCGACGGGAAACCGCCAGGTGTATAAACATCCGTCAGCTCTATTACAAGCTTAAGCGTACGTTCAACATGATCATGCGGCATTATACGGCACAGAAAATCCCGGATCACCTGGTCACCTGTATGCGTATCCTCAAGGATGTCGTGCATCAGGCATGCGCAGAGTACGCAAACATCGCTGGTATACTCGCTACAGGTCTCCATAACGCGTATGGGATGCGTTATATATCGCTCGCCGGAGTATCGTCGCAGTTGCGTACCGTGTGCGCTATCCGCAAACGCTTTTACCGCTTGCAGAACTTCACCGGAGTTATCCACATTGTTCATAACAAATGTTGAAGGAATCTTCACTTGCGATGCCCTCACCTCTGTGAATTTGTGTTCTTTTCTTCCTGAAATACACGTAACCGGTTCTCCACATTCCGAACACCGGAAACAGATTCCACTATATCTTCGGCCCTGCGCTTCGCATGACGATCGTCGATAGTACCGGTTAGTGTTATATCACCGTTCTGCACGGAAACCTCGATCTCGCGTGCGTCAACATGCGGATCATCGGCGAGACGATCGTTCACCTCTTCCATTATGCGTTCGTCAGACCGGCGATATCCCTTGGGGCCTTTACCGCGATGCAGACCTTCGTTCACCCGTGTAGATGAGTCGTAAGGATTGTTGAAGTCGGTATACCTGTCTCTGCCGGACGAGTGGCCGTCCCGTTGGCGCTCGTTATCGCGTGCGCTTCCGCCAAAGCTATAGAGCCGTTCGCCGTGTCCGTTGTCCCTGTAATCACCGTGGTTGAATTTATCGGAAGAATGAGTCCTGGCAGCTCCTCCATAACCCTGGTTTCCGTAACCTCCCTCATAGCTTCCGCCCCGATATGATGCGTCGCGATTGCCATAGGTAGAAGGGCTGAAGTCGCGCTCGTAGTCATGCCCCGACGACTTTCCTTCATGTCCATAACGGCCGGGATAGTCGTTATCGCGGCTATACCCATAGCGGTCATTATCGAACGATCCGCCGCGGCCACCTGTATTATAATGACGGTCGTAATAGCCGGCATTCTCATGGTCTTCGCGATGGCGCTGATCCGGGTTATACGGTTGGTTGCGGAATGAGGTGAAATAAGTATCCCTTCGTGAATTATTGTGATCTTCCATAGCACTGAATATTTGGTTACACAAAGAAATGGGATGAGCATCCCATCCGCTGTGATAAAGCACCAAAACGGTGCCTGACAGGGCCTGAAAACGCCATACACTGCTGTAGATAAGATTACTCGCAGCCGAACCTCATGTGTTTCAGCCTGGGGAAAGACGCTCTCAAAACAGGCTTCCCTGCTGCACAGTGGGCTGATGCTCCTCGAGCCCACCATTTCCTTTGATGTGGATCACTTTCCAACCTGCGCGGTGAAGATAATCCGACAACCCGGCGCGATGACAATTCCGCCAGTCGGCCTCAGCACACATATAGACTACACGACAGCTATAGGCCAATAATTCCAATCGCTGCACGCCGATATGAAGTGGACTATACGGCAACGATGTCCCTGCTTCCTGCTTCCCTCCCAGCTCAGGGAAATGCGTATATCCTATACCTGCAGCGTGCAATGCTTCCGATAACGGGCGACGGCCGAAATGAGGATACCGCTTCGAGCCTGGAAAACTGCGTATATCCGCCACGTGTGCGATACCATAGTCCTTTAACAGGGCTATAAACACATCCATTGAGTGTTGTGAGTGCCCCACGGTCCAGACCATCCGTTGCCCCGTTTTATCTGCCATCTGTATTCAATAGTATAAAACCCTGCAAGGTAATAACGGGTAAGAACTTATGGACAATAATACCGGGGCATGGTTTTTTAAGGGGCTTAAAATCACCTGTAACCCCTATTGAATATGATGCTTGTTGACAATCACGACAAAATCAAGGCAATCCAGCACGTCAATATCGTACGGCACACGCTGGCGGACGACGGGCAATTTCCCAATAACGGATTGCTACCCCTGCTCGTCTACGTACAGGCCCTGGAGCTGCCCCAACACGGCGCCGGACTGATCGTAGAAGAGATCTTCGAAAGCAACGGCTGGACTAATGCCTGGCAGGACGGGATATACTCCTACCATCATTATCATAGTACAGCGCACGAAGTGCTTGGAATCTTCCAGGGAAGCGCCCGGATTCAATTCGGCGGCCCCAACGGTACCGCGTTATTGCTGGAGAAAGGTGATGTGGTTGTTATCCCGGCAGGCGTAGCTCACAAAAGTATCGATGTATATGACGATTTCCTGTGCATCGGCGCTTATCCCAAAGGCCAGGAATACGACATGAACTATGGACATGACCAGGAGCGCGAGAAAGCCATCGAGAATATCCGCAAACTATCGCTACCCCTCACCGACCCCGTATATGGCGATGACGGACCGCTCCAATCAAGCTGGAAGAAATCAGCGCGAGTGTAAGAGCAAGAATAAATGCAGAACGCGTTCCCGGATATCGTTGATGACGATTGCCGGGAACGCGTTCTTTATAAAGTATCTTTGCTTACGCTACGGACTTCAAAAGGGGCATCATGGTGTTGTAGGTATTATCCCAATAGTAGGCTTCAACGGGGGTAAACTTGATGAGTTGATAGGATGCATCTGTCCCAATCAGGTTAAGCCACCGCGGGCCGCCCGGAAAGTGAATCTGCGACAATTGGACCTCTCCGTTACGGGCTATCGTTGCATTGCCGATCAGGCTTAGAAACTCCGATTTACCGGCGTTTGAATAAAAGACCTGTACGTGCGGCACCACAGTATTGCCATCAGAAAACTCCAGTTCGGTGTCCGCCAGCTTACCATTAAAAAACCAGATGTTACCACGCTCGTCTATTGCCTGCCAATCGGCAGGCCTGGACTCCAAAGGCCATTGCAAAAGACTGGTGGTGAACATGCATATCTTCGCTGACTCTACCAGCGAACGCAACTTATCGATAGCCCTTTCATCATAAGGTGAATGATCGTCGGCTTTAATGAGTCCCGGAAAAGTCATGATATAAGCATTTATTCACCGTCATTAAATCTTGATGCCATAAAAAATGGCCAGGTAAAAGCCCATTGACTTACCCGGCCATTTTTTACGTACAATTGTGTACAGTATACCGATGAGGAAAACTATCCTCACCTATTCGTTTGTGCTCAATCCTTCTTTTGTTTTTACAAATACATAACGCACTTCCTGGCCTTTCTGATGACCTACATTGCTTTGCAGCGTCATTGTATTGTCTTTAAACGTCACAATCCACTCGATAGGATTTTTACTGTCTTTCGTTTCCAGGTATAACCGGGACTGATTTTCATTCAGTCGATATGAGCCACCTTCTGTCGGTCTCGCTTTGGACTTCGCGGAGTACTTTCCGTCGGGCTCGAAGTTCAGCATCTGCATACCGGTTGAATCGGCACCGATCTCCTTCTTACCATTATAGACATGCGTAGCTTTCCATGAACCTACGATATGCTCGATGGACTTGACAGGAGTTTCCTTTCTGATCTGGCCTGATGCGGTTTCCTGCTTCTGGCCAAATACTGCGGTCTGTATAACTATAGCGACGGCAGCGGTTAAGATCACACGAATTGCTTTCATAATATTATTACGTTGTTCCGTATACCTTAATTAAAATCTTGTGCCCTTTTATTTCCCCAGTTCAAAACAAGGTTGTTCTTATAACGCAATTGTGGAAAACGCTACACATCGTATCAATCCTTACTGAACAAGCGCTTTAAAAATCCCTTCTTCTGCTTACGACCGCCACCGAAGTCCTGGCGATTCTCTTTCTCCTTCTTACCGAATATCTTCTCTAAAAAGGTTTTGTCGGACTTGTACAACGCACACGCTAGCTTACTTTCCAGCGCGGGTGATAACGGTGCGAAATGTGCCTGCGTATAACGATTCAGAGACTTATCGGTGTTAGCTTGTTTAAAGAACTGCGCCACAACAGGTAACGCGGTTCGCGCACCCTGCCCCAGGGCGGTGGTCCTGAACCTGATCCTGGGATCGTCCGACCCCACCCACGCGCCGATCACGAGGTTTGGCGTTATCCCGATAAACCAACCATCGGCGTTCGACTGTGTGGTTCCCGTTTTACCAGCCATCTCGTTGTGTACACCATAACGCGAGCGCAAACTGGCAGCGGTACCCTCGTCTACTGTGCGCTTCAGCATATGAACCATCAGCGCCGCATGATCCGCCGATAAAGCCTGGGCACCGGGTTCCGGCGCATCGAAGACTTCCAACGGCGCATTGTTGTGATCGGTTATCGCTGTGATATACGCGAGTGTTACTGCTTTGCCGGCATTGGCAAAACATGCATAGGCACGTACCATCTCCGTCATCGACAGATCTGCTACACCCAGCGCCAGTGATGGAACCGCCGGCAGTGGGCTGGATATTCCCATACGCCGGGCCAGCGCTACGGTGTTCTGTATACCGCCGCGCTCCAGGATCTTCACCGATACCGTATTGACCGAATACGCCAGCGCACCTTCCATCGAAAATTTGCGATCGTAGTTCTCTTCAGTATTCCCGGGTGTCCAGCCACCCATATCGGTATATACAGTCTTCTCCGCCGAAGTATAATCACAGGGGTCTACGCCCTGCTCCAGCGCAGCAGCATACACGATAGGTTTAAACGTGGACCCAACCTGCCGCTGCGTGCTCTCTTTCACGTGATCGTACTGAAAGAAATTGTGATTGATACCTCCTACCCATACGCGCACAGCCCCGTTACGCGGCTCGACAGCCAGTACGCCCGTATTGAGAAAACGCAGATAATGCTTTATGGAATCCAGCGGGCTCATGGTAACTTCTTTCTCTTCACGACCGGTGAATATTGTCATCGGCACGGGGCGCTGCATGATCTGGCGGATCTCTTCTTCAGACAGGTTTTGTTCCTTCAGCCGTAAGTAATGATCCGAGCGCTTCATGGCATCATCAACGGCTTCAGGGTGTGCCTTCCAGGGATCTCTGTTCTTCCAGTGTTGATCGAACTTCTCCTGCAGGTCTGCCATCTCCATCCGTACGGCCTCTTCGGCATACCGCTGCATACGTGAGTCTATCGTAGTATAGATCTTTAGACCGTCGGTATATAAGTTATACGGTGTTCCATCTTTACGCATATGGTTTTTAGACCAGGCCACCAGCTCCTGCCGTATGTATTCGCGAAAGTAAGGAGCCAGTCCCGAGTGATGTGTAATGCGATTGTATTGAAGCTCCAGGGGCAACTTCTGGAAACGCTCCAGGCTATCGGTTGAAAGCCTGCCGTATTTATGCATCTGCGCCAGTACGGTGTTACGCCGGCGTAATGCCCGGTCGGGAAATAAGCGGGGGTTATAAGCATAAGTAGCCTTGAGCATGCCGACCAGAACCGCACCCTGTTCGACCGTAAGCGAACGTGCCGGCACCGAAAAGAACCGCTGCGCCGCCGCTTCGATACCATACGTATTGTCTCCAAACGGGATGGTATTGAGATATAACGTGATCAGCGACTGTTTGTCATAAACAGACTCCAACCGGCGGGCAATGATAACCTCCCGGATCTTATTGATCGGCAATGAAAACAGTAAATACCGTTTTCGTGGATAAAGATTCTTTGCCAGCTGCTGCGTAATCGTGCTGCCCCCACCGGATGACTCCTGCTGCAACAGTATACTCTTGAAAAGCACCCGGAAAAAGCTTTTGGCATCTACACCACCGTGTTGATAAAAACGCGTGTCCTCTGTCGCAACCAGTGCTTTGATAAGCCCGCCAGGAATCTGATTGTACGAAACATCCGATCGCTCCTGCACAAAGTAACGCCCCAGCAACACGCTGTCCGCGCTGTAAACCTCCGACGCCACCGGGTTTTCTACCTGCCTCAACTCGTCATATCCTGGCAACGAGCCGAACATGCCGGACCAAACCATAACAAAGAGTAGTATCAATCCGCCAAATGACAGGATCACAAACCCCGCAATGGGTAATGCGATCTTACCCAACAGCGAGCGTGATGTATAAAAAGCAACGGCTTTATACCAGGCCGCCCGTATCTTCTCCTTGATTCTCGGTATCATGTAACCTAAGCTTAAAAAATATACACCAGAACAACGTTAAACACAATGCTCCTATTGCCTGGTTAAACACACAATAACGTTCCTTCGCGGCTTACAACGAGCCGCGAAGGAACGATCTGCTATTACCAAACTACTTTGCCAAAAATGCCGATAACATCCAGTGATGTTTCTCGATACTGTTGATAAAAACCTTTATCATTTCTTCCGATCCCGAGTCACCCTGGTCTACCGCTACATCGACCACAGCAAACAAATACTGCAGGAGGATGCGATAGTCGCTCAGCAGCTCGCGAACCATTATATCTGACGAAAGATCGGGCGTAGTTTCCTTAATCTCCGAGATCTCGAGATAATCCTTCATCATACTGAGGGGCGTTTTGCCAAATACACGGATCCGCTCGGCAATCGCATCGATGTTTTCGCGGGCCTGGTTATACTGCTGCTCGAACTCGATGTGGAGATCGAAGAAATCCGATCCCTTCACATTCCAGTGATAGTTACGGAGCTTCTGATAGTGCACGCTGTAGTTAGCCAGCAATTCATTCAGAACGATTGCTATCCGTTCCGTTTCTTCGGTGGTCCAGCCAAGCTTTACAGGCTTGGACTTCGCCATCCGGTTATCCAGCTGCGTCTGCGCAACATTTTCAACATCTGCTTCTCTTTTCATATGCTTAAAGAGTTTAATCCCTTAATCCTAAACAAAATCAAACAATCAAACTCAATAACTGTTCCAATACGGCGTATTTATCATACGCCAGCTTTGAGCGAAATCGCAGTAGAGTTTTTTTCACACATCGTGGCATAACTCTACACCTTTTAAGGCATCCCGGTGATTTAACGGCTCCGTACGCCCGCTTATCCTCAGGAACATTATGGTACAGAAATGTATATCATCCTACAAACAAGTTTTAACCGCCAGCGACCTATGACCAATTCAAATCACTCTACTTCGCTTGACCAGGATGAGATCAACCTGATCAACCAGATCAGCAAAGAGTTCTCGATTGAAACTACGGAAGCGGTACAGCTCGTTGCAGCTGTATTGCAGGCACTACGCCAAACGTTGACATTGTCAAAAGCCACTGATCTCATGAACGGCCTGCCCGATTTCCTGAAGCTCGTCTTCGCCTCGAACTGGAAACAGGCCGAAGCTCAGGTTGAAGTAGAACATCTCGACGAATTGGTAAACCTGGTAATGGAGCGCGACAAGCGTAACCGCAAGTTTCTCTTTAAAAGCGAGGTACAGACTCTTTCGGTGATTATCCTCACCCTTAAGCACCTGTTAAAAGTGGTAGACCTGGATAACTTTAACGGGTTGAGCCATTCGCTAAAGCAGGAGCTGCGTGATGTGCCTGTAGAGTCTGCGGCATAAGCGGATCATCGGTTAACTTTGTAACACATGCCTGAACGCAAAACCAAGCGACGGTTCCTCCGGATTCTCATCATCACAACCTTGTTGTTGACAGTTACCTTTTTCGTCGGACGTTACATACTGTTCCGCGAGATCCGCAATGCCCTTCGCGACCGGGTTCTGAATCTCCAGAAAGACGGTATTGCGCTGGAGTTCGACTCTCTTTACCTCAATCCCTGGAACGGAAGCATTTCCGTACAAAACCTCAACATTACTATCAATAAAGACAAAGAAGGCTCTGTCTATAATATTAAAGCGAGCATACCATCGATCATTATCCGCGGCGTGCGCATCATGCCGTTCATTATAGATCGCTCGCTGGCCATTCGTAAGATCGCGCTGGACAATCCGCGTATCACCTATCGCAAACACGCCAGCATTCCAGACTCCAAAAGCCGGCGTGCGTTCCTGGAAGGCATTAACATAGACGATATCCGGATCACAAGAGCCGCGCTTATCGTTATGGATAGCCTGGTACATGATTCTCTGAATACCGCTTCATTCGATCTGAACGTTCGCAACCTGGGCCTGGAAAAGACAGGCGACTCGCTCGTGTGGTACGATGCCGAAGTAGAGCTTCATAAAGCGCTTATCTCGGCCCCAAAAACATCGTACAGCTTCTCGATAGCCTCCGCGACGCTTAACCTGACTGAAGGCGAGCTGGCGATCGATTCGTTCAGGATAGTTCCGCTGTACAACAGACGTAAGTTCATGCGTGTTGCCGGCAAACAAACTGACCGGATATCCGGCGTTATCCCCGCGATGCACATTCACGGTCTCCGCTTCAGCCATACGCCAGACCTTGTGGTCAGGGCGACCAATGCCGAGGTCAGCTTCAGGCTCGACGTGTTCCGCGATAAACGCTATCCCTTTGTAAAGGATCACCACACACGCCTGCCCATGAATTTTCTGCAGAAGCTGCCGTTCAATATACAAACCGACACGCTTCGCCTTACCGACAGCTACGTGAAGTATCAGGAGTTTCCTGAAAACGCCGACTCGGCAGGCTATGTATTCTTCGACCACCTCAAAGCGGTGATCACCAACATTCACAATGATCCTGAGCTGAACCAGGACATCGTTATGGATACACAGGCCCAATTTATGGGAAAGGGTGATCTCAACGTACACTTCACCTTCCCTTCCGACACAACGAAGCCCTGCAAAACCACCGGTACGCTGCGCGGCTTCGAGCTGCCCAGCCTCAACACCATGCTCGGACCCGCCGCGAAAGTCCGGATAGAATCGGGCGTCATGACAAACCTCAAGTTCAACTTCGCCTATACGATGAAACGATCCGACGGATTGGTGGAGATCAACTACAAGAATCTGAAGATATCAAGCCTGCGCGAGAAGGACGACAAGGCCGCGATAAGCGTAGTGAAAACACTTATATTGAATACGTTCATAAAGAACAACATGGACGAGAATGTCGATACAAACGACAAAACCGGCACCATACTCTTCTATCGCGACACAAAACGATCCATCTTCAATTACTGGTGGAAATCGGTATTCTCGGGCGTCAAATCAGCCTACAACATCGATAAGCTTCCGGTACCGTCTAAAAACGATAACGCCCGCGACGAACGCCGCGAAGCCGAGAAGAAAAGAGATAAAAGAAACAAGAAAAAAGATAAAGACAGCAAACGCTGACCGAAGAATCAACCGGCAAACAGGTCGGAGCTTAGGTATCGGTCCCCACGATCGCACACGATAAACACGATGACCCCCTGATCGATCTCGGACGCTATCTGCAACGCAGCGCTTAGTGCTCCACCGGAACTCATGCCCGCAAGAATGCCTTCTTCACGCGCAAGCCGCCGCGTATACTCACGAGCCTTGCTCTCTGCCACGTCGACAATACGATCGACACGCTCGCGCTCGAATATTTTTGGCAGAAACTCCGGCGACCAACGGCGTATTCCCGGTATACACGACCCATCCGTGGGCTGAGTGCCTACGATCTGAACCGATGGATTCTGCTCCTTCAAATAACGCGATACACCCATAATGGTACCGGTGGTGCCCATAGCCGACACGAAGTGTGTAACCGTGCCGTTCGTATCGCGCCAGATCTCCGGACCGGTAGTCCGGTAATGCATCGTATAATTATCTGCGTTCGCGAATTGATTCAATATAAAATACCCTTCTTCACGAGCCATCTTCTCCGCCAGCTCACGCGAGTATTCGATAGTCTTCTCCGCCGGTGTAAGTATAACCCGGGCACCGTACGCTTCCATCGCCAGCACACGCTCACGCGTGGAGTTATCGGGCATGATCAACGTCATATCGAGTCCCATCAGGCTGGCGATCATCGCCAACGCTATTCCCGTATTGCCGCTTGTGGCTTCCACGAGGCGGTCGCCTTTATGGATCTCGCCCCGATCGAGCGCGCCGCGGATCATACCATACGCAGCCCGGTCTTTTACACTACCGCCGGGGTTATCGCCTTCAAGCTTGCCGAATATCTGTACTCCTTTCTTAACGGGAATGCGCTGCAGCTCGGCTAATGGAGTGTTGCCGATAAGCTCTATCAATTTCATACTTCGTGTTCTTTAAATATAACAAGATCGGTCTCGTTGGTGTCGCCGTTGAACATCCTGGCCTGGTAATATATTTTCGAGCTGGCCGGCACACTGCGCGTAAGCCAAACGTTACCGCCGATTATACTACCCTGACCGATCACAGTCTCGCCTCCCAGGATAGTGGCCCCGGCATACACCACCACATTGTCTTCAAGGGTCGGGTGCCGCTTGCGTTTTGCATCCTCCTTGTTGACGCTCAACGCACCCAGCGTAACACCCTGATATATCTTTACATGATCGCCTATAATAGTCGTTTCTCCAATAACCACACCTGTGCCGTGGTCGATACAAAAATGATCGCCTATCCGCGCTTCCGGGTGGATGTCTATTCCTGTATGGCTGTGGGCATGCTCGGTAATAATACGGGGAATGCCCGAAACACCAAGCTCTACGAGCTTATGGGCTACACGATACGCGGCGATGGCATAAAATCCAGGGTAGGTGCGGATCACTTCGCTGCGGCTCCGGGCGGCGGGGTCACCGGTATACATAGCCGTAACGTCCTGCTCGATCTTTTCATGGATTCCCGGCAGCTCGTCAAAGAAGCGGTCGGCCAAAGCCGGAGCATCCGCGGAGCCCTGGGTCGGATTATATCGCAGTATACGTTCGAGCTCGGCCTTCAAATCATTTACGTGATCGTAAAAGGCCTGCTCGGTGGCAAATGATAATTGCGCATAGTCGGAAAACAACATTTCCAGTAAGGACACGAAAAATGCTGATACCTCGGAAGGCGATGGGCATGTCTGACACGCTTGGTGCGATCGGTAAAGCTGGTGGAAAAAGGCTTTATTCATGGATCTATAACCGGTTTTAAAACACAATAGGTTCCTGTTACCTGTAGCTAGCGAGCAACATCCTGAATGTAAAGCACGAAGTCAATTACGTCACAAAATATATTAAATGCAATGTAACCTACAGAAAAGCGAATTAGAAGCTATTCAATGGAGTGAATAACCGCTTTTTTTCCACGAAACTCGAACTGATCGCCCGGCTTGCGGCCCAACAATATGGTACCGATGGGCGAAGCCGCGGAAATGGCATATACCGTCTTTCCATCCAGCGGGAACTGGCCGGCGCTGACACTAATAAAAAAATTACCCTGATCGGTCCACACCAGGCTACCGTTTTGGACGATCGTATTGGGAGTCGCCAGGACAAGCTGCGACAGCGCCTGCTTGATACGTAATGCCTCCGCCAGCTGCTCGCCATACTTCTCCATTTCCAGCTGCGCCATGGCGCGGCCGGTCTCGTACTTATCTCCAGAGCTGCTCTTGGTCTCTTCATTGGCTGAGGCCTGTGCCGTGGCAATCGCTTCCCTCAACATAGCAATACGTTCGTCTATGAACGTGTGGCATAGTTTATAAAGTTGTTCCTTCCGTGTAACCATTGTATCGCAAAATAAAGGGTTATCCTGCCGAATGCCAACACCTCAGGCACTCTTAGCGCTTAAAAATACGCGCAGCAATAACCACAATGATCACGATCACAAGGACCACTAGGAACACACCGGTATAAACACCCGCTCCGAAAATATCGCCAACAACCTCGCAACCAGTCAATGCCAGGGCGAGAACTAAAAAAAGACTGAATAGAATAGATTTTCTCATCGTGCTGATATTTTTACTTTACCTGTAAAAAAGTCGGGCCAGGATAAGATGAGTGTGTACTGATTTATAGAGGTCTGTTGTTCTCCAGCTTGCGATTGGTGATACGGATAACTTCGTCCAGCTCATTAGCGGCTGTCTCCAGGCGCGTCATGATCTGGCGCCGGTCATCTTCACCAAGCTCTTTCAGCTTGGCGAGTTCCACAAGCCCCAGTATACGGGCGAGCGGTCCGCGTACCTCGTGCGCGGTAAAAAATGCATAGTTCACAAGCTTCTCGTGCTGCTGCTTGATCTGCTCGGTGCGCTGCTGCACAATAGCCTCCAGGTTCTCGTTCATGGCGTTGATCTCGCCATTCAGTTTTAACAGGTCGCCGTTAACCTTGCGGTTAGTGCGGTTAAGTAAGTACAGCTTATAACCGAAGATCACGGAAAGGACCAGGATAAGGGTTACCCCGATGATGGCCACCGACTGTCGCCGTATCTGTTTTTTCTGATACTCGAGCTCCCGCTCATTCTTCTGGTAATCGTACAGCATCTGCATCGTGGCAACCTGCTCACGGCGCTGATTGGTAAAGATCTCCCGCTCGAGGGCCGCCGCTGCACGGGTATAGAAAAGCGCAGAATCCAGGTTACCGATAGCCACATAGTAGTCGGCCAGGAACTGGTGTACCTGAACCTCGTTACTGCGGTTGCCGCGCTTACGCGACAGGTTCAATGTCTTGTGAAAATACGAGTATGCGGAATCGAACTTCTGGTCAGCCAGGAACAGCTGCCCCAATCGCTTGTATATGTTGATGATCTGGTAATAATCGTTCATCATCCCGCCGATGCGGATGGCGTCGTAATAATAAGCAGAGGCTAACGGATACTTCTTTTCATCGTGGTAGATCTCCCCTATCTGAAACAACGCATAGCACATGCCCCAGTCGTTGTGCAGTCCCTGGTAACGGTCGAGGGCCAACTGGCTCAGCCGCAGCGCTTCTGGAAATTTACCCGTGAGCCGGTTGTATTCCCCAAGGGCAAGTATGGAATTCGCAACGCCCACGCTATCCCCGCTTTCACGCTTCAGCCTAAGCGAACGCAACGAAAAATCACGCGACCGTTCATATTCCTTTTGCTCCATCAGCACCAACGCCAGGTTGTTTAAAACCCTTGACTGGCCGCCGGTGTCGCCCAGGGACTCATAAAGCTTCAATGCCTGGTAGTTGTAGTCCATGGCAAGCGCGTATTCGGCGCGGGCCTGGTATACCAGTGACAGATTTTTAAAACCTTCGGCCAGGCCGGGTTCATATTGCAGCTCACGCGCCCGCTGAATGGCCTCTGTGGCAACTTTTTCGGCGTCTGGCGACATGGCCACGGTATAGGCGAACGAGAGTCTGTTCAAAACATCCACCCGCTCCTTCCCTGTAGTTTTCGGCAAGCGAAGGGTGAGTGAATCTATTTTGTATTGCTGCCCGAACACATAGCCTGCACACCCCAAAAGCAATACAATTCCTACAGAAATCCGTTTTTTCATCAGAACCTACTAACAAGGCAAGGCGCTAAGTTAGTCTAAAATAATTCTTTTGCTATCCTGTAGATCGGATCGGATTTACCCATCGAGTAAAAATGCAGCGTGGGAACGCCTTTTTTGATCAATTCCTTCGATTGCTGAATCGCCCATTTAATACCCACCTCTTTCACGGCCGCGTTGTCCTTACATTTTTCGATCTCGTCGGAAAGATCTTCCGGTAGGTCGATTTTGAAAGTAGTCGGCAGTATGCTGCTCTGCGCCTTGGTCGTAATGGGCTTTATCCCGGGGATGATCGGCACCGTAATACCGGCTTCCCGGCAGCGGTCTACAAAGTCAAAGTATTTCTGGTTGTCGAAAAACATCTGCGTCACAATATATTCGGCGCCCAGATCGATCTTGAGTTTCAGATATTTAAGATCGGTTTTCAGATTGGGTGAGGCGAAATGCTTTTCCGGATAACCCGCTACACCGATGCTGAAGTTTGTCGGTGCGGTATGCAACAGATCTTCGTCCAGGTACCTGCCCTGGTTCATTTCCATCACCTGCTGCAGCAGGTCGGACGCGTATTTATGGCCGTCCGGCTCGGGCACAAAACGGCCCTCGTTCTTGATTCCATCGCCTTGCAGCACCAATAGGTTATCGATCCCCAGGAAGTGTAGGTCGATCAGCGCATTTTCAGTCTCCTCGCGACTGAAGCCACCGCAGATGATGTGCGGCACAGTGTCGACCTTATAGTTGTTTTGTATCGCGGCACAAATGCCTACCGTACCGGGCCGTTTACGTGTAGAACGCTTCTCCAGCAAACCGGCCTCCTTCTTCTTATAAATGTACTCTTCGCGGTGATACGTAACATCGATAAAAGGCGGCTTGAACTCCATTAAGGGATCTATATTACTGAACAGATTCCTGATATTCTCGCCCTTCAGCGGCGGGAGAATCTCTAAGGTAAACAACGTCTTCCCGTTCGCTTGCTTGATGTGATCGACGACTTTCATGAATTACAATAATGATAATTAGAATTAAATATTATAAGAGGAGGTTCTTCTGTTACAGGTCATAGCTCAGGTTGGGCGACAGCCACTTCTCGATTTCCTCGATGCTCATTCCCTTGCGCTGCGCATAATCTTCAACCTGGTCTTTCTCGATCTTGCCAAGGCCAAAGTACGTGGAGGCCGGATTCGAAAAATAGAAGCCACTGACAGCTGCGGCAGGATACATGGCATACGATTCGGTAAGAATGATACCCGCTTCGCCTGCATCCAGCAGATCGAACAAGAGCTTTTTCTCGGTATGATCCGGACACGCAGGATAACCCGGTGCAGGGCGTATACCTTCATATTTCTCCGCGATCAGATCATCGGTGGAAAGATCCTCGCTGCCGGCGTATGCCCACAACTCCTTGCGTACACGCTCGTGCAGCAGCTCGGCAAAAGCTTCGGCAAGACGATCGGCAATAGCTTTGATCATGATCTCGGAATAATCGTCCTGTATGGACTTGTAGTGTTCTACCAGCGGCTCGAGACCAAGTCCCGCCGTTACGGCGAACATACCGAAGTAGTCCTTGCCGTGGTCGGGCGATACAAAGTCCGACAGGCAGAAGTTCGGAAGGCCGGCAGCCTTCTTGTTCTGCTGACGCAGGAAGTGGAACGTGGCAAATGCGTCCTTGTCGCCTTCCTTCTGGTAAAGCTCAACGTCGTCGCCTTTGGCCGTGGCGGGATAAAAGGCAACCACCCCGGTAGCGGTCAGGCTCTTTTTCTTTATAACATCGTCCAGCATCGCGTTGGCATCGGCTAACAGTTTTGTCGCTTCCACCCCCACAACAGGATCGGTCAGAATACCCGGATAACGCCCCGCGAGCATCCACGTCTGGAAGAACGGCGTCCAGTCGATATACTTACGGATCTCCTCCAGCGGATACGATGTGAACAGCTTACGGCCGATAAAGGCCGGCTTCTTATACGCAACCGTCTGCCAGTCGATCTTTACAGGATTTTTACGGGCGTCGGCCAGTTTTATATAGTTCTTCGTACCCTTACGGCTTTCATGATCGCGACGGAGTTGCTCGTACTCCTGTTTCATCTTGCTTTTAAACGTTTCCCGCGTATTCTTACCCACCAGGTCGCTGGTGACCGGCACCGAGCGCGAAGCATCCAGCACGTGTACAACCGGCCCGTCATACACCGGGTCTATCTTTACAGCGGTATGGATTCGCGATGTTGTAGCACCGCCGATGAGCAATGGCAGCTGCATCTTCTCGCGCTGCATCTCTTTGGCAACGTGCACCATCTCATCGAGCGAGGGTGTGATCAGACCGCTCAGGCCTATTACATCCACATTCTCGCGTTTAGCTGCTTCCAGTATCTTCTCCGGCGGCACCATAACGCCGAGGTCGATCACCTCGTAGTTGTTACACGCCAGCACCACGCCTACGATATTCTTCCCGATGTCGTGCACGTCACCCTTCACCGTGGCCATCAGCACCCTTGCTGCAGACCGCTGTGTGTCGCCGCTCAGGCGTTTCTCTTCTTCCAGGTATGGCGTCAGGTAAGACACGGATTTCTTCATCACCCGCGCGCTCTTTACCACCTGGGGCAGGAACATTTTTCCCGCGCCGAACAGATCGCCGACAACATTCATTCCCGCCATCAGCGGACCCTCGATCACATGAAGCGGACGGCCGTATTTCACGCGCGCCTCTTCCGTATCCGCATCAATAAAGTCTATAATACCTTTTACCAGCGCATGTGTAAGGCGCTCTTCCACAGTACCCTTGCGCCACTCGTCGTCCTGTTCTTTCTTCTTTGCCGATCCTTTTACAGTCTCTGCAAATTCCAGGAGTCTCTCCGTCGCATCGTCGCGGCGGTTCAGCAGCACATCCTCCACACGTACCAGCAGTTCCTTGTCGATCTCATCGTAAACCTCGAGCATCGTAGGGTTTACAATGCCCATATCCATACCATGCTGAATAGCATGATACAGGAACACCGCATGCATCGCCTCGCGAACTTTCTGATTACCCCGGAAGCTGAACGACACGTTACTCACACCACCGCTCACGTGCGCATGCGGCAGGTTCTCACGTATCCATTTTGTAGCCTTGAAAAAGTCGAGCGCATAGTTCCGGTGCTCCTCGATGCCCGTCGCTACGGGAAATATGTTCGGATCGAATATGATATCCTGAGGCGGAAAGTCCAGTTGATCTACCAGTATATCGTAAGCCCGCTTACAGATGGAAATACGCCTTTCATAGGTATCGGCCTGGCCCTGCTCGTCAAAAGCCATCACCACCACGGCCGCGCCATAACGCTTTACAAGCCTGGCCTGACGTATAAATTCCGGCTCACCGGTTTTCAGGCTTATGGAGTTGACAATACCCTTTCCTTGCAGACACTTGAGCCCCGCTTCGATAACATCCCACTTCGACGAGTCGACCATAACCGGGATACGCGCGATCTCAGGCTCTGACGCCATCAGGTTCAGGTATCTCACCATCGCGGCTGTAGAGTCCAGCATCCCCTCGTCCATGTTCACATCGATCACCTGCGCGCCGCCGCGCACCTGGTCAAGCGCCACCTCCAGCGCCTCTTCAAACTTGTCTTCCTTGATGAGCTTCAGAAAACGCGCAGAACCTGTAACGTTCGTGCGCTCGCCAATGTTTGTAAAATTCGATGAAGGCGTGATCGTAACGGATTCCAGTCCGCTAAGCTGCAAAAATTTGTTATCCATCATGTAAATAGCCCGCTGCTCGTGGGCCCCGAGGCCTGCGTTGCCGCCGGCCTTATTGTTAGATTAAAAACCAACCAATATATAGATCCTGAAAGTATAAAAACAACCTGGTGCCAGTTAGCGCAGCTTAAAGCTCTGCCTCTGTAGCTTCTGCCGTTGCCTCGATGCTCCGTGGCGTATACCGCGCAGCGATCCCGGCTATTTTGCGGATATGGTCAGGAGTTGTGCCGCAGCAGCCACCCACAATATTCACAAGTCCCTCCTTGAGATACTCCTCCACCTGCTCCGCCATTTCATCCGGTGTCTGGTCGTAATGCCCGAATTCATTGGGAAGCCCGGCGTTAGGATAAGCGCTCACAAAGAACGGAGCCTTATCGTTCAGCACCTGCAGGTACGGGCGGAGGGCACTTGCTCCCAGCGCACAGTTCAGTCCCACACTCAGCAATGGCACATGCGATACCGAGATCAGAAAAGCATCTGTAGTCTGTCCGGAGAGCGTGCGTCCGCTGGCGTCTGTGATTGTACCCGACACCATAACAGGCAATTGTTTCCCCAATTCATCAAACAGTTCCTGTATGGCAAACAGCGCCGCCTTTACATTCAGCGTGTCGATAATGGTCTCCAGCAGCAGCAGGTCTACCCCGCCGTCTATAAGTCCACGGGCCTGCTCTTTAAAGGCTAATGCCAGCTCATCAAAAGTAATGGCCCGGAAACCGGGGTTGTTCACATCCGGCGAAAGGGATGCGGTCTTATTGGTCGGCCCCATCGCACCGGCTACGAAGCGCGGCTTGTTAGGCTCTTTAGCGGTAAACTCATCCGCCACCTCTTTGGCGATCTTTGCCGACTGGTAGTTCAGCTCGTATACGATGTGCTCCAGGTGATAATCGGCCTGTGCTATCGTTGTGCCGCTGAATGTATTGGTCTCGATAATATCTGCCCCCGCCTCAAAATACTGGCGATGGATATCCTGGATGATGTCAGGCCGTGTAATGGATAATATATCGTTATTGCCTTTGAGGGGATGCGCGTGATCCGTAAAGCGGTCACCACGAAAATCACTCTCCTCCAGCGTATGACGCTGAATCATTGTACCCATCGCACCGTCGATAACGAGGATGCGCTCCTTCAGAATATCCTTGATGTTCTTCTTCATATTGCCCTCTGTAGTTTTAATACAATAACTGCTATCCAGAGAGCCCTGATCATTACGATGGGTCGCCTATCTTGACCATCCGCCACATGGCAAATGGATGGGAGGTAGCACAACATTCCAATTACGGTTAATTGGAATAGGATGCTAAGACGTCTTCGGGCCCGATCCCTCAGTCTTTCTGGATAAGCACTGCAAAGAAAAATATTAGTAATGAATAAAAAAAATTACATCACCAAATTATCCTTTTCATTTCCTTAAGCCCGCTCCCGGCACGGCCATAACCTCAGCCCAAACATGTCTGACATTGCGCTTATACAAGGCTATAACGTTATCAAACCGGGTCCAGCCACACCAGAGCAGGCCTTTATATGGCGAGAGGATACCTGAACCAGGTGTGGCTAACGCCCCATCCCGTAATCGTTGCCGATAGCTCAACCCTTACACTATACTTCGTCCCTGCCCTGTAAACGCGGCCCTTCTCACCCTTACATAACACGGGAATAGCACAAAATTCACATCACCACAGACCATTTTTGTTTATTTTTACCGGAAAACCCACAAGAACAAAGCCTATACCTTTTGAAACTCGCCGCTATCGACATCGGCTCAAACGCCATCCGTTTTCAGGTCTCCACCGCCCTGGACAACGCCCCGCAGATTCTCTTTAAAAAACTTGAGTATGTACGTTTCCCCCTACGCCTGGGTCACGACGTATTCCGCTCCGGGCGTATCAGCGACAAAAGCATCGAAAAGTTCAAAAAGCTTATGCGTGCCTATAAGCTCCTGCTGGAGCTCTACGAGGTAGACGACTATATGTTCTGCGCCACATCGGCCATGCGCGAGTCTGAAAACGGCGCCGAGCTGGCAGCACAGGTACAGGAAGAGCTTGGCGTCACCATCGAGATCATCGATGGCAACCGCGAGGCCGAGCTCATCAACCGCGCTATAAGCTCATTCCTGAGCGACAGCACCTACCTCCACATCGACGTGGGCGGCGGCAGCACAGAGCTGAACCTGTACGCCAATGGCAAGAAAGTAAAAACACGCTCGTTCAAGATAGGTTCCGTACGTGTGCTGGAGCACAACGACTCCCCGGTAATGTGGGAAGAAATGGAACGCTGGATACGCGAGTACCTGAAAAAAGAATATGGCCAGGTTACCGCCGTGGGTACAGGAGGAAACATCAGCAAGATCTTCGAGCTGGCGCAGATCAAACCCGGCAAAACGATGTCCATCAAAAAAGCACGCGAGGTATGCGCTATGATCGAGTCTTACTCGCTGCAGGAACGTATCTATAAGCTTCAGATGAACCCCGACCGCGCAGACGTGATCATACCCGCCAGCAATATCTACCTGAAAGTTATGGAATGGGCTAACGCCTCCGAGATACTGGTACCTGAAGTAGGCCTTAAAGACGGCATGATGCTATACCTCTACGAGAAGAACAAAAAGCAACCCAGGCTCGACTTCACCGCCAGCGTTTAACGCCGGCGTTTGTTGGTCTTTACACGCATCGTGCTCTTACCCTTCTTACGCGTGCCGGGCTTGAGGTCGATCATATAGGCAGCTGATACACGAAATCCCTGGTTACGGATCTGCAGCGGATCACGGAATACAGAGATCCCGTAGTTGCCGTCGGTCGTACCGCTCAGGTATGTATGTCCCAGCTCATAGCGCAACGATACAGTAATGTCTTTCCCG
>Ga0247764_1000245_pt1 | contig 19779 bp, 15 predicted proteins | sample UWRJL051202B4_FD_179932 | JGI IMG/M metagenome (GOLD analysis project Ga0247764, IMG submission 179932) | Plant litter microbial communities from Arlington Agricultural Research Station in Wisconsin, United States - UWRJ-L051-202B-4 | ecosystem: Environmental > Terrestrial > Plant litter >...
TCTTCGACGCGGCGGCGCACCAGCGGCACGCGCGTGGAGCCACCGACCAGCAAGACCTGATCGAAGTCCCGCGCCGTGCGCCGGGACAGGCTCAGCGCTTCGCGGCACACGTCGAACGTGCGGTCGACGAGCGGAGTGATCAGCGACTCGAGCTCGAGTCGCGTCATCCGAAACTCCAGGTGTAACGCCTTGCCCGCCGGACCGTGACCCACGTCCTCCAAGCCGATGGTCACCTCGGGCTCGGCGCTCAGCCGTTGCTTCAGGTCTTCTGCCGCCGCGCGCAGGCGTTCGAAAGCTTGAGGATCGCTGCGCGGATCGTAACGGTGGCGCGACAAAAACTGTGTCGCCATGCGTTCGGCGATCAAGAGGTCGATGTCGTCACCGCCGAGGAACGTATTGCCCGCCGTGGCCAGCACTTCGAACACGTTGTCGGAGAGGTCGAGCAGCGTGACGTCGAACGTGCCGCCTCCGAAATCGTACACGGCGATGCGCTCGGCGGTGCTCTTGCCGAAGCCGTAAGCCAGCGCGGCGGCCGTGGGTTCGTTGAGGATCCGCAGCACCTCCAGGCCCGCTACGCGACCGGCCACCTTGGTGGCCGCGCGCTGCAGATCGTTGAAATTGGCGGGCACCGTGATCACGGCGCGCTCCACGCGTTCGCCGAGCGCGGCTTCGGCGACCTGTTTGGCTCGACGCAAGACGAATGCGCTGATCTCGGGCAGCGTGTAGGTCTCGCCGCGCCCCACGACCAGCGCGGCCTGACCAGGCCCTTCGCGCATGGAGAAGGCGAATCGCGTGCGGGCGCGCTGAACCTCCTCGGAGTCCCAGCTCCTGCCGATCAGGCGCTTGACGGAGTAGATCGTGTTGGCGGAATCGACGAGGCGACGCTCCCGCGCGTCGCGCCCCACCAGCACGTTGCCGCTCGGATGAAAGGAGACCACCGACGGCAGCAGCGTTCGCCCCGTTTCATCGGGAATCGCCGCTGCTTGCCCATCTCTGACCACGGCCACGACCGTATTGGTCGTTCCCAGATCGATCCCGATCACAGGTGTCATGAACGTAGCTCCTTATAGCGCCATTTCGCCATACCGTTCATGTCTGAAGGGCGACGCGCGCGTCCGTTGCTGCTGAAACAGTCAGGCGTTTTGCCCGTTACGGCGCGATTTCGGCGAGCGCGCGGTCGTACCACGCCTCGACCTGCGCCCGAAACGGCCACATCCAGCCGTAGGCTGGCCCGACGAAGCGTGAGACGATGCGTTCTCGCAGCGAAGCGTCGCGAGCCGCCTTCGGCCCGAGCAGTTCGGCCGTCGCGCGGAGCGTCTCAGTGTAGGCCTCCCATTCTAGGCGCGCGCGACCGTAGGCCAGGCCCAGAGGGAAGAATGGCAACAGATAGATCAGCGCCATGCCGACGGCGCCGTAGCGTCGCCGCTGCCGCAGATGCACGCGCTCGTGCCGCAGCAAGATCACCCGACCAGCCGGATCTAGTCGATCCCAGCTGTTGGGCACGTACAGCGTGTCGCCCAACACCGTGTAGTAGCCAGTCAGGAACTCGCGCTGTCCGCCGCACGTGACGATGCAGAGCAGCACGTGCAGCACGCGGCTGATCGGGCTGTCGCGCTTGTAGATGATGCAAAACCGCGGAAACTCCGCGCGCATCTCGTCGAGGAAGCGCTCTGCGACCATCGAGTCGAGCATGGCGGTCAGCTCAACTCGTCATCGTCGTTGATGGCGCGGCCGTTGACCAGCTCGAGCGCGGACAGTTCTTTTTTGCCTTCCAGCTGGCCGCGCAGCAACTCGAGCGCGCCATCGGCCGTGCCGATCAAGATGCGAGGGCGCTCGACGCGCACCTGGCCCGGTCGCAGGCTGGGTCCGGTCACCACCCGTGTTGCCCGCAGCGTCAGTGTCTTGCCGCGCACGCGGCAGTAGGCTCCGGGCTTGGGCGCCAAAGCGCGAACCTTGTCGTGCACGGACTGCGCGCTCCGAGAAAAGTCGATCAGCCCGTGCTCGCGGGTGAGTGGCGGGGCGTGCGTGGCAAGCGCTGCGTTCTGAGGCACCGCGCTGAGCTCCCCGCGAACGGCGCGCAACAGGTCGTTCTTCACCACCTCCGCTGCGAGGTCTGCCATTCGGCTCGTCAGCTCTCCGCTCGTCTCTTCAGGGGCGATGGCGAGGGTCGCGGTCGAAAACACCGGTCCGGTATCGAGCCCCTCGTCCATCTGCATGAGCGAAAAGCCGGTCTCACGTTCGCCGTTGAAGATGGCCCACTGGATGGGCGCGGCGCCTCGGTACTTCGGCAGTAGGGAGGCGTGCAGGTTCAGACAACCCCGGCGTGGTGCGTTCAGCACGTCGGCTGGCAAGATACGGCCGTACGCCAGAACCAGCGCAAAGTCCGGCTGACGCTCCAGTAGCCAGCCCGTTAGCTCTCCGGTGCGGACCTTCAGCGGTTGATACACGTCGAGTCCAAGCTCCAATGCGGCCTGTTTGACGGCAGGAGTTTGCAAAGCTAATCCGCGGCCCGCTGGCCGATCCGGTTGACACACCACACCGACAACTTCCGCCAACTGGGCCAACGCGCGCAGCGCCGGAACGGCGATGGATGGAGTGCCGAAGAATACCGCCTTCACGCGGCATCCTATAGCAAATGCCTTCCCACATTTCTGCCCCGCAGCGTCGTGCGCCGAGTCGCTCGCGACCTGCTCACAGCCTGCTTCTGGCGCGACGCCCGAACACGTGGACGTTCAAGTAACAGATGAGGGGTTGATGATTGCTCGAGCCGTGCGCGGTGCCAGGTGGCGCTCGCGCATTCAGCTTTTGGCCGGTTGGGTGACGACGGGCGACCCCGTAACCTTGAAGCTTAACTTAAGGGGAGCGCGGGTTTTTAAAAAGCGTGGCAAACGAGAATGTTGTGGTTACCTTGGCCGTTCGTTGTATTCAAACCACTGCCACCCAGTCCTCCAAGCGTTTCTTGCTACCCGGTCTACCGGGTGGGCACGGGGCTTGTAGGGTGACAAGATGAGGATGTCATGAGCGAGAAAAAGAAAGCGCCGCCCCCGCCCCAAGCTCCGCCGGTGAACGAAGAGGACATCCGGTTCGGAGACGAGCTGCCGGTTCTGCCGATTCGCAACGCCGTGCTGTTTCCTGGTGCGGTCGCTCCGTTCGACGTAGGCCGCGAGAAGTCCGTGGCGCTCGTTGAAGACGTGCACAACCTGCAAAATCCCGTGATTGCGATCTTCGCTCAGCGCGATCCCTCCACGGATGATCCCAGCGCCGACGACCTGTATCCCGTCGGCTGCGCCGCGCGCGTGCTGAAGGCTCTCAAGCACAGCTCGGGCAATTACTCCCTGATCCTGCAAGGGCTCACGCGTATCCGCTTCGAGAGCACCACGCAGAGCAGCCCGTACATGCGCGCCCGCATCGCGCGCATCGAAACGCCGAACACGGAAGACGTGGAGGCGGAGGCGCTGGCCATGAGCCTGCGCGACGTGGCCAAGCAGGTCATCCAATTGATGCCGGAGCTGCCGCGCGAAGCCGGCTCGTTGATCGATTCGATCCAGGCCCCTGGCGCGCTGTCCGACTTGGTCGCCGCGAACTTGGATGCGCCGGTCGAAGAGAAAGCGCAGCTGATCGAGACCGTCGAGGTCAAGGAGCGCATCCGCAAGGTGCTGAAGCTCCTCACTCGCCAGCTCGAGATCTTGAAGATGCGCGAGCGCATCAACTCCCAGATCAAGGAGGAGATGGGCAAGAACCAGCGCGAGTACGTGCTGCGTCAACAGCTCAAAGCCATCAAGGAAGAGCTCGGCGAGGACGACGGCGACCAAGGCGACTTGGACGGCCTGGAAGAGCGCATCGCCAAGGCCAGCCTGCCCAGCGAGGCGGATAGCGTCGCCAAGAAGCAGCTCAAGCGCCTGCGGTCGATGCAGGTGGGCAGCGCCGAATACACAGTCGTTCGGACCTACCTGGACTGGATCCTGGATCTGCCCTGGTCGAACCAGACCGAGGACAACATGGACATCGCCGAGGTGCGCCGCGTCCTCGACGAAGACCATTACGGTCTCGAGAAGGTCAAGAAGCGCATCGTCGAATACCTGGCCGTGCGCAAGCTGAAGAAGGACAAGAAGGGACCCATCTTGTGCCTGATCGGCCCGCCCGGCGTCGGTAAGACCTCGCTCGGTCGCAGCATCGCTCGCGCACTCAATCGTAAGTTCGTGCGCGTCTCGCTCGGTGGCGTTCACGACGAAGCCGCGATTCGCGGTCATCGCCGCACCTACGTCGGCGCGCTGCCGGGACAGATTATCCAGGGCATGAAGAAGTCCGGCACGATCAACCCCGTGTTCATGATGGACGAGGTGGACAAGATCGGACACGACTTCCGCGGTGATCCCAGCGCAGCGTTGCTCGAGGTGCTCGACCCAGAGCAGAACAACACCTTCGCCGATCACTACTTGGAGATCCCCTACGACCTGTCGAGCGTGATGTTCGTCGCCACCGCCAACGTGGCCGATCCCATCCCGCCGCCACTCAGGGATCGTATGGAGATCCTGGAGATCCCGGGCTACACGCGGCGCGAGAAGCTCGCCATCGCGCGGCAGCACTTGATCCCCAAGCAGCTCGAAGAGCACGGCCTGAAGCCGGAGCAACTCACGATCACGGACGAAGCCGTGGAGGAGCTGATCGAGCACTACACCCGTGAAGCCGGCGTGCGCAGCTTGGAGCGCACGGTCGCCAGCGTCATCCGCGGCGTAGCGGTGAAGGTGGCCGAGGGCGACACGTCTCCGCGCCAGATCAAGAGCGAGGACGACCTTCGCGAGTTCCTCGGTCCGATCAAGTACACGAGCGAGGTGGCGGAGCGCACCGAAGAGACCGGCGTGGCCACGGGTTTGGCCTGGACCAGCGTCGGCGGCGAAATCCTGTTCATCGAGGTCACGCGCATGTTCGGCAGCGGCAAGATGCAGCTGACCGGTCAGCTCGGCGACGTGATGAAAGAGAGCGCTCACGCCGCGCTCAGCTATGTGCGCACCAACGCGGAGAAGTACGGCATCTCCAAGGACTTCTTGGAGAAGAGCGACATCCACATCCACATCCCCGCCGGCGCCATGCCGAAGGATGGTCCGAGCGCGGGTATCACCATGTTCACCGCCATCGTGTCGCTGCTCACGGGCTCGCGCGTGCGGCACGACGTGGCGATGACGGGTGAGATCTCGTTGCGTGGCCGCGTGTTGCCCATCGGCGGCGTCAAGGAGAAGACCTTGGCGGCCCACCGCGCCGGCATCAAGCGCGTACTCTTGCCGGAGCGCAACAAGGCGGATCTCGAAGAGGTACCGAAGGAAGTGCGGGACGAGCTCGAATTCGTGTTCGTCCACAAACTAGACGAGGTGCTCGAAGCCGCGCTGGAGCGGATGCCGCAGCCCTCACAGGCCTATCTCGACGAAGTAGCCAAGCGCGAAACCCAACCCTCCACCAATTAGTGGGGTTGGTGGGGTTCGGGTCGTGGTGACCTGAGGCCACGCCCGGGGATTTCGGGTTTGGACTTGGTTTTGACTGCGGTCCGGTGCTCACGCACCGGCTGCACGGAAGCGGACGGATTCGGAATGTATGCGTGAGGTGATAAGCGTCACGCATACATGAGGTCCCGAGGAGCGCAGCCCGAAGGGCGAGCACCGCAGGACACAGGCAGTACGTTCCGCTCCGGTCCTCGTCAAAGCCTCGCCAAAACCCGAACTTCCCGGGCGGATGTCTTGATGGCGTCTCGGCCTAGCGACTAGCCGCCAAATGCAAAAACCGCCGACCGGGTTCCGGATCGGCGGTTTCGTTTTGTAGGGCCGATAGCTTTGGTGGACTCGCACAGCGTCGCGAAGAGCGGGAACCCTCCAACCAGCCAGATCGATAGCGGCTCGCGAAGACCTAAGAACGCTTCAGCAGTCCGCCCGCCAAGTTCGAGTTCTGGCGAAGCTTTCGCGAGCACCGGAGCGGAACGCACTGCCTGTACGTCAGCACCGGAGCACAGCGAAAGCGCAGCCCGAACTCGAAATCGGCGGGTGTGGGCTCAGCAAGCAACCACGCCCCCCAACCCAACCATCAACCCTCGTCGGACCAGAGGCGGATGCCACCGGTCATGCCGTCGACGTTGCTGAACGTGCGCACGTTCGCAGGCAAGTCGAGCTTGAGGTGTTCGACATTACCGCCGCCGAGATGGAGTAGTTCGTAGTTGAAGATGGGGGCGAGCTGGTCGAGCATTTCGCCGACGCGTTCGCTCCATTCTTTCTTGCCGAGGCGCCGGAACTCCGCGTCGCATACGCGCTCTTCATAGGTCTTGCCCTTTTTGAAGGGGTGGTGACCAAGCTCCAGGTTGGGCACTAAGTGCCCGTTGACGAACAGCGCGGAGCCGACACCGGTACCCAGGGTGAGTACCAGCTCCACACCGCGACCGACGATGACGCCGTAACCTTGCAGGTCCGCGTCGTTCATCACCCGCACGGGTGCTTGGCAGATCTGTTCCAGCTCCTGGCGCAGATCCACGCCGGGCCAGGCTTCCCGATCCAGGTTCGCGGCGGTCTGCACGATGCCGTGCACCACCACCCCGGGAAAACCGACGCTGACACGACCGAACTTGGGTTGCTGCGCCAGCATCTGACGCATCACGTCCAGCATGGGTCGGGGGCTGGCGGGCTGAGGGGTGAGCCAGCGCGTGCGCTCACTGACGGGTTTGCCCTTGGCGTCCAGCACGATCATTTTGATGCCGGTTCCGCCGATATCGATGCTCAGCGTGTTGGGATCCGCGGAGTCCGACGTGGGCAGGACCGTCCGGCTCATCCGCAGCAGCGTGTGCTCGTGCTGGACGCTTCGACCGTAGGATCCGAGGTTGTGGGAAGGGCGCAGGGGCGGCATCAATTTCTTGCGGGTAGGTGGGACGGTATCGCGGCAGAAGTTAGGCGAGGGGGCGGCCCGAGGTCTAGTGGGTAGTGACATACCTCTGTCCGACCGAGAGAGCCCCGAGACAGTCTCTTTCGGAATGCGTGGTCGCAAAGCAGCGTTCGAGCCATAGATTGTGTAAGTATTGGAGGTTGGGTTCCGGTGCCGGACATGGCTTCGTTCCGCAGTGCTCGGTCGTGGTTTCTCGCAGCGGCGGCGTTCGCTACGAGCCTCGCGCTTTGTCAGTGTCGCGAGCAGCGGCCGCACGCCGCGACCTTACCCGCCGCACAAGTGCCGGTTTTTACGCCGATTTCAAGCGCGGCGCCCGCCTTCGTGGCTCCAGCGCCGCCCGCCTGCGCCGCGCGGGTTGCGGCAGTGGCGGCGGCCCCAGCACTCAGCGAGTTGCCCCAAGTCGAAGCGTTGCGGGCGGAGTTGCTCGGGCGAGCCCGCGCCGAGCCGGTGCTGTTTCTGTCGGCGCCGCTGCCGGAGGCTGCGGACGCAGCGTCGCGCGCCTGGCGAGCGCGTCTTTTCGGCGAAAATCCGCCTTACACCGCGTTCACGGATGTGCTCCGCGCCTTCAAGCGCGACCCCGAGGCACTTCGCCGCGTGGTGCTGACCGATGGCTATTTGTACGCCGACGAGCCCACGTTGGGGACGCTGCTCGCGACGCGCCTCTCGCTCTCGCTGCTGTTCCGTGAGCCGCTGCTCCAGGTCACGCGCGGCTCGCAGCAATTGAAAGCCGAGCGGCGTGGGGCGTCCTACGTCTGGGTAGACGGGCCAGATGCGGGGGCACCCGCGCGGCTGTGGCTGTTCGATCGCGTGTCCGTGCTGGGTGCTCAACTCGGACCTTCGCGGCACGTGGCGGTGCGCCGTTTGGCTGAAGAACTGGGGACTTCCAGCATTGAGCTGGTGCGCCATACCGCGGGCGGGCTGCTCGCCAGTCTGAGCTACGATGAGCTGCGGATCCCCGCAGTTCTGCAGGTTGCGCCCACCGCCGAGCTGCTACTCGAGTGTGAGCTGGTGACGCCAGCGGAGCAGGCGCGCGTAACCCTGGCTCGGCACGCGGCGCTTCGCCGACGCCAAGCGCTCGGGCTGCTGCGCTCGCAGATCGAGGCGCAGGTGAGCGAAGGTCTGCCGTTCGACGAGCCCAAGACCGAGGAAGGACAACAGGACGGCAAGCTCCGCCCCGAATGGCGGAACGCCTATTTGCGAGGCGAAACCAGCTTTCTTTTCAACGGCGATCGGTACTCGGTGTTCGATGATCGTGGTCGGCCTCGCACGCCGCAGGTCTGCGTCGATTTCGTGGTCGACACCTGGGAGCGCGTCGCAGGCACGCGCTGGTTGGCGCAGAGTGAGGGGCGCGCACGTTCGGTCGGTCGGCTCGATTTCGGCCGGCTCGGCATCGAGAATCGTCGCAGCGTGGAGCAGCTGATCGAGTTTGCTCGCGCGCATCCCGAATGGTTCGAACTGTTAGAGGTGCCGGAAGCGGCGCGCGTCCCGTTCGCGCAGCGGCGGCGTTTTTTCGAGCGATTGTACCGACAACGCCAGGATTTCAGGCCCGGCGACGTGGTGGCGATCTTGGGGCCGCGGGATGACGAGAAGCTCCACTACCACTCGTTCTTCATCGTCGATCACGATCCGGTCAGCGGTATGCCCACCTTGCTCGCCGCCAATGCGGGGCGGCCGCGGCTGCGCACGTGGGAAGCGGAGCTGGAAAATGCGCCGCGCCGCGGCGTGGTGGCGCGGATTCGCCCCCGCCTGAGCTGGCTGGAAGCCCTCGGCGGAGGCAGCTCCATCCAACCCGCCCCCGGCTAAAATCCAGGCCTCTGAACCGAAATTTCGCCGGTTTCTCACTTGACCAAAGGGGAAGGCCCGCGGCAACACTGTGGCCCCGTTTGGAGGTCCCTTGAGCCACGATAGAAGCAAAGCATCGGTTCGCATCGCTCTCTTTGGAGGCGGCGTGGTGGGCGGCGGCGTGATTCGCCTCATCAACGAAAACCGAAGCTATCTGGAGCTGCGCGTCGGCGCGCCGGTGGAAGTGACTCACGTATTGGTACGGGATCCGCACAAGGAGCGCGTGCCCGAGTGCAAGCCGGAATGGATCACCACCGACCCGGAACAGATCTTCAATGACCCCAGCGTCGACTTGATCGTCGAAGTGATGGGCGGGGAGACCCCGGCCAAGCACTACATCGAGCGCGCCATCGCTTCCGGCAAAGGTGTGGTGACGGCGAACAAGCTGCTGATCGCCAAGCACGGTCCAGCGCTGATCGAAGCCGCCATCAAGCAGCGCGTGGATCTGGCGTTCGAAGCCTCGGTCGGCGGCGGCATTCCCATCATCCGTACGTTGCGCGAAGCGCTGGCCAGCGACTCCGTGTCGAGCGTGCACGCCATCCTGAACGGTACGTGTAACTACATCCTCACGCGCATGCGCGACGCCGGACTCGGCTTCGATGAAGCGCTGGCCGAAGCGCAGAAGCTCGGCTACGCCGAGGCCGATCCCACGCTGGACGTGGATGGGCACGACGCCGCACAGAAGCTGACGGTCGCCAGCATGCTGGCGTTCGACGCGAAGGTGAATGAAAGCCAAATCTTGGTGGAAGGCATCCGCGAGATCGACGAAATCGACTTTCGTTTTGCGGATCGCTTCGGCTTCACCTTGAAGCATCTCGGCATCGGCCATGACCGTGGCGACCAGCTCGAGCTCCGCGTTCACCCCGCATTGATCCGAAAAAATAGCGTGCTGGCGAACGTGGACGGCGTGCTGAACGGCATCTTCTTGATGGGGCGCGCGCTCGGGCCGTGCCTCCTGGTCGGACGCGGCGCGGGCGACATGCCCACCGCCGTGAGCGTCGTCGCCGACATCGTGGACGTGGCGCGCTCGCGCATCGAAGGCGAGCCCGGTCTGATGACGCGCAGTATCCAGCTCACCGATCGCGCGCTCTTGCCGCAGGACTCGATCAAGACGCGTTATTACCTGCGTTTCGACGTGGGCGATCATCCCGGGGTGGTCGGCAGCATCGCCTCCGCGCTGGGGCAAGAGAACGTGAGCATCGAGCAGATGGTGCAAGAGGGGCAGGCCAGCGGCGACGACGGCGTGCCGGTTTGCTTGACGACTCACATCACCACCGAGGGTTCGGTGCGCCGTGCGTTGTCGGCTATCAGCTCGCAGAAGTATCTACGCACGTCGCCTCGGTTGATCCGTATCGAGGACGTCTGATGCAGCAGCGGCGCGACGCCTCGGCGCCGCTCGGCGTGTTCGACTCGGGTTTGGGCGGCCTGACCGTCGCGCGGGCGCTGCGCCACGCGCTGCCGAACGAGTCCATCATTTACCTCGGCGACACGGCGCGCGTGCCCTACGGCACGCGCTCCGCGGAGACGGTGATTCGCTACGCGCGAGGCTGCGCGCGGCTCCTGGTGGAGCGCGGCGTGAAGGGGCTCGTCATCGCCTGCAATACCGTGAGTGCGGTGGCAGTGGAACTGCTGCGCGCCGAGCTGGACTTGCCGGTGCTGGGCGTGGTGGAGCCGGGTGCGCGCACGGCGGTGCGCGCGTTATCGGAGCTGGTGGCGACGGAACGGCCCGCACGCATCGGCGTGTTGGGCACGGTGGGTACGGTGGCCTCGGGCGCGTATCCGCGGGCGGTTGCGCAGCTCAGCACGCGTTTCGAGTGCGTAGCGCAGGCCGCGCCGCTGCTCGTGCCGTTGGTCGAAGAGGGCTGGCTGGACGGGCAAGTGCCGCGGCTGGTCATCGACCGCTACTTGGAGCCACTGATCGCGGCCGAAGTGTCGGTGATCGTACTTGGCTGCACGCACTATCCGTTGCTCGCGCCGCTCATCGCGGAGCGCGCGGCCGCCCTGGCGGGCCGCGGCGTGCCGATCGTGGATAGCGCCGCAGCGACGGCTGACGCAGTGCGCGATTGGATCGCGGAAGAGCGCATTTTGCCGACGGATCGCGCCCAGCGCGGGGATCTCGAGTTACTGGTTACGGATCGACCGGAGAGCTTCCGCGCAGTGGCGAGCCGCTTTTTGGGCGACGAGGTTGCGGCGGTGAATGTGGTGGACTTGAAACCGGGTTGAGGACCCGGAAGCCGGCGTCCTGGTGTTGCAATAGGCCTCGATCTGAGCGATACCGCCGCCGTGCTTGCGATTGATTTGAAGGGTCGCCGCGCGTTCGTGGCGGGAGTGGCAGACGATACGGGTTTCGGCTTCGCGATCGCGAAGTCCCTGGCAGCCGCGGGAGCGAGCGTGTGTGTGGGTGCTTGGCCGCCCGCGCTCGGTATCTTCGAGACGCTGCTGCGGCGCGGGAAGATCGCCGAATCGTTCAAGTATCCGGACGGCAGCAGCTTCGAGTTCGAGCGCGTTTATGCGATCGATGCCGCCTACGACACCCTCGCCGACGTTCCGGACAGCGTGAAGGAGAACAAGCGCTACTCCGGCCGCGGTGACTTCACGATCGACGGCGTCGCGCAGAAGCTCGTGCAAGAGTTTGGGGAGAAGCCGCTCGACATCGTCGTGCATTCCCTGGCGAACGGTCCCGAGGTGCATTTGGACTTGTTGGAGGTCAGCCGCGCAGGTTACCTCGCTGCGTTGAGCGTGAGCGCCTACTCCATGGTGTCCATGGTCAAGCGTTTCAGCCCGATCATGCGTCCGGGCGGGTCCTTCCTGTCGCTCACGTACCTGGCGAGCGAGCGCGTGATTCATGGCTACGGCGGTGGCATGAACTCCGCCAAGGCGGCTTTGGAGAGCGACACGCGCGTGCTGGCTTTTCAGGCAGGGCGCAAGCACGGCCTCCGCGTGAACACGATTTCCGCAGGTCCCTACGCCTCGCGTGCCGCCAACGTTACCGGCATCATCGACGAGGTGATCGACTACTACGAGCGAAACTCCCCGATTCCGGAGAAGCTCACCACGGAAGAGGTCGCCAACACCGCGGCGTTCCTCGCGAGCCCTCTGGCCACGGGCATCACGGGCACCACCGTGTACGTGGACAAGGGTTATCACGCCATGGGTAAGGGCATTAAATAGGCCTCCCCGCGCGCCGCGGATTTCAGCCCGAATCGCGCCCCGGCTGGGGTACGCTCCAGCCGAGCAAAGTTTCCATGCTGCAAGGACCTGAGCGTGCAGGATGACGAAGCCTTCGCGGCGCGCCGCGTGGGTCTCAGTGTTGGTCGCTATCGGCTGGAGCGGGTGATTGGAGTCGGCGGCATGGCCGCCGTGTACGCTGCGCGCAGCGACGCTGCCGAGCAAGTTGCGATCAAGCTATTGCACCCCGAAGTGGGAGCGCGCCGCGAGCTGCGCGAACGCTTTCAACGGGAGGGCACGCTGGCCAACAGCATTCAGCACCCCGGCGTCGTGAGGATCTTGGAGCACGGCGACGCGGGGGAGCTCGGAGCGTTCCTGGTGATGGAGCTGCTCCAGGGTGAGACCTTGGCGGCGCGCGCCCGCCGCGTGGGCGGGCTACCGGAAGCGGAGCTGCTACAGCTCGCCGATCAGGTGCTGGACGTGTTGAAGGTCGCGCACGAACGCGGCGTGATTCACCGTGATTTGAAGCCCGACAATCTGTTCATCACGCAGAGCGGCGCGGTGAAGATCTTGGATTTCGGGCTCGCGCGGCTGGCGGAGGTCGCGCACGGGGACTCGCGGACGCGCAGTGGTGTGGCGCTCGGCACGCTGCCGTACATGGCGCCGGAGCAGGCGCTGGGGCGACGGCAAGAGATTGATGGTCGCGTGGACGTGTTTGCCCTGGGCGCGACGCTGTTTCGCATGTTGTCCGGTCGTCGGATCCACGAGGCCGGGAGTGAAGCCGAGTTGTTGATGGCCATGGCGTCGCAAGCCGCTCCCGGCCTCGCTACGGTGGCGCCGCAGGTGTCAGCGTCCATGTGCCAAATCGTGGATTTGGCGTTGGCGTTCGCGCGGGACGCGCGTTACCCCGACGCCGGCACGATGCAGCAAGACGTTCGCGCGGTGCTCGCCCATCGAGCGCCGCCATACGCGCTTCAGCGCATGCTGCACCGCGAGCAAAAGACCCGCACGGAACCGATGCCGCCCGGGGAGGACGTGCGGCGCGGGCCTCGCGGCACCTTGGCGATGGAGCTGCCGCGCCCCGTCAAATCTTCGATCGCCCCCGAATCATTCGGAACCACGCTGCAATCACCGCATGCCCCGGTGCCAGCGCGAGTGACGGCGCTGCCCGACACGGCTTCGGCGCCGGACGTGCGAGCGCCGTCGTCGACGCTCGCGGAGCCATCTCGGGCGCTGCCGGAGTCGTCGACCGCCAGCATCGAAGTTCAGTTCGACGCCACGGTGATGTCGCCCGGCGCGAAGAAGTCCGCGCAAGCCGCAGACGCCGTGGCGGGCCGTGTTCGGCCGGTGGACGTGCGCGTGATTGAAAGTCATCCGCCCGCGGCCAGCCTGGACTCCACGTTTCGTTCCACCGGCGTGCCGTCGTTCGAAGGGGATCGTCCAAGCCCCGTGCTGATCGCGCACCGTCCGAGCCCGATCCCAGCGCGCAACCTGCCCGCGACCGTGGCGATGCCGTCTCCGCCGCCCACGCGCAATACCAACAGCGGCACCACGCGCGTCATCGTGCTCGCCGTTGTCGCGCTGCTGCTCTCGTTCGTCGTCGTGTTCGCGCTGCTGAAATGGCTGGGCAGCTGAGCTGCGGACGAACCGGTTTGGTGGGTTTCGCTCAGTGACGTAGCGCGCCGGACCCAACCCAAAAATCAGCTGATAATTGGCGTTTCGCCGGGATCGCTGGCGCAGTGATAGAGCACCGCCATGCGCACGGCGACGCCCGACTCGACCTGATTGAGGATCACGCTGCGTTCGCCGTCGGCGACGTCTTCCGAGATTTCCACGCCGCGGTTCATCGGTCCCGGGTGCATGACGATCGCGTCCGGTTTTGCCAGCGCGAGGCGCTGCTTACCGATGCCGAAGTAACGCGCGTATTCGCGCAGCGTGGGTAACAACGAGGCGCCCAAGCGTTCGCGCTGGATGCGCAGCACCATCACCACGTCCGCGCCTTCCAGCGCCGGCTCCACGCGATCGAAGATCGGTACGCCCAGTGCTTCGCGCCGGAGCGGCAACAGCGTACGCGGCCCCGCTAGCCGCACCTCCGCGCCGAGCCGAGTGAGCAAGAGCGCGTTCGAACGCGCCACGCGGCTGTGCAGGATGTCGCCGCAAATCGCGACCTTCAGCCCGCGCAGATCCGTCCCCTTGTGCTGTTGAATGGTGAAGGCATCCAGCAAAGCTTGGGTGGGGTGCTGATGCATGCCGTCCCCCGCGTTGACGATCGCTGCGCGCGTGTGGCGGGCCACGTAGTGGGCGGCGCCGGAGGCGGCGTGCCGCAGCACGAGCACGTCGGCGTGCATGGCGTCCAAGGTCAAGACCGTGTCGCGCAGCGTTTCGCCCTTGCTGGTGGAGGAGGACGACCCGCCGATGTTGACGACGTCCGCGCTGAGCCGCTTGCCAGCGAGCTCGAACGAGGTGCGCGTGCGCGTGGACGCTTCGTAGAAGACGTTGATGATGGTCTTGCCACGCAGCGTGGGCACTTTGCGTATGGGTCGCTGCGAGACCTCGAAGAACGCCTTGGCGGTGGTCAGGATCTGTGAGGCCGAGCTGGCGGACAGATCTTCGATCCCGAGCAGGTGTCGCAGACGTTCGGTCATGAGGACGCTCCGGGGGGAGGGATGCTGGGAGCGCCGAACGGCTGCACGATCGCGACCGGGCGCCCCGCGCGCTCGATCACGTCCACCCGGCGATCCGCGGGGACGTTCACGCGGTGACCGACGTAGTCGGCTTGAATCGGCAACTCTCGGCCGCCGCGATCCACCAGCACGGCCAGCTCTACGCGGCGTGGGCGGCCGTAGTCGAGCAGCGCGTCGAGCGCCGCGCGGATGGTCCGGCCCGTGAACAGCACGTCATCCACCAGGATCACGTGGCGTCCATCCAGAGAGCCTTCAATCTGACTCGGACCGATGCGGGGATTGGGCATGGCCGTGGCGGCGTCGTCCCGGTAGAACGTGATGTCGACGCTGCCGAGCGGCACGTCCGGGCCGCCTTGCGCGGCCAGTAGGCGCTTCAACTCGCTCGCCAGCGGCACGCCCCCGCGCCGAATGCCGATCAACATCACACCCGTGGAACCGCCCGTGCGCGCGGCGATCTCCGAGGCCACGCGCTGCAGGCTCTGAGCTACACCGTCGGCGTCTAGGAGCTCCTGCATGCCGGGGCCCGCTATAGCACGCTGGCGCGGCGCCGGAGTTCGCCGAGCGCTAATTCAGGTAGCGGCCCTTGTCGTTCGAGCTCTTGCGGTCGTTCTCGTCTTCGTCGCGACCGCCGGAGATGACTCGCAGGCCGCCTTTGTCCACGCGTTGGCGCCGCGCGCGGGCCTCGCTGCGGGCTTCCGCGTCGAGCTTGGCCAAGCGTAGCTTGAGCCAGAGCTTGCGCGCGGGCGATGGGCTGCCCCCACCGAAGACCCAACCGGCCAACATGCCGCCAAAGGGCGCGACCATGCCCGAGGGGCTAGAGGCTCCGGCCAACACGTACATCACGTTGATGGCCACCACGAGCACGATCAGCTGACCGGAAGTGATCGGCACGAACAAGAAGTTCAAAGAGCGCCCGCGAAAGCTCAGCGCCCAGGCGATGGAAACTGCCGCGGCCGTCGGCAGCGCACCGTACCAATACTCATTCGGCACCAGCCGCGCGGCGAAGCTTGCCGGCAGCACCAGCTCGAACAGCATCTGCAGGCCGTACGCCATCACGCTGGACAGCAGCAGAAAGCCCGCGAAACGTCGCGAGCCCCAGCGCGACTCCAGCGACGGCGAGAGGAAGTACAAGCCGAGCAGCGCCGAGAAGATGTGGCCGATCGTGCCCGACGGTTCGTGCATCCACGGCGCGGTCAGCAAGCGCCACACCTCACCGTGCAAGATGCGATCGGTGTTGCCGCACAGCAGGTCGAACACGGAGCGCGATGCGCCCGCCCAGTTCACGCCGACCGCGAACGCCACCCAGATCGCAAACAGGGTGATGAGCACCACTCGCAGCACTCGACCCGGTCGTGGAAGAGCTTGCAGCGCGTCGGTGTTGCTCACGACTAGAAGCCTTGCGCGTTCACTGCGCTCCGGCAACCTGGCCGCCGAAATCGCAGAGTTTGTGCGGCCGCGCCGGCGCGCGTCAGGGCGCGGAGCAGGTCAGTTCTGAGACTTGCCCCGGTGCGACTTGGGCTTGACAGTCGAGCACCTGCTCGGGCGAGCCGGCGGTCTTCACGCTGACTTCGACCGAGTAGGTGCCGGGAGTCAGCGAATCTAGCTGGGCTTGTCCGGCGCAGTTGCTGGCGTCGAACTGCAGCTTCTGCTCGGCCTGTTCGTCGTCCTGGGCGACCACGCGGACGACGACGCTTTCCAAGGTTCCATCGCAGCCTGCGTTCGCCAGCGCCGTCAGGTCGTCCACGCTCCAGCGCAGCGCGCCTCCGTAGCGGAAAGCGTCGCAGCGGGCGGGTAGGCTGACTCCGTCTAGCGCCACGGCGCGGCAATTGGTGCCCAGCGCGCGGGCGTCCGCCGTGGCCGCGCTGATCGCGAGCGTCACGTGTTCGCCGTGCGTCAAGCCCTCGACCTTGAAGGTTTCATCACATGCAAAGCTGCCGAGCGCGACGCCGTCGCGCTGCACTTGAACCTGTTCGATCACTACGTCGTCGTCGTCCTCGGCGTCCGCGGGCCTGGGCAAGCTACAGGGCACGCTGAGCGTGACTTCCGTGGGGGTCGGCGTAGCACCGGGGACGAGCGCCCACGGAGCGCAGTCGCGGATCGTGATGCTGAGCTCGGTCTCGGCGCGAGCCGGGTCGTCGCAGCTGGCCAGCCAGCGTGCGGGCGTGCTTTCGGTCACTTCGGCCGCAGCGACGTCGAAGCCCTCGAGGTCGGCCGAATAGGTCCGACCGACGAGCACACCTTCGAACGCCAGCGCTTGGGTGCAGTTCGTGATCCGGGACGGCGGGAAGGTCTGATGGGTGGGCCGAGTGCCGTCGCTGTTCAGCGGCAAGCCTTCGAGCGGCGTCTGGTCGAGCAACTGCACGCGGTAGCTACGCAGCCCTCCCGGCGCGTCGATGCAAGGTGGCTTCACACTGAACTCCCCGGGAGAGACCAGGATCGCGGTGGGGTGGGGTTCAGTCACCGTGCTCGAAGCGCTGCCGTCGCAGCCTGCGGCGACGAGGACCAGGGACGGACACAGCAGCGCCTGCAGGCGTAGGGGCACTCTCACCGCGGCAGCCTTAGCTCATCACGACCGCCACGCCAAGCTGCTGGAGCGGCTTGGATTTCTGAACGCCAGGGCGCCGAGCCCTCTGGCACAGAGCTATTCGGCGGGGGCGCCGCTGCTTCCGCCGGCGCCGGCGGTGCTGGTCGTGCCGCCCGTTCCGGACTTGCCGCCCTGGCCGCTCGGTTCGGGCGCCAGAAACGTGCAATTCGGCAGGTTCTCGGGGCGCTCGACCGCTTCGCATGCGGTCTCTGGGCTTTCGCCCTCGGCGCAGGCCTCGGCGTCCCCGGCGCACGCCTTGGCGGCGTTGATGTCGCTCACGCACTGCGAGACCGTCGGTCCGCCGGGTGACTGTACCGCGAGCCCGTGCAGGCATTGATCTCGGTAGAAACGCCGGCAAGCGTCCGCGTCCGTGATGAAGCCGCACACGCTGCCGGCATCGCAGCGGGCCTGCTCAATCCTGCGGCAATCCTCGACGCCTTCTGCGTCGGTGCCGCAGCTAGCGACCAAATAGAGCCCGAGCGCCCACAGGCTCGTCCAGCGATAGGAAGTGAAGCGCGCCAAGCGCGAGAGCCGTATCACAGCCTTCGCCGCGGGGGGAACTTTCGCGTAGCCTTTGGGCCCGTGCCTTCAGCTTCTCCCGACATTCCGCGCGCGCTGGTGTTGTGCGCGGGCTTGGGCACGCGGCTCCGGCCACTGACGGAGCGCGTACCCAAGCCGCTGTTGCCTTTCGGCGATCGACCGCTCGTCGAGTACGCGTTCGAGGCGCTGCGCTCCGCGGGTGTTCCCGCGCCGTACGTGCTGAACGTTCACCATCTGGCGCACGAGTTCGAACGTCGGCGCGCCGAGTTCAGTAGCGAAGTGCGCCTGGTGCACGAACCAGAGCTTCGCGGCACCGCCGGGGGCGTGGCTGGCGCGAAAGCAGAGCTGGGCGAAGGCCCGGTGCTGGTCCTGCTCGGGGACGTCGTGCTGGAGCAGCTACCCCGCGAGTTCGTCGAGCGCGCGGCGCAGCCGGGGATTCGCTTGTTGATTGCGCAGCGCCCCGCGGGGCAGGGCACCGTCGGTCTCGACGACGCGGGAAACATCGTGCGGTTGCGCGGCGAATTTTTCGGCGTGGAGACTCGGGGTGGCGAGTATTTGGGGTGCGCCACGTTGCCCGCGGCCGACGTCGCCCGTCTGCCCAGTACGGGCTGTCTAATTGGTGACGTGGTGTTGCCGTTGCTGCGTCAGGGGACGCCCGTCCGCGCGTTCGACTACGCTGGACGCTTCGTGCTGCCGGGCGATGATCTGCGCGATTTCTGGGCGAGCAACTTGGCGTGGCTGGCTCAGCGGGGCGCGCGGGTTTCGCTCGGTTCGAATGTTTCGGTCGCCGCCACGGTCGAACTCGACCAGGTCGTGATCGGCGCAGGCGCGAAGATCACCGGTCATGGTGGACTCGAACGGGTGGTGGTGATGCCCGGGGCGCAGGTGACCGCGCCCTTGAGCTCGGCGTTGGTCGGTTTCGCGAGCGAGGTGATCCCGCTCAGTTCGCCTTTCTGATACGACGCAAGCCATGTCTTGGTTCGAGCTCGGACTCGACCTGCCTCCGGATCCCATCGCCATCGCTCAGCGCTTGGCGCGGCGCGAAAGCGTCGTGCTGGCGCGGGACGCTGCGGTCACCTACGTCGCGTGCGATCCAGTGGAGCGTTCCGAATCGCTCGATCCAGAACCCGGGCGGTTTCGGGCGCCGCAGCCGTACGGTGAGCTGCCGCGTTGGTTCGGCATGGTTCCCTACGAAGCGTTGCGCGACTGGGAGCTCGTGCGCGACGCGCGCCCGCCTGCGCTCGTGAAGAGACCGCTGTGGCTGCGCTACCGCGCGCTGGTGCGGATCGGCGCGCGCGTGGACGTGCTCGGTGAGGATGAAAGGACCGCGCGCGAGCTGGTGAGCGCGCTGACGGAGGCGCCGCGGCCGAGCGAAGTCGCGCTGCGCTTGTCCGAACCGATCGAGCCAGAAGCGGCACATCGAGCGCGCGTGCACAGCGCCCTCGCCGAGATCGCGCGTGGCACGATCTACGAAGTCAATCTCGCGCGCCGACTCTGCTTGCGCGTGACTGGGCACGCCTGGGACTTATTGGCGGCGCTCGAACGTCGCGGCCCGCAGCCGCACGGTTTTGCGCTCGGGGACGGCGATTTGAGCATCGTCGCGGCAACGCCCGAGCTGTGCCTGCGCCTGGAGGCGAGCGGCAAGCTGACCACGAGTCCGATCAAAGGCACGCGGCCGCGCTCAGGCGACGCCGAGACCGACCGGCGCCTCGCCGAAGAGCTGGAGCATGATCCCAAAGAGCGTGCGGAGCTCACCATGATCGTCGACGTCGAGCGCAACGACTTCGGCAAGGTGGCCGAGATCGGCAGCGTTCAGCTTGCGCTGTCGCCGCGCGTGGTGTCGCTTCCCAGCGTGCATCATCGCGTTGCCACGATCGAAGCTCAGCTTCGCCCGGACGTCGATCGCGCGGGCCTGCTGCGCGCCGTGCTGCCGAGCGGTAGCGTCACCGGCGCGCCCAAGCGTCGGGCCATGGAGCTCATCGCGGACTTCGAGCCGCATCGGCGTGGTCTTTACACTGGTGTGGTCGGCTTCATTCGCCACGACGG
>Ga0247764_1000246_pt1 | contig 19729 bp, 18 predicted proteins | sample UWRJL051202B4_FD_179932 | JGI IMG/M metagenome (GOLD analysis project Ga0247764, IMG submission 179932) | Plant litter microbial communities from Arlington Agricultural Research Station in Wisconsin, United States - UWRJ-L051-202B-4 | ecosystem: Environmental > Terrestrial > Plant litter >...
TGGCGCCCGGTCCTCACCGGCGCCGACGCCGCCACCTACCGCGACTTCGCCATCGCCATGCCGCCCGTCGTCCGCGCCGCCTCAGCCACCGCCACCTCGAACACCGCCACCTCCATCACCACCGCCACGTCTATCACCACCGCCTCGTCTATCACCACCGCCTCGAACACCGCCACCTCTATCACCACCGCCTCTGACAACGGGGTTGGTGGCGGGGTCACGGTGACGCTTCGGGACGCGCTTGATTCGCTGGTCGACGGGGCCGCCCGCGCGGTCATGCCCGAGCGGATCCTGCTCGGGCATCGGGCCGGGCCCAAGGGTCCGCTGCCCGACCGGTGGATCGCCGCGCTCACCGCGGCCGACCCCGCCCTGCCCGGTGCCAAGCCCGCCGAGCTGCGCGACCTCGGAAAGGCGCTCGACGAGTGGCTGCGGGCGGCCTACGAGGCGAACGGACCGATCCGGGTCAGCTTCCGGCTGCTCGAACCAGCGCCGGGTACCGACCTGTGGGGCCTGGAGTTCGCCCTGCAGTCCGCCGAGGATCCGAGCCTCTACCTTCCGGCCGCCGAGATCTGGACCGGCGGCCGATTCCCCGGTCTCCCCCCACGTCCCGACGAGACCCTCCTGACCGGGCTCGGCCGGGCCGTGAAGTTGTTCCCGCTCCTGCACCTAGCGCTCCAGGACCCCGAGCCGGCCGCGATGGAGATCGACACCGCGGCGGCACACGAGTTCCTGCGACAGGCCGCGCCGCTGTTGCAGGCGGCCGGCTTCGGCGTGCAGTTGCCTGCCTGGGCCGGCCGCAAGGGCATCGGGCTCAAGCTCACGACCCGATCGAGAGCCCGTAAGGGCACCTCGGCACGGGCCGTCGCCGACTCCGGATTCGGCCTCGATCAGCTGGTCGACTTCCAGCTCGACCTGGTGATCGGCGACAGCACGGTGACCGCCGAGGAACTGGCCGAGCTGGCCCGGCTCAAGGTCCCGCTGGTCCGCGTGCGCGGTCAGTGGGTCGAGCTCGACGACCGCCAGCTGCGTGCGGCCCTCAAGGCCGTCGACCGGCGCCGCGCGGGTGAGCTGACCGCCGGCGAGGTCCTCCAGCAGGTCGTGGACGGCGGCGAGGAAGACCTCCCCCTGGTCGAGGTCGACGCCGACGGCATGCTGGGCGACCTGCTCTCCGGCCAGGCCGCCGACCGCCTGGAACTGGTGCCGACCCCGCCCACCTTCCAGGGCACCCTGCGCCCCTACCAGGAGCGCGGCCTCTCCTGGCTGCACTTCCTCACTCGCCTGGGCCTGGGCGGCATCCTCGCCGACGACATGGGCCTGGGAAAGACCGCCCAGACCCTGTCCCTGCTCCTGGCCGAACGAGCCCCGCAGAGCGAGCTCACGCCGGGCAATCCGATCGCGCCGAGCCTGCTCATCTGTCCCATGTCTGTGGTCAGCAACTGGTACAAGGAAGCGGCTCGGTTCGCGCCGAGTCTCCGGGTCTATGTGCACCACGGCGGCACCCGTCAGCGCGGCGCCGACTTCGACGCCGCCGTGCGGAACGCCGATCTCGTGGTGACGACCTACGGCACGGCTGTGCGCGATCTTGAAGCGCTGCGCGGCGTTCATTGGGAACGAGTTGTCTGCGACGAGGCACAGGCCATCAAGAACAGCAGCACCCGGCAGGCCCAAGCCGTGCGAGCCGTGCCGGCGCGCACCCGGATCGCCCTCACCGGCACGCCTGTCGAGAATCACCTCGCCGAGCTTTGGTCCATCATGGACTTCTGCAACCCGGGCCTGCTCGGGCCGGTGAAGCGGTTCCGGCGCCGTTTCCAGGAGCCGATCGAGGTGCGTCAGGACGCGGACGCGGCCGCCGCGCTGAAGCGGGCCACCGGGCCGTTTGTGCTGCGGCGCCTCAAGACCGACAAGACGATCATCTCGGACCTGCCCGAGAAGAACGAGATGAAGGTCTGGTGCACTCTCACGCCCGAGCAGGCGACGCTCTATCAGGCCGTCGTCGAGGACATGCTGGAGACGATCGCAGGCAGCGAGGGCATTCAGCGGCGGGGCAACGTGCTGGCCGCGATGACCAAGCTCAAACAGGTCTGCAACCATCCCGCGCACCTGCTCAAGGACGGCTCGCGACTGCCCGCGCGCTCAGGCAAGCTGGCCCGCCTCGAAGAGCTCGCCGAAGAGATCATCGAGGACGGCGACAAGGCGCTGATCTTTACCCAGTACGCGGAATGGGGCTCGCTGCTCCAGCCCTACTTGGCGGCACACCTCGACCGGCCCGTCCTCTGGCTCCACGGTGGATTGTCGAAGTCCAAGCGGGACGAGCTGGTCGACCGTTTCCAGTCGGACGCCGAGCCGATGCTGTTCCTGCTCTCCCTGAAGGCGGCCGGCACCGGGCTCAACCTGACGGCCGCTAACCACGTCGTCCACTTCGACCGTTGGTGGAACCCGGCGGTGGAGGACCAGGCGACCGACCGTGCTTTCCGCATCGGCCAGTCGCGGAACGTTCAGGTGCGCAAGTTCATCTGCACCGGAACCCTGGAGGAGAAGATCGACGCGATGATCGAGCGGAAGAAGGCGCTGGCGTCCTCGGTCGTCGGCACCGGCGAGGAATGGATCACCGACCTGAGCACCGACCAGTTGCGCGAGCTGTTCGCGCTCGACGCCGGGGCGGTGCGCTGAGATGCCGATCGACCCGGACGGACGTTTCTTCGAGGCCAGCCGCCCCATCGAGGTCGAGGGCGGCATCGCCGTACGGGCGAAACGCGGCAAGATCGGTGACAGCTGGTGGTCGCGCCGCTTCGTCGACGTCCTCGAACAGATCTGCGACGGCGGCCGGCTGGCGCGTGGCCGGGCCTACGCGCGCAAGGGCCAGGTGATGGACTTCGCCCTCTCGGCTGGCCGGGTCACGGGCCGGGTGCAGGGTTCTCGCCCGCAGCCCTACGAGGTCACCATCGAGATCGCCGCCTTCGACGAAACACGGTGGACCGAGCTCACCGAGGCCCTCGGCGCACAAGCGCTCTATCGCGCGGCCCTGCTGGCCGGAGAGATGCCGCACGAGATCGTCGATCTGTTCACCGCCCACGAGGCACCGCTCTTCCCCGACCGCCTGGATATTCGTTGCAGCTGTCCGGATTGGAGTGTGCCCTGCAAGCACGGCTCCGCGGTCCTCTACGTCCTGGCCGAGGCGTTCGACGACGACCCGTTCCTGGTCCTCGCCTGGCGGGGCCGCCCACGCGAGGAGCTGTTGGATGCCCTGCGTGGCACCGCGGAACCGGTACGGGCGACGGACCCACTGACCGTCGAGGAGTCCCGTTTGGCGGATCGGCTGACTGACTTCTACACCCCGGGCGTAAGCCTGAGTCGCTTGCGGGAGCGGCCCTCCCGGGTGGCTGCCCCACCCGAGTTGCTGCTGCGAGCCCTGGATGCCCCGCCGGTGCGGGTGCGCCACATTCCGCTGGTCGACCTGTTGCGGCCCGCCTACCGCGACCTGGCCGACCCGCTGGAAGCGTGACCGGGCGCCCGTTCGCTGAGGACCACGTCGTCCCGGAGTCGTGCATTCGGTGACGCGGGGTGAACGGAGGCAGGGCGTGGGGATCTGCGGGGGCACGGGCGTGCGCAGGGGTGGTGCTCCACCGCGGGCCGGTGTGGGCCGGCCCGCGATGGAGCCGGGGGTCAGCCCTTGCGCCACTTCTGGTTGGTGGAGCCGACGCAGTCCCACAGTTGCAGGCGTGCGCCATCGGCGGTGTTGACGTCCTTGATGTCGACGCACCGGTTGGACTGGGGGTTCACCAGGTCGCCGGTGGCGTTCAGGACGAACTGCTGGGCACCCGTTCCGTTGCAGGTGTAGAGCTGGATCGGGGCGCCGTTGGCGGTGGACGCGGCCTGGACGTCCATGCACTTGTTGTTCTGGCTCTGCAGGGAGTTGCCGGTGAACGTCCACTTCTGGGCGTTCGTGTTGTTGCAGCTCCACATCTGCAGCAGCGCGTTGTCAGCGAAGTTCGCGTTCGGCACGTCGATGCATTTGCTGTTCAGCGAGCTGATCACCGGGACCGCGCCGGTGGTGCCACCTCCACCTCCACCTCCACCGCCGCCGCCGGTGAACGGGGTCAGGTGCAGGCCGGCCGAGCGCGGATCGCCGTCGTGCACCAGTGACTCGAAGGCGCCGACGTCGTCGAAGGCGAACGCGTACGCCTTGCCGTCCTGCATGTTGGCGTGGACCACCTTGGCGTACACGTTGGTCGGGTTGTTCTTGTAGAAGTCGGCCGCGTTCAGGCTCGGCTGGGTGTCGAGCGTGCCGAGCGTGCCCCGGTTCAGCGCCGCGCACAGGGTTCGCGAGATCGGCCCGACCACCTGGTCGTTCGGCGCGGGCAGGTCGCCGTCGCAGCCCCACACCGAGGCCGAGGACGGGCGGTTGAAGGACGCCACCTGCGCGCCCGACGTGTTCGTGAACCGCATGACGTTGCCCGAGGTGCGACCGGTGTACCGGGTGTTCGGCTGGTCGGTGAAGGGCACCACTGTGAGGTCCCTCCCGGTGTACGCGTTCCACGCCGACGCGATGTATGAGTCGAGATATGTGCTGCTCAGCAACCCGGCCCCCGCAGCCTTGCCCGGCGCGAGTACCCGCAGCACCGTCCCGTCCGAGCGGGTGGAGACCGTGTTGGCCCACCCCGACGTACCCCGGATCGTGTTGATGACGTTGTCCCGGCCGTTCGCCACGAGGTCGCCGGTGCGGCGGGTGGCACCGGACGCGCCGGTCACCGACACCGCGTGCGGCACCGCGAACATGTCGACCTGCGAGCTGTTCAACCAGAGGCCCGAGTCGTTGTAGGTGAACTCGCTCCAGTCGAACAGGATGTTCTGGTTCGCGTCCCCGCCCGCCCACGGCGCCGGCTGCACCAGGCCGTCCGGCGTGAGGAAGAACTTGAGCTTCTCACCGAGGGAGAAGTAGACCCGGCCGGAGAAGCCGCGCGGGAACTGGATGGTCGTGGTCCCGCCGGTGCCGGCGCCGGGGATGGACACGTCGGGGGCGGGCACCGGGGGCAGGGCCCCGCCGGTCCACGGGCTGAACGTGCCGCCCTGGTTGACGTATCCGAGGCGGCCGGACGAGAGCTGGATGCCGATGACGTAGAGGTACACCGCCTCGCCACGGCCGGTGTTGTTGGTGACGGTGACGGGCAGCAGGGTGGGTCCGATGGCCTGAGCCGCCGGTGGGGCGGCCGTGGCCGCGACCGGAACGGTCAGGGCCAGTGCGGCCAAGGCTCGCAGGAGGGTATGCACGGGGGAGACACCTTCCGCTTCAGGGGGATGGAGAGCGCTCTCACAGAGAGTCCGACTTGTTTCCGACCTGTGTCAATAGATGAGAGACTATGTCACGCCGCCCTGGGCAAACGTCGGCCCGAACGGGCATAGGGTCAGGTGCATGAGTGAGATGAGCTATCGACGACTGGGCCGCTCGGGCCTGGTCGTCTCCGTCGTCGGCATCGGGTGCAACAATTTCGGCCGCAAGCTGGACGCCGACGGTTCCCGTGAGGTCGTCGACGCGGCCTTCGACGCCGGGATCACGCTGTTCGACACGGCCGACGTCTACGGCACCCCGCACGGCGCCTCCGAGCAGTGTCTCGGCGCGGCACTCAAGGGCCGCCGGGACGAGGTCGTGCTGGCGACCAAGTTCGGGTTGAGCATGGACGGGTTCAACGGCAACGACTTCGGCGCCCGCGGCTCGCGCCGATACATCGTGCGGGCGGCCGAGGCCTCGCTGCGCCGCCTCGAGACCGATTACATCGACCTCTACCAGATGCACCAGCCCGACCCGTGGACGCCGATCGACGAGACGCTCGCCGCGCTCGACGATCTGGTACGCGCGGGCAAGGTGCGCTACCTGGGCAACTCGAACTTCGCCGGCTGGCAGATCGCGGACGCCGACTGGACCGCCCGGTCCGGCGGCCGCACCCCGTTCGTCAGCGCGCAGAACCAGTACAGCCTGCTCCACCGTGACGTCGAGACCGAGGTCGTGCCGGCCTGCGAGCAGTACGGGCTGGGCCTGCTGCCCTACTTCCCGCTCGATTCGGGCCTGCTCACCGGCAAATACCGGCGGGGCGAGAAGCCGGCCGCGGGCACCCGGCTCTCGCTCGACCGCTACCAGCGCTGGCTCGACGGCGCCGACTGGGACACCATCGAGGCGCTCACCGCGTTCAGTGCCGACCACGGGCACAGCCTGCTCGACGTGGCGATCGCCGGCCTGGCCGCGCGACCCGCCGTGGCCAGCGTGATCGCCGGCGCCACGACCGCGGAGCAGGTGCAGGCCAACGCCGCCGCGGGCGCGTGGCAGCTCTCCGCGGCGGAGGCGGCGGCCCTCGACGAGCTACTCCGCAGGCAGCAGGACCGTCAGAGTTCGTAGCCACCCGAGACGTCGACGTTCTGCGCGGTGATCCAGCGGCTCTCGTCGTCGAGCAGCGCGCCGATCGCCGCGCCGACGTCCTCGGGCTCGCCGAGGCGGCCCAGCGCCGTCTTGGCGGCCAGGATCGGGATCATCTCCGGGTACGCTTCGAAGCCCACCACACCGGAAGCGTCCGCCAGCCGGGTGCGCGTCGGCCCGGGCGAGACCGCGTTCACCCGGATGCCCCGTGGCGCGAGTTCCTTGGCCAGGTAGCGGGTCATCGTGTTCAGCCCGCCCTTCATCGTGGCGTAAGCCGAGTAGCCCGCCTCGACGCGCGCCGAGGGCAGCGCCGAGCCACTGCTGACGTTGACGATCGCACCGCCGTCGGCCAGCAGCGGCAGCAGCGTCTGGGTCAGGAAGTACGGCCCCTTGAGCAGCACCCGCATGAACCGGTCGAACAACTCCTCGGTCGTGTCGGGGAACATGGCCGCTCCACCGAAGCCGGCGTTGTTGACCAGGTAGTCGAACGTATCCCGCTGCCAGGTCTCGCGCAGCGCGGCGACGACCTGCTCGCGGAACGCCTCGAACTCCTCGGTGCGGCCGACGTCGAGCCGCAGCGCGACCGCCGTGCCGCCCTCTTTCTCGATCGAGTCCACGGTGTCCTGTGCCCCGGCCGGGTTTCCGTGATAGGTGAGCACGACGCCGATCCCCCGCTGGGCCAACTGGACAGCCGTCGCCTGCCCGATCCCCGAACTGCCGCCGCACACGATCGCAACCCGCATGATTCAACCCCTCATCCCGTACGCTGTGACTTGCTTGCCTCAATATCACCAGCTCACACGGCTACGAGGTAGAACGAGCCTCTTCCGTACTTGCCTATTTCTCTCACCTGGGTGCTAATGGGGGACGTGTCGCTCGACGAACTGCGTACCCTCCTGGACCGTCACGCCCGGCCCGACCCGACCACCGCGATCGATGGCGTCCTGATCGGCCGGGCCACCCGGGCGTACGAGTCGTCCACGTCGATGTCCGGCACGGTGCTCGCCCTCATCGCGCAGGGGGCCAAGACGCTCGCGCTCGGCGACCGCGTCTACGAGTACCGCGCCGGCCAATACCTGGTCGCGTCCGTCGACCTGCCGGTGACCGGCCACTACACCGAGGCGCCGGCGCTCGGCTTCGGGCTCGTGCTCGACCCGGCTGAGATCGCCGAGGTGTTGCTCCAGGCGCCCCCCGGCTCCCTCCCGCCGACCGCGAACCCACCCTCGGCGATTGCGGTGAGTGACGCCCCGGCCGAGGTGATCGACGCCGCCGTGCGCATGCTGCGACTGCTCGAGACGCCCCGCGATCTCCCCGTGGTCGCGCCTCTGATCCGACGCGAAATCCTGTGGCGCCTGGTCACCGGCGAGCAGGGCGCGACCGTACGCCATCTCGGCCTGGCCGACAGCAGCCTCGCGCACGTCGCCCGGGCGGTGCAATGGATCCGCGGCAACTACCGGGAGTCGTTCCGCGTCGAGGACGTAGCGCGACGGGCCGGGATGAGCGCGTCGGCGTTCTACCGCCACTTCCAGGCGGTCACCGCGATGAGCCCGATCCAGTTCCAGAAGCAGATCCGGCTGCAGGAGGCCCGGCTCATGCTGGCCACCCGGCCGCACGACGTCACCGGGGTCGGTCACCGGGTCGGCTACGACAGCCCCTCGCAGTTCAGCCGGGAGTACCGCCGCCAGTTCGGCGAGCCACCCAGCCGCGACGCCGCCCGGCTCCGAGCCGAAGCGCAACTCCTTGCGTTGTCAGTGCCGTAGACCCGCGGCCAGCAGGGCCGCCGCCAGCAGGGCCGCCGCCAGCAGGGCCGCCGCCAGCAGGGCCGCCGCCGGCAGGGCCGAGAAGACCGTTCTCCGCACGGCAGGGTGCCGTCGGCGGCGGCGACGGCTGAGGGGGATGCAGTTGCGATAGTCGCCGAGGGAGGACAGGCCCGACTCACCCAGAACCACCAGGCCGACGCCGTCGACCGTTTTGGTGCCGGTGTTGTGCACGGTGATCGGGAGGGTGGCCGACTGTCCACGGTCGAGCTTCAGGTCGCCGAGCGGCTCGAGCTCGAGGTCGGCGCCGCCGGCCGAACCAGCTGGAGGGTTCCGGGAGCCTAGGGCCTGCGTCGACGGAGATCAAACTTCGGCGAAAACGGGGCCTTCCTCGGGCAACGGGGGCACCTCACCGCGAGCTGCCGCACGCCGGGCGAACTCGCGGATGCCGGCGATCTGGCGCTCGCCGAGCGAGAAGTCGAGCGCCCGGAAGTAGGCCGCCAGGGTCTGCGCGTCGAACGGCTCCCACCGGGCCGCGGCGGTGGCGACCTCGTCGAGCTCGCCGAGGCTCAGGTCGCGGGACCGCTGGAACGCCTCGTGCACGTCCTTGACCACGCCGGGGTGGACGGCGGCGAAATCCTTGCGGGCGGCCCAGACGGCGAAGACCATCGGCAGGCCGGTCCACTCCTTCCAGGCCAGGCCGAGGTCGGTCACCTGCAGGCCGAGCCGCGGCGCCTCATACATCGCGCGCAACGCCGGGTCGCCGATCAGCACCCCCGCATCGGCCTCGATCAGCATCTGGGTGAGCTCAGGCGGGCAGCGGAAATACTCCGGCTCGGCGCCGTACTTCTCGGTGAGCAGCATCTGCGCGAGCAGCACGCCGGTGCGGCTGGTCGAACCCAGCGCGACCGGACGGCCGTCCAGCTCGGCGAGCGGCCGGGTGGAGATCAGGTTGACGCTGAGCACCGGGCCGTCGCTGCCGACCGCGAGGTTGGGCAGCAGGACCAGTTCGTCGGCGTGGCGCAGATATTCGACCAGCGTGATCGGGCCGATGTCGAGGTCGCCGGCGATCAGGCCGGCACTGAGCTTCTCCGGCGTGTCCTTGTGCAGGTCGACGTCGATGAGGGCGCCGGACCGCATCAGGCCCCAATAGATCGGCAGGCAGTTGAGGAACTGGATGTGCCCGACCCGGGGCCGACCGGCGCTGTCGCTCATGAGTGGACGCTATCCCGCCCCTCCGGCTCGTTGCTCGCGACGGCAACCGATGGTGGCTCAGGTCGCACGAGCGGAAGTCCCGCCAACGTGCTGACCAGACCGAACGCACCGATCGCGGCGAGTGGCGTAACGTGGACCGCCGCTTGACGGCCGTGGTGAGAATGCACCGCAGCGGACGTCCGCCGCGCCGAGGGACGACGGAAACGCCCCCCGGAAACGCGAGCAGCCAGGAACAACCTGCCTGAGGATGTGCCGTGCCCACCTTCGATCTGGACACCGAACTCGCCGACGAACGACGCCACCTCACTGACTCCCGGGCCGCACTGGCCCGGATGCGGGGCCGCGCCGAGGCGCTCTTCTCCACCGGCGACCGGGTGGCCGGTGACGCCTACACCGCTGAGCAACTCGGCCGGCACATGGCCCGCCGCGTCAAGGAGCTCGCCGACGATCCGACGACCCCGCTCTTCTTCGGCCGCCTCGACATCGAGGAGTCGGCCTACCACGTGGGCCGCCGGCACGTCACCGACGACGTGGGCGAGCCGATGGTGCTCGACTGGCGTGCCCCGCTCTCCCGCTCGTTCTATCGGGCCAGCGTGCGCGACCCGCAAGGCGTCTCGACCCGCCGCCGGTTCGGGTTCGTCAAGGGCGAGCTGACCAGCTTCGAGGACGAGCACCTCGACCGTGGTGAGGAACTGGGCACCAGCAGCCGCATCCTGACCGCCGAGATCGAACGTCCCCGCGTCGGGCCGATGCGCGACATCGTGGCGACGATCCAGCCCGAGCAGGACGAGCTCGTCCGCGCCGAGCTGACCGACTCGATCTGCGTGCAGGGCGCCCCGGGCACCGGCAAGACCGCCGTCGGCCTGCACCGGGCCGCCTACCTGCTCTATCTGCACCGGGAACGACTGAAGCGCTCGGGCGTGCTGATCGTCGGACCGAACACGGCCTTCCTGTCGTACATCTCGGCTGTTCTGCCCGCCCTGGGCGAGGTCGAGGTGCAGCAGGCCACCGTGGACGAGTTGGTCGGGCGAACGCCGGTGCGGGCGCCGGACAGCCCGGTCGCGGCGCTCGTCAAGCACGACGTGCGGATGGCCGAGGTGCTGCGCACGGCGCTCTGGCGCAAGCTGGCCAAGCCGACCGAGCCGATCATGGTGTCGGACGGCTCGTACCGCTGGCGCATCGACGTGGAACCGCTGCGCCGGCTCGTCGACGAGGCGCGACGCGACGGACTGCCCTACGCGGTGGGACGGGAGCGGGTGCGGGCGCGGGTGGTCGGCCTGCTGCAACGCCAGTCGGAATACCGGACCGGCAACTCGCCGACCGACACCTGGCTGCGCAAGATGAGCAAGGTCGCGCCGGTCACGGAGTTCCTCGACGCGGCCTGGCCCGCGGTGACGCCCGAGGCGCTGGTGGCCGAGGTGCTGAGCGACCCACCGTCGGGTCTGCTCGACGACGAGGAACGGGCCGCGATCCGCTGGGCCAAGCCACCCCGCTCGGTCAAGTCGGCCCGGTTCAGCGCCGCCGACCTGCTGCTGCTCGACGAGGTCGCGGGGCTGCTCGACCGTCCGGCGAGCTTCGGGCACGTGGTGATCGACGAGGCGCAGGACCTCTCCCCCATGCAGGCGCGCGCGATCGCCCGGCGCAGCGAGCACGGGTCGATCACCGTGCTCGGCGACCTGGCTCAGGGCACGGCGCCGTGGGCCGCCGCCGAGTGGCACGAGACGCTGACCCATCTGGGCAAGCCAGGGGCCGCCGTGGTGCCGCTGACCATCGGCTTCCGCGTACCGGCCTCGGTCGTCGCCCTGGCCAACCGCCTGCTGCCGGCGCTCGGCGTCGACGTGCCCGAGGCCGTCTCGCTGCGCCGCGACGGCGACCTGGCGATCGTGCCGGTGGCCGAGCCGGACGAACTGGACGCGGTGACGCTGACCGAGGTGACCTCGGCGCTGGCGCACGAGGGTTCGGTCGCGGTGATCGCGGCGGACAGCGCGGTGGAACGGCTGCGCGGCCATCTCGCGGCCGCGGGCATCGAGCACGCGACGGCCGACGGGGTCGAGACCGAGGCGCGGGTCACGGTGGTGCCGGCCACGTTGGTCAAGGGCCTCGAGTACGACCATGTGGTGGTCCACGAGCCGGCCGACATCGTCGCCGCGGAGCCGAAGGGCCTCAACCGGCTGTACGTGGTTCTGACGCGTGCCGTCTCGCGGCTCTCGGTCGTACACGCGAAGCCTTTGCCCGACCCGTTGAGCTGAAACTCCGTCAACTTTACCGCACAAAGTTCTTTGACTTTGTGCGGTAAAGTTCTTTGCATGACCCCGACCGAGGACGCCCCGAGCTCTGACTCCCCGAGCTTTGACGCCCCGAGCTCTGCCGAAGCCCCACCGGTCGACCCGGCCGAGTCACTCGCGCTGATCGCTCGCGAGCGGGCCAACCTCGGCCGCGAGCTCACCCCCGACCCCCGGTTGATGTATTGGCCGTGGGGCTTCGCCTGGCTCGTCGGCTTCACGCTCTTCTTCCTGCGTTTCGGCCCCGACGGCCGGGTCTTCGTCGACCTGCCGGCCTGGCTGCCGCTGCTCACCCTGACCCTGCTCTTCATCACTGCCGGCATCGTCACCGGCATCGCCGGCGGCAGGGTCAGCCGCCGCATCACCGGCCCGAGCAACCGCCAGAGCTTGATGTACGGGTTGAGCTGGTCGATCGCCTTCACCGCCTTCTCCGTCGTCTTCGCCCAGTTCAGCAGCGTTCTGCCGGAGGCGCAGGCGGGCCTGCTCTGGGCCGGTGGCATGGTCGCGCTCACCGGCGCCCTGCACATGGCCGGCGGCGCGATCTGGGACGACCGCAACCTGTTCCTCCTCGGCGCCTGGACCAGTGTCATCAACATCGTCGGCGTCCTCGTCGGCCCCGGGTGGCACTCGCTGATCGTCGCGGTGGCCGGGGGCGGCGGCATGCTCGTGGCCGGCCTCATCGGGTGGCTCCGGCTGCGATGACCGACCACAGCGAACCCGGCGTCACCGAGCTCGACCCGGTGATCCACGCCCAGGCCCGGCTGCGCGTCGTGTCGGCGCTCTCGGTGCTGCGCGACGACGACCGCATCTCCTTCCCCCGGCTCCAGGAGTCGCTGCGGATGACCGCCGGCAACCTCTCCGTCCACCTGCGCAAGCTCGAAGACGCGGGCTACGTCGAGGTCACCAAGACTCACCACGGACGCACGCCGGCCACCCTGGTCCGGCTCACCCGACGCGGCCGGCTCGCCTTCGACGACTACACCGCCGCGCTGCGTGCGCTGCTGGACCCGCAGGGGGGCTCATGACCGACATCCTGGCTCGGGCGCGCGACGTGACCCGGCGCTACGGCGACAACGTGGCCCTCGACGGGGTCTCTCTCGAGGTCGAGGTCGGCGAGCTGGTCGGCCTGCTCGGCCCGAACGGCGCCGGCAAGAGCACCCTGGTCAACCTGCTCACCGGCATCCGACGGCCGACCTCGGGCGCGGTCGAGCTCTTCGGCGGCGATCCACGCCTGCCCGCGAGCCGCCGCCGGCTCGGCGTGACTCCGCAGGAGACCGGGCTGCCCGCCGCGCTGCGTGTCGGCGAGGTCGTCGACTTCGTCTCGGCCCACTACGACCGGCCGCTGCCCAAGGGCGAGCTGCTCGACCGCTTCGGCCTGACCGATCTCATCCGGCGGCAGACCGGCGGCCTGTCCGGCGGTGAGAAGCGGCGGGTCGCCGTCGCGCTCGCCTTCGTCGGCCGGCCCCGCATCGTCTTCCTGGACGAGCCGACCACCGGCCTCGACGTGCAGGCCCGGCGGCTCCTCTGGGACGGCATCCGCTCCTTCCGGGCCGACGGCGGCACTGTTGTGCTGACCAGCCATTACCTGGAGGAGATCGAGGCGCTGGCCCGGCGGGTGGTGGTGATCGGGGGTGGCCGGGTGCTCGCCGACGACACCGTCGAGGCGGTACGCGGCCTGGTCGCCTCCCGCCGGGTCAGCCTCACCGTCCGCGAACCGCTGCCCGAGCTGGCCGGCGTCACCGGAATCGAGCGCGACGGCGACCGCGTGCACCTGCTCACCGCCGACGCCGACCGCCTGGTGCGCGACCTGGTCGCGTACGACATCGGCTTTTTTGATCTGGAAGTGCGCCCGACCTCGCTCGAGGAGGCGTTCCTCGCCATCACCGGGGAACCGGAACCCGCGTAACCAGGAGGACCCGTTGTCGTCTCTCGCGCTCACCCACGCCAAGTTCCAGCTGCTCGAGACGTTCCGCATCCCGATCGCCGTCTTCGGCAGCGCCTTCTTCCCGGCCGCGGCGATGCTCGCGTTCGTCGTACCGTTCGTCGGCGACAACGCGGAGTACGCGACCTACGCCACCGTCTCGATGATCACGTTCTCGGTGCTGACGACCAACCTTTTCCAGTACGGCGTGGGTGTCTCCGAGGATCGGGCCCAACCCTGGGATCCGTACGTGCGGACCCTCCCGGCCGGAGCCGTGCCCCGCTTCGCCGGCCGCATCCTCGCCGGCCTCTGCCTGATGGCCGTCTCGCTGGTGCCGGTCGTGCTGATCGCGGCGCTGCTCACCGACGCGACGACGACCCCGCTCGGCTTCCTCGCCACCGCCGCGACGACCGCCGTCATCGCCGTGCCGTTCATCCTGATGGGACTCGCGATCGGTTACTCGATGCCGCAGAAGGCGGCGATCGTGGTGGCCCAGGTGCTGTTCTTCCCGCTCGCCTTCCTGGGCGGGCTGATGACCGGTCCGGGGATGGCGCCGGGCATCGTCGAGGACCTGGCGCCCTATCTGCCGACCGGTGGCGCGGCCCGGCTCATGTGGGCCGCGGTGGGCGACTTCCCGTTCGACCTCGGCTCGATCATCTCGCTCGTGGCCTGGACAATTGTGCTCGGATCGGTGGCCCTGTGGGCCTATCGACGGGATGAGGGTCGGCGGTTCAGCTAGAACAACGACACTCAAGCCCGGCCACGGCGGCCTCTTCTCGGTGCTGGCCGGCGTCGATTAGGCGCGGACAGGCACGACGAGCGGGCCGTGGTCGCCCTCGATGACCCGCACCCGCACCCGGTAGTGCCTCGCCAGGTTCTCCTCGGTGAGCACCTCGCGAGCCGTCCCCGCCGCGACCACCGTGCCCTCGGCGAGCAGCACCATCCGGTCGGCGTACTCGCCGGCAGTGGTCAGGTCGTGCATCGTCGTCAGCACGGTCAGCGCGCGCTCGGCCCGCAGCCGGTCGATGAGCTCGAGCACCTCCTGCTGGTGGCCGATGTCGAGCGCGCTGGTCGGCTCGTCGAGCAGCAGGATGCCGGCGCCCTGGGCAAGTGCGCGGGCAAGGAAGACACGCTGCCGCTCGCCGCCGGAGAGGGTCTCGAGTCGCCGCCCGGCGAACCGTGCGACGTCGAGCGACTCCAGGACCTCCTCGACGGCGGCGAGGTCGGTGGCGGACTCGCGGCCGAGTGGCGGGACATAGGGCGTACGCCCGAGGAGCGCGTAATCGAGCACGTGCATAGCCGGCGGGACCGTGGGCGACTGGGTCACGGTGGCGATGGTCTTGGCGCGCTCGCGGCGGTGCAGCCGGTCGACCGGGGTGCCGTTCAGCTCGACCGTGCCGGTGAAGGGCAGCAGGCCGCCGATCGCGCGCAACGCCGTGGACTTGCCGGCGCCGTTCGGCCCGATCACCGTGACCCACTCGCCCCGGGACACGTCCAGGTCGACGCCGTCCACGATGCGGGTCCCGTCGAGGCGTACGCGAAGGTCTTGGACTTTGATCGCCGGATCGCTCACGACGCCCCGCCTCGGCCGCGGCGCAGCACCACGATGAAGAACGGAGCGCCGAAGAACGCCGTGATCACGCCGATCGGGATCTCGGCCTGACCACCGGCCGTACGGGCGAGCAGGTCGGCCAGGGCCAGGAAGGCGCCGCCGAAGAGCACCGAGAGCGGCAGGACAGACCGATAGCTCGGCCCGGCCAGCAGCCGCATGGTGTGCGGGACGATGATGCCGACGAAGCCGATCAGTCCGGAGACCGAGACCGCCGCGGCCGTGCCCAGCGAGGCCGCCACGATCAGCAGATAGCGGCTGCGCTGCGGATGCAGGCCCAAGCTGGTCGCCTCCTCGTCGCCGACGGTGAGCACGTCGAGCTCGCGGCGCTGGGACAGAACGATCACGGCGGTCACTACGGCGTACGGAAGCACGATCAGCACGTCGTGCCAGCCCGCGGTGGCGAGCCGGCCGAGCAGCCACGAGTAGACCTCGCGCAGCGTCTCGACATGCTGCTGCATGAGGTAGGTCTGCCCGGCGGCGAGGAACGACGAGACCGCGACTCCGGCCAGGATCAGCGTGGCGGGCGAGCGGTCGCGACCACCGGCGGCGCCGAGCAGCCAGGTGAGCCCGACGGCGAGCAAGGCCCCGGCGAACGCGGCGGCCGGTACCCCGATGGGCAGGTTCGCGGTGGCGTCGCCGGTCGCGCCGGCCCGGAGCGAGATCACCAGGGTCACGCCGAGTCCCGCGCCGGCCGCGACACCGAGCAGGTGCGGATCGGCCAGCGGGTTGCGGAAGACGCCCTGGTACGCGGCGCCGGCCAGCGCGAGCAGGCCGCCGACGAGCAGGCCGAGGACTACCCGGGGCAGCCGCAGCTCGGTGAGGATGGCCACCTCACGAGGCGACAGGCCGCTGTGCAGATGGACGCCCGGCACCAGGTTGAGCAGTTCGATCGCGACCCCGGCGGGCGGCAGCGCGACCGACCCGAAGGCCAGCCCCGCCACCAACGCGACCAGAACCGCGGCGATCCCACCGGCCAGCCAGCCGGCCCGCAGGCCGGCCGGCCGAACCGCTGGGGTCATGAGGGAACCTTGGCCACCGCGTCGGCAACAGCGCGTACGAGATCGACGGTGCGTGGGCCCCAGCGCGAGGCGATGTCGTCGTCGAGGGGGTAGATCTGCTTGGTCTTCACCGCGGCGACGGTGCTCCAGCCCTTGCGGGCCGAGACGGTCTGCACCGACTGCTGACAGCACTTCGTATCGGCCAGGAAGATCGTGTCGGGGTCGGACTTGACCAGCGCCTCCGCGGAGAGCTGCGGATAGCCGCCCCGCGCGCCGTCCGGGTCGGCGGCGTCGGCCACGTTCGCCAGGCCGAAGAGCGAGAAGATCGAGCCCACGAAGGTCTTCGAGGTGACCGTGTAGAGGGTCGGATCAAGCTCGTAGTAGTAGCTGAGCGGCTTGTTCCGGGCCGGCACGTCCTTGACGATCTTGTCGATGTCGGTCTTCATCTTGGCGTTCACCGCCTCGGCCTCGGTCCGGTGCCCGGTCAGCGTGCCCAGGTCGCCGATCTCCTGGTACGTCCCGCCGAGGTCGGTCGCGGCCGCGACGAGAAAGACCGGGATCTTGAGCTTGTCGAGCTGCGACACGATCTTGTCGATGTCGTTGGACAGGACCACGAGATCGGGGTCCTTGGCCGCGATCGCCTCGGCGTTCGGCTTGAGTCCCGAGAGGTTCGTCCTCGGCGCGTCGGTCGGGTAGGTCGACTGGTCGTCGACGGCGGTGACCTGCTCCCCGGCCCCGATCGCGAAGAGCATCTCGGTGCCGGTCGCGCTCAGCGAGACGATCTTCTCGGGCTTCTTCTCGAGCGTGAGAGCGCCGACGGTCACCGGGTACGCCGCCGCGCCCGCGCTCGACGGCGTGCTGCCCGACGGCTCGGTGGCCTCGTCGTTACCGCCACAGGCTCCGGTGATCAAAAGGGTGGTGGCCGCGAGGGCGGCGACGAGCATGGGTCTCATGAGGTCCTCCGGTCGGCCGGGTGCGTGGCCGACAAGGCGTCGGCCGGGTGCTTCGCCGACAGAGCCTGGAGGGGGTCCGTCCGCGAGGCGCCCCTCCCCGGGAGCGCTTCTTCGCGACCGGCGCCCAGGCGACCTGGCTCGACCTCGGAAGAGGTCACACAGTTGCGGGACAGCACCGGATTCCCACCGGCTTCGCTGAACGCGGTCCCTGCGACGCTATCCCACCCGCGCGGCGGTCAACGGGGAGGTCGCGCGGGGCTGGCCCTCGTCACTTCGCGCGGTCGGTGTCCTCCACCGCGCGGTCCCCGGCGGCGGCCGCGTCCTCGTCGCCGGCCAGGGCGGCACGCAGCCGCTGCTTCTCGGCCGCGCGACGGCCGGCCACGCCGACGAGCTGCTCGTTCATCTGGTTGCGCCACTTGGCGAGCAGGAAGAACGACGCGACCGCGGACACCACGATCGCGATCATCCCGGAGACCAGGATGTTCAGCGGGAGGGGCGAGAGCAGGGCGAGGACCACCACGAACAGGCCGACCCGGCCGAGCGTGTACTTGATGGCGGGGCTCATCGGAAACCTCTCCTCAGCCCGTGCGGTGGCTCAGCCACCGCAGGCCGTAGAACCAGACCAGGCAATAGACAACAGTGAGACCGGCGGCGCCGCACAATCCGCTGATCAAGGTCGGGAACTGGCTCGCCGCGAAGCCGGCGACCGTCAGCCCGGCGACCACCCCGAACCCCGCGGCCAGCAACGCGACCACGACCCGGGAGGCGCCGAAGCCCTCGGCGCGGAACTCCTCGACGAAGAGCCAGACCGGCAGGATGATCGCCAGCCAGCCGCTGGTGTCGCCGAACTCCGAGATCCGGGTCAGCGACAGGATCGCCTCGAGGATCAGCAGCAGCACAGCGCCGATCACCAGCCCGGCCAACGCGGTGCCGAGAAGGTCACCGATGGTCGCCAGACGTCCATTGGGGTCGCGGCGCGGACGGCGCGCACTCTTCGTCTCGGTCATGACACCCCGAGGGTACGCCGCGACCCGGAAAAACCTCTCAGGCCCATACGTTCTGTGGTTCGCTGCGGCGCGCGGCCAGCGAGGGCGCCCGGTCGTACTCGCGAACGATCTCGTAGCGGGTGTTGCGCTCGACCGGCTGGAAGCCCGCGTCCCAGATGAGGTCGAGCAGGTCGTCCCGGTGCATGGTGGCCGGGGTCCCGTACGAGTCGGCGTCGTGGGTGATCTTGTATTCGACGACCGAGCCGTCCAGGTCGTCGGCGCCGAAGTTCAGCGAGAGCTGAGCGACCGACAGCCCGTGCATGACCCAGAAGTTCTTCACGTGGGGCACGTTGTCGAACATCAGCCGGGAGACGGCGAACGTCTTGAGCGACTCGGCCGGCGCCGCCATCGTGGTGCGCTCCTGGATCCGGTTGCGGACCTTGCCGTCCTGGGAGTCGACGAAGTCGTGCTGGTAGCGCAGCGGGATGAAGACCGCGAAGCCACCGGTCTCGTCCTGCAGCTCGCGCAGCCGCAGCACGTGGTCGACGCGGTGCCGCGGCTCCTCGATGTGACCGTAGAGCATGGTGGCCGGCGTCTTCATGCCCTTCTCGTGAGCCAGCCGGTGGATGCGCGACCAGTCTTCCCAGTGGCAGTTGTGGTCGACGATGTGCTGCCGGACCTCCCAGTCGAAGATCTCGGCGCCGCCCCCGGTCAGCGACTCGAGGCCGGCGTCCATCAGCTCGTCGAGGATCTCGCTCGCCGGCAGCCCGCTGATCTTCTCGAACCACTGCACCTCGGTCGCCGTGAAGCACTTCAGCTTCACGTTCGGCAGTGCGGCCTTCAGCTCACGCAGCACCTTGGGGTAATAGCGCCAGGGGAGGGTGGGGTGCAGGCCGTTGACGATGTGCAGCTCGGTGAGCTGCTCGTCCTCCATCTCCTTGGCCTTGCGTACGGCCTCCTCGATACGCATCGTGTACGCGTCCTTCTCGCCCGGCTTGCGCTGGAAGGAGCAGTACGCGCAACTGGCGCTGCACACGTTCGTCAGATTCAGGTGGCGGTTGACGTTGAACATCACCCGGTCGCCGTTGAGCTCGGTGCGCTTGTGGTGCGCGAGCCGGCCGAGCCAGGCCAGGTCATCGCTGGCGTAGAGGGCCTCACCGTCCGCACGGGTCAGCCGCTCACCGGCGTACACCTTGGCCTCCAGCTCGCGCTTCAGTCCGGCATCCATCACTTGCGCCCCTCTCGACACCCTTGGCGTCGAGAGTACGTCCAGCCACTCCGGCGCACGCGAACGGCGGTGGATCACCGACGTTTGCTTGATTCCCAGCCTTCTTTCACCTTCGATCAATCGACAGGCGTATCAGCCGTGCTGTAAGTCTTTAGGGGGAACGGCACGCGGTGCCCGATGCCGCGACGGACGGGGAGCACATGGCAACAGCACGAGTTGGTGTCCGGCGATCACGCAGAGTGCGCCCTTGGTGGCGTCCGCTGCTGGTTCCGGCTGTCGCTGCCGCCATCGCCGCCCTGTTCCAGCCCGTTCCCGCGTTCGCCGATCCGGCCGCCGCGCCGCCGGACACGTACAACCTCGCCGTGCCCGAC
>Ga0247764_1000247_pt1 | contig 19700 bp, 15 predicted proteins | sample UWRJL051202B4_FD_179932 | JGI IMG/M metagenome (GOLD analysis project Ga0247764, IMG submission 179932) | Plant litter microbial communities from Arlington Agricultural Research Station in Wisconsin, United States - UWRJ-L051-202B-4 | ecosystem: Environmental > Terrestrial > Plant litter >...
CGCAAGGAATCCGGTTCCACGATTCTGGTTGAGCAGGGCGATGACGACGCCGCCGATCAGCGCGATTGCGGCGAGGCGGATCCAGAGCAGCACGATCGCGCGACTCGGCACTCCGGCCCGGGCACGGCGGCGGCGGTCGAGCAGCGCGGTGGTCAACGCGATGGCGAGGATGACACCGAGCATCACCCAGCCGCCCCAGGTGGGCAGGTTGCTGTTCTGGATGGCGAGGATCTGCGGCTGCTGGATGCGGTACAGGCCGCCGTCGCCGATGATGATCAGCTGCAGCCCCTGGAAGCCGAGAAACAGACCCAGGGTGACGACGAACGAGGGGATTCCCACCTTGGCGACGAAGAAGCCGATGAACAACCCGATCGCCAGGCCCGTCGCGAGGGAGATGAGGAGCGCGAGAATCCAGTTCATCGCGATTCCGCCCGGATTCGACAGCACCACGAAGATGGAGAGCGCAACGCCCGAGGTGACGCCGGCGGACAGGTCGATCTCGCCCAGCAGGATCACGAAGACCAGCGCCATGGCGAGCATGACCAGCGTCGCTGCCTGGGTGAGCAGATTGGCGAAGTTGCGCTCGGTGAGGAAGAACGGACTGAGGGTGGTGAACAGCACACAGAGCACGATGAATCCCGCGACGGCGGGCAGCGAGCCCATATCGCCCGACCGCACGCGCTGGATGTACGCGGTCACCTGGTCGCGCACACCGCCGTCCTGGCCGCTGCCGATCAGATCGGTGCCGGATTCGGGGGTCTGAGAGGTGATCGTCGCGCTCATGCTGAAGTCTCCGAGTAGGTCTTGCTGCCGGTGATGTAGCCGACCACGTCGTCACTGGTGGTCTTGGCGGTCTCGATGGAGGCGACCATCTGCCCCAGGTAGAGCACGTTGATGTAGTCGGCGACCTGGAAGACGTCGACGAGGTTGTGGCTGATCATGAGCACCGCGACGCCGCGCTCAGCCAGTCGCTGCACCAGGGCGAGCACCTGTTCGGTCTGCGCGACACCCAGGGCTGCCGTCGGCTCGTCGAGGATGACGACCGTGGCCGACTTGAGCACCGAACGCGCGATCGCCACGGTCTGACGCTGACCGCCCGACAGCGACGAGACCTTCTGGCGAACGGATTTCACGGTGCGAACGGAGAGGGAGCGGAGGGTCTCCGACGCCTCGCGCTCCATTCGCCCCTCGTCGAACGTGCCGTGTTCCATCTCCTCACGGCCGAGGAACATGTTCTGCACGATGTCGAGGTTGTCGCACAGGGCGAGGTCTTGATAGACCACCTCGATGCCGAGTCTCGACGCCTCCCGCGGATTGTGCAGGGCGACGAGTTCGCCGTCGAACCGCACCTCTCCCTCCTCGTAGGGCTGCACTCCGGCGAGGCCCTTGATGAGCGTGGATTTGCCGGCGCCGTTATCTCCGACGAGTGCGGTGATCTTGCCCGCGTAGATCTTCAGCGAGACGCCCTTGAGCACGCTCACGGGTCCGAAACTCTTGACGACGTCCGTCAGTTCGATGATCGGGGTGTCCATCTGACGTTCCTTTCGATTGTGGGCTGAACCGCGCACTGCGGCAGCGCCGGTGATCGACGCTGCCGCAGTGGATGGGGCTCAGTGCTACTTGACGCCGTACTGTGCGCAGGCGGCGGCGACATCTGCGGTGCAGATCTCCGCAGCCTTCGCGTCGCCGGCATCGACCACGGTCTGGACCTTGTCCGCGGTGATCAGGATCGGCGTCGTCGAGATGAACGGCTTGCCATAGAGGTCGTCGGCGACGGACGGCTTCTTTCCCTTCAGCAGCTGGATGGCCAGCTTCGATGCGGCGTCCGCCTCGAGGGTGAAGGGCTTGTAGACCGTCGCGGTCTGCTTGCCGAGAAGCACGTTCTGCAGACCGGCGACCGACGCATCCTGCCCGGAGACGGGAACCTTGAGGCCGTTCTTGTCGAGAACCGTGATGATTCCGGCGGCGTTGGTGTCGTTCGCCGCCCAGACGGCGTCGACCTTGCCACCGAGCGAGGTCAGTGCCTGCTCGAAGTTGGTCGCCGACTTGTCGCCATCCCAGACTCCGGTCGGCTCTGCGGCGGGCTTGATTCCCGCGTCGCCCATGACCTTCGCGGCTCCGTCGTGGAACAGCTTGGCGTTACCGTCGGTCGGGTCGCCGCCCATGTAGACGACGATCGCCGTGCTCGGGTCTTTGCCCGCGGTCTTGAGGCCGTCGACGACCGACTGGCCCTCGAGCGCGCCGACCTTCTCGTTGTCGAACGACACGTAGTAGTCCGCGACCATCTTCGGGGCGTCCTTCGAGCCGGAGGTGATCGGCCGGTCGTACGCGATGACCGGAATGCCCTGCTTCTGGGCTTTCTCGGTGACGGCGCCGGCGGCGCCGTTGTAGTCGACGAGCAGCAGCACGCCGCAGCCCTTGGTGAGCTGCTGGTCGGCGATGGTCGCGTACTTGTTCGTGTCACCCTGGGCGTTCTGGATGTCTGCGGTGAAGCCGGCATCCGTGAAGGCCTTATCGAGGGCGGGACGGTCGCCGTTCTCCCAGCGAGGGGACGATGCCGAGTCGGGAAGGATGACGCAGGCCCGGGTGGCCGCGTCGGATGTTCCATTACTACTTCCGCCGGAGGCACAGCCGGTCAGCAGCACTGCAGACGCGGTCATGGCGACGGCGATAGAGATCCATGAAGAGCTTTTCATGTCACTCCCTTTCTAGTCGGAAGGAAACACTCCTCGGTGTCCACGCTCTTCGGTGAGCCATGGCCTCTGAAGTGTGGGCCAATTTGGTTTGTTAGGCAACATATTTCTCCATAACACTTTGATAACGCGAGACCCTCCCGGGTTCGGGTCTCCGGTGCCCGTGTACCCCGATCTGCGGGCGCGGTCGTATCACGCACTCGCGCCGACCCGCCGCGTGACCCGACTACTGCTCGGGGAGCGAGGGCGCCGTCATCCAGTGCGGCAGGAGGGCATAGAGTTCGGCGACGATCGCGTCCCGATCGTCGCCGAACTGACCCTCGACCGCTGCCGAGAGGTAGCCGCTCATGCCGGCGGAGATGTAGAGGTTCTCGGCATCGGCGAAGGGGGCGTCGGGGTCGCCGAACTCCCGACGAAAACTGACGACCTGATCGAACAGCAGTTCGGTGAGTCCGCTGCGACCCGAACTGTTGCGCCAGGTCGAGGCGAGACGATAGAGCTCGCGGTTCGCCGAGAGGTAGTCGAGAATCCGACTCAGCGTCGCGAGACCGACGGCCTTCGGCGGCACATGGCGACGCCTGCTGCTGTAGTCGAGCAGCTGGAACTCGTCGAAGTCGAGCGACATGGCGTAGGCGGCAGCCTGTTCCACGGAGTCGAAGTGGTTGTAGAAACTGGGGCGGGTTACCGCGGCGGCCATGGCCACCGCCGACACCGTCACGGCCGAGGTCGAGGTGGCAGCGAGGCTCGACACCGCACGGGCGATGGACAGCCGCGTGCGCTGCGTGCGCGGGTCGGCGCCAGGGTCGACTCCGAGGTGTTCACGCATCCGCTCACGATACCCGCCCGCTTCGGTCACGCCGTGACGGTGCTCTGCTTCGCCAGCTCGATCATCTCCATCGACTCGATCGCATTGTCGTATTGCTTCGCGCCGCTCTGGTCGACGACGCGCGACCAGTTGGCGAGGATCGACTCGGGCGTCATCGCCCGATCGAAGTACCCGGGAGCGGTGGCGACGAAGGTCGTGCCGACATGCCCGCCGCCCGCGTCGAAGTGTTTCCCCGTCGTGGGGCAGTCTGCGCTCGCGAGCACGGCGACGATCGGCGACACCAGGCTGGTGGGGTACTCAGCCCGCATGAAGTCGGCGACATCGGCGCTGACGAAGGCCTCCGCCATGGGTGTCGACGCCATCGGACCGATCGAATTCACCCGGATGCCGAGCGGCGCGCCATCGATCGCTGCCGCTCGCATCAGCCCGAAGACTCCGGCCTTCGCTACGGCATAGCTGGCGGATGCCGCGGCCCCCAGCAGCCCGTTGCCGGAGGTGGTGATGACGATGCGTCCGTACCCCTTTGCGGCGAAGATCGGCCAGACCGCGCGGGTCATGTAGAACGTCCCGTCGAGGCCGACGCGGCGCACGAGTTCGTACTCGTCGACGGTGACGTCACCGACCGTCGTGAACCGACCGATGCCGGCGTTGTTGATCAGGATGTCGACGGTTCCGTATGCTGCCATCGCCGCATCGACCACCGCCGCGGCTCCGTCGGGCGTCGAGATGTCCGCGGCGGATGCGATCGCCGTGCCGCCGCCGGCGACGATCTCCGCCGCCACCGCATCTGCGCCGGCGATGTCGTTGACCACCACGCTCGCTCCCCGTGCGGCGAGGAACTCCGCGTGGGACTGTCCCAACCCGCGTCCCGCGCCCGTGACTATCGCCACCGTGTCGGTGAAATCCACTGTCGTCATCAGAATCACTCCTTTGTGTCACCGCTCGCGCGGACTACCTGGAGTTTACAGATGTAAAAGAGTGGGCGGAAGTGCTGTGCCTGTTTCGGGCGGCATCAGAGCGCTTCAGTAGCTACATCGCGGCGGCGACGTAGCTGTACTTCACGAAGACCTCGGCCGCGATGCCAGCCTCGTCGAGCACGCCCTGGATGGCGGTCAGCATGTACTTCGAGTCCCAGCCCATGTAGATGAAGGTGCTCTCGTCGAGCTCGTCCCAGTGGCCATTCCACGATTTCGCCGCGAAGACGGGGCCGCCGCGGCGGGAGCTGAAGGCCACCACCGACTCGCGCGAATCGGCCCAGAGACGTGTGAAGATGCGGTTGAACAGGTGCTTCACGTCGTACACCTCCCAGTGCTCGCCGCGGTACTCCACGTACTCGAACTCCCGCTCCCAACCGCGCGGCCAACCACGGCGACGCTGGGCGTCAAGGATCGGGGTCAGGCCGTCGTCATCGATCGCGACCGTGGCCGGGCGCGCCCAGATCTGCAGGAACTCGGCCGTGAGCCGGGCCGTGCGCTCGGAGATCGCCGCGGTGCCCCATGACGGGATGTCCGCGAGCTCCTGCGTCGCCACGATCGAGCTCTTCGCGTAGCTCGCGGCGGCCTTCACCGGGAAGGACTCGTCGAGCGCACGCTCGGCGAGGTTCTCCTCGAGCAGGGTGAGGTTGCCCAGGGTCTGCGCGAGCGCACGATGGCTGTTCTGCTCGTCCTCGCTGTAGTCAGCCCATTCGCGGACGCCGTCACCGCTCCAGGAGTCGCCGGGGGCGAGGGGGAAGATGTGCTCCAGCTCGAGCCCGCGAATGCTGGAGACGCCCGACAGGCGGCCGAGCACATAGGCGGCGTGCGGCAGGTCGCTGTATTTCAGCCCGACGCGTACCCGCTCGTCGGACGGGGTGATCCGGGCGATCGCGAGCACGAGCGCGGCCCGACCGTTCTGGCGGGCCCGGCACAGCCGCGCGACCAGTCGCGCGTTGCTCACCCCGACCAGCTCGCGGCGCAGCAGCAGCGACTGGATCTGCTCGAGCGTCTCGACCAGCTCGGTGAGATCCACCTCGCCGTGCACGTGGTCGCGGTAGACGCGCATGGCCAGCGGGTACATACCCCGGCCGAAGGTGTTCAGGTAGGTGAGCTGTTCGGCGACTGCCGCCTCGGGGGCCTCCGTAGGATCGAGGAGGGTGCGATAGACGGCCGAGTATTCGCGCCACTCGGCGGCGCGCTCGCGGAGGGTCGCGACATCCAGCCGTGGGAACTGCTGACGGAAGGCGTCGTAGACGCCGCGTTCGCCTGCCACCGCGACCTCCCGGCCCGTGGTCATGATCAGGTAGTGCCGCCAGAAGTTGCCGATCGACTCGCCGGTGTTGTTCTCGATCGGCACCCAGAACGAGTCCTCGATCTCGCTCTGCTCGGCATGCGACAGGCCCATCAACACGTAGTTGTGGATCAGTTCGTGGTCGCGCAGCGGTTCTCCGGTGGAGTTGAGGCTCTCGAACGTCTGTTGGGCGTTGGCATGCGGGCCGAGCGTGATCGCGACGTGTTCGAGGCGCTGTAGCCCGCGCCAGATGCGGGCCGTCTCCTCCGGCGGGATCTGGCTGCGGAAGAAGGCGTAGTTGTCGTCGAACCGCGATTCGCGCAAGCGGTCGCCCTCATGGCGACGATCGAGCACGACGCTCTCGAACACCTCGGCCCAGGCACGGTGCGGGCGCAGCTTGGTGCGGGTGGGGTCATGGGGGGCGGTCAGCACGCGTTCGAGTTCGGCCGCCAGTGCGGGGTCCTCGGTTCGTGCGCTGTGCTGCAGAGCTGCGATCAGCAGCATGAGGGTGGTGATGCGCTGTTGCCCGTCGATGAGCACCAGCTCCGGCGCATCCGTGTCGGTGGACAGCGTGGAAAGGATCGACCCGATGAAGTGCGTCTGGCCGATGCCCGCATCCGCTGCGGCCCGGATGTCGGCGAGCAACTGCTCGCAGCCGCCGATGTCCCACCGGTACTGCCGCTGATAGACGGGCACGACGATGGTCGTGTCGGCGGCCGACAGCCAGCTGATCGTGTTGACGGCGGTCGCGGTGATGTTCGTGGCGGTGCCCATGTTGCCCCCAGTTTATTCGGCGCGGTGTGTATCCAGGCCCGCGCCGAGCCTCGATGTTAGGCTGCCCTAAGTTGGGCCTGTTAAAACGTGCTGGCCCCAGACGAAAGAAGAATCATGGGTTACATCAAATCCGCCGCCCTCGAAGAGACCGGCTACGTCGTGCTCGATCGCTACAACCAGGAGCTCGATCCCAAGGAGTGGCTCGACATCGAGTACGTGGACTGGAAGTCGTCGGGCGAGACGCAGTTCGCTCCGCTCGCCAGCGCCAAGGGCGAGATCGAGGTCAACGGCTTCTGGAACCACAAGCCGCCGCGCACCGACAAGGACGGCGTCTGGATTCCCTCGCAGGTCGAGAAGGCACCGAACCTGGTGCGCCGCGCACAGGAGCCGGGCGCGAATGTCGGTCGTTGCCGCGTGATCGAACTGCAGCCGAACACCTACGCCGACTGCCTCTACAACCTGCACCAGGATGACAACAACCGTCTGAACCCCGACGGCACGGGGTGGGTCGTCCGTGGTTTCTTCAACCTCACCGACGACAAAGACAGCTTCTTCGTGCTGCGCGACAACCGCACCGACCCGAGCGTCGAATACCGCATCGCGCTGCCGGCCGGTGCACAGCTGATCATCGACACGCAGCGCCTGTGGCACGCCGCAACCCACCTCGGCAGCGACCCGCGCTACTGCCTCATCACTTCGTGGGAGTCCGGCCCCGAGCTGGACGCCTACATCGCCAAGCACAACGGTGTCAGCCGGGTGCCGAACGTCGAAGTGCCGCAGGACGTGCTGGACGCCGGTCAGGCCGAGCAGTCACGCCGCATCGCCGCCCGCGCCGCGTACTACGCGGCAAAGGGCAAGGCCGAAGCCACCGCGATGAGCGAGGCCTAAGCCGCATCACCACGAAGGCCTCGGCCGCAGTGCTCGTCACCGCGGTCGGGGCCTTCGCTGCTCCCGCCCAGCCGTCTCCGACTATTTGTAGGCGCTGACCGTCTCTCTGATGTGACTCGCGTGCTGGTAGATGTCATCGAGCGAATCGAGTGAATGACGCGTCTCATTCTTTTCGGCGTCGAACAGGCCCAGGTACTTCACGGACTTCCCGTTGAAGTGAAGACGGGCAATCGGCTTTCGGTTGTTGTCATCGAGAAGGATGGCGAAGTATGACTTCGAATCACGGTGTACGACGCGTTGCGGCTTCACTTCGCTGCACGCGATCGCCTTGATGATTTGATATCCCTCGAGCTCCTCGAGGGTGGTTTCGAGCTCGGTGTCGCGAGAGAGGTCCTCCGCCGCGGCGACCTGGCTTGTCACCGCATCCTCCTCAGCAGAGCTCGCTCCTGCGGAGTAGTTCGAACCACCGAGTGCCGATTTGAGCCTGTCGTTCACCTGATCGTTGAGGAACTGCTTCGTTGCCTTGGTCACGAGGGGTGTGAACTGCTCTCGCACGCGTTGCGTGATAGCCCCGTCGTAGACGCGAGACGTGAAGAATCGAATCCACTCTTCTTCCGGCTCCCGAAATTGCGAAGCGATAGTTCGCTTGATCTGCCCTACGTACTTGAGCTCGCCCGCCGCGTTGATGATCGAATCGAGGTCGAACACGTCCTTCGAGAGCTTCTGGAGTTCCGGAATGAGCGTCTCGTCGATGTCTAGGAGGTCGAGTACCAGGAACGGCTTCGCATCCATGCGGTTGGGAGCGTCGAGGTCCGTGTAGAACTCGTACACCTGGCCGTTGGTGAGTACCGCTATGCGAGCGTTGGTCACGGCAAAGTACCGATACAGCTGTGATGCGTTCTCGATCTTCAGAGGTTCGGTCGACTTCTTGCACTCGATCAGCATCTGGACCTCGCCGTCGCGAACGATCGCATAGTCGATCTTTTCGCCCTTCTTGATGCCGACATCGGCGGTGAACTCGGGAACGACTTCGAGGGGGTTGAACACGTCGTATCCGAGGATCGTCGAAATGAACGGCATGACGAAGGCATTCTTGGTGCCCTCCTCCGTCGTGATCGCGTCACGCTGATTCGCAACTTTCAGAGCCATTGCTGAAAGAAGTTCCGAAAATTCCATGGTGCCTCCAGTTGAGAATTCCTAACCGAACAGTAGTCGGCGGTATGACGGGCGACGCATAGCGGCACGTGTCGATTCCTGCCGCCTCCGATGTACGAAATGCAGGCAATTTTCGTGCTGGTGCGGCGTGTCGGCGGCGACACGCCGCCTGCGGCGCTGTTCTGCCTGCATTTCGCACATAGGTAGCGCGTGACTGACCACGGCGGGCGTGGCTGACCAGGGCGGGGCGTGGCTGACCAGGCAGGGCAGTATGGCGGTTGGAGGGAGTCGGGCTAGAGGGCTGCCGCCTCGCCGCCAAGGGGGACGCCCTGCGCTGTGGCAAGGGCATCCGTCATCCGCAGCGCCGTGAGCAGGTCGTCGCGTCCCTCGGCGATGCCCGAGAGCGGGGGCGTTCCCGATGTCACCAGCGCGTGGAAACGGGCGAGCTCCACCTCGAAGGCCTCGGTCACATCGCGCACGGTGCAGCGCGACTCCCCGCCGCCGCTGCGCGACACGATGCGCAGCTCCGTGGGCGCGTTGAGCAGGTAGGGCACGGTGAACTCGAGCTCGAGACTGCCGGTCTCATGGTGGATGCGCACGGTCTCGTGATAGCTCGGGTAGTCCGGGAGATAGTGCCAGCCGAAGCGCACTCGGGCGGAGCCTGCGATGGTGCCGGTGAACTCGAGCGAGCCGGGATGACCGTCGTTGCCCCACTGCGTCGCGGAGTCGATCGCGGTGACCGAGCCGAGCAGGGAACGCAGCAGCGAGATGTCGTGGATGAGGCTGCCGGCCACCTGGTCGGTATACAGCGCACGCAGGGCGGGAGGGGCATCCGTTCCGATCGCCGCGTCGATCGCGGCGGCGTCACGTGCCCGCAGGCCGCCGAGCACGGCCGGGTCGATGTCGCGGGCGGCCGGCTGCAGGTTGGCGAAGGCCAACTGGGAGCCCGGGCTCGGGTGCAGCACCTCGACATCCACCGAACGGATGCTGTCGCTCTCAGGCAGCAGTGCGCGCAGCGCTTCGACTGCCGGATCGTACTCCTTCATGTATGCCAGCAGCAGCATGGGCCGCCCGGCGGTAGCCTCCGCCGCCGCCAGAGCGTCGATCTCGGCGAGAGAGAAGGCGAGCGGCTTCTCGCAGAACACTGCGACACCGGCGTCGATCGCGGTGAGGGCGGGCGCCCCGTGGGAACCGGAGGTGAGAACCACCACACCGTCGAGCGTGTCGCCCTCGAGCATCTCCTCCAGGCTGCCGTAGAGGTGATCGGGTGCGACCCCGAACTGCGCTCCGACGGCGCCGCGGTTGCTGGGCGACAGGTCGGCGAGGGCCACCAGCTCGAAGAGGTCCCACCGGCGCTGGATGAGGGGAAGGTGCACGGACTGCGCGACGGCACCGAGGCCGACGACGCCGATGCGGATGCGAGCGCCGGCGGTCACGGGATCCACCTCTCGAGAACCGCGCGGTTGGTCTTCTGGTCGGCGGCGGCGCGGTCGGCCGGGTCGCCGGGCTGGGGGATCACATCCTGCTCGACGACGAGCCAGCCGGAATAGCCGGCGGCGAGCAGCGCGGTCATGAACCCGTCCAGGTCGAGGTCGGCCTGCCCGAGCGGAGCAAAGGCGCCGGCCGACCAGACCTCGCGCAGCCCACCGCCGCCTGCGACGATCGAGCGGAGCACGGCGGTGCGGGCATCCTTGATGTGCACGTGGTTGATGCGGCTGCCCCAGTCCCGCAGTGCGGCGACGGGGTCGCCCCCGCCCAGGATCAGGTGGCCGGAGTCGAGGGTGAGGTCGACATCCGTCAGGTCGAGGAATGCCTCGATTTCGGGCACCGTTTCGATGAAGGTCGACGCGTGATGGTGGAAGGTCGGCTCGAAGCCGCGTTCGCGCACCCGGTCGGCCGCGCGCGAGACGTTCGCCATGAAGATGTCACGGTCTCGCCCGGTGAGGCTCAGCCCGGGTCCGCCTCCCGGGTGCGCACTCCGCTCGGGTGTGCTGCTGGCCGCGAGGGTGGGCTTCGCTGCGGGGTGACCCTCGAGTCTCCCGGCCTCCTCGAACGCATCGAGCGCGTCATCGAGGGCGGCGACGGATGCCGCGTACCGCGCGTCATCGTGGAACGGGAGGTCGATCCAGCCGCCCGCGAGCGCCAGACCATGGCGGCGGAGCCGGTCGACCAGTTGCGGCCCGCGGCCGAGAAATCCGACCGGGCCGAGGTCGATGCCCGTATAACCGGAAGAGGCGAGCGTGGCGGCGATGGCATCGGGGCCGGGGAGTTCCGCACCGTCTCCCGGTGCGAGTTCGAACACCCCGAAACTGACCGGGGCTCCTGCGACGGCGATCATGACTGCCTCTCTCTACGCTGATGAGCTGAGACCAGCATTCCATAGAATGTGTTTACAAAGTCGTGATCGAAGAAATGAGAAGAATGTCCGCTCAGGCCCCGGCAGCAGTTTCGCAACGACGCTACGAGGTGGTGGCGCCGCCCGCCGGAGCGAGCGCCCCGCGGGCACGACTCGCCAGCGACGCCGGGATGCTGTCCCTCGACGGCGACTGGCGATTCCGGTGGTCGCCCACTGCCGCGGTGGAGTCGGACCCGCTCGACGACGGCGCAGACTGGCCCGGCTTCCCGGTGCCGGGGCACTGGCAGCTCAACGGGTTCGGGCTGCCTGCATACACGAACTTCCAGTACCCCTTCCCGGTGGACCCGCCGAGAGTGCCCGACGCCAACCCGACGGGGGACTACCGCACCACGTTCGAGCTTCCCGCCGACTGGGCGGGCGGTCGCACCCTGCTGCGCTTCGACGGCGTCGACTCCTGGTTCGAGCTCTGGCTCAACGGCGAGCGGGTCGGCGACTCCTCCGGCAGTCGCCTCACGATCGAGTTCGATCTCACGCCCTTTCTACAAGCGGGCAGCAACCTGCTGGCCGTCCGCGTCCACCAGTGGAGCTTTGCAAGCTATGTCGAAGACCAAGACCAGTGGTGGCTGTCGGGCATCTTCCGTTCTGTCGCCCTCCTGCACCGGCCGGCGGGGGGCATCGACGACGTGTTCGTCCATGCCGACTACGACGCCGCGACCACCTCTGCGACCTTGCGGGTCGACGTGCGCGCGGAGTCCGGGGAAACCCCGGAGGTCCGTATCCCCGAATTGGGAGTGACCGCGCTCGCCGGAGAGACCGTCGTCGTGCCGGGCGCGGAGCCGTGGTCGGCCGAATCGCCCCGCCTCTACGAGGTGATCGTGTCGACGACTGCCGAGACGGTCACCCTGCGGGTGGGCTTCCGCCGGGTCGAGGTGGTGGGGGTCGAGCTGCACCTCAACGGTCGCCCGATCACCTTCCGCGGGGTAAACCGCCACGACTTCGATCCGCGGCACGGCCGCGTGGTCAGCCGGGAACTGCTCGAGGCGGATGTCGTGCTCATGAAGCGGCACAACATCAACGCGGTGCGCACGAGCCACTATCCGCCCGACCCGTACCTGCTCGACCTCTGCGACAGATACGGGCTGTACGTGATCGAGGAGTGCGATATCGAGACCCATGGTTTCGATCTGGTGGGCTGGCGCGGCAACCCGTCGAACGATCCGGCCTGGTCCGAGGTCTACCTCGACCGGATGCGGCGCATGGTCGAGCGCGACAAGAACCACGCGAGCGTGCTGGTCTGGTCTCTCGGCAATGAGGCCGGATGGGGGCAGAACCTCGAGGCGAACGGCCTGTGGGTGAAGGGATTCGATCCCGATCGCCCGGTGCACTACGAGGCGGATGTCGAGACGCGCGTCGTCGACATCTACAGCCGCATGTACGCGACCTTCGAGGAGCTCGAGTCGATCGGCACCCAGAGTGAGCCGCGTCTGGCCGATCCCGTGCTCGACGCACGGCGTCGGGGGATGCCGATGGTGCAGTGCGAATACGCCCACGCGATGGGGAACGGCCCGGGCGGCCTCGCGGACTATGAGGCCATCTTCGACGCGCACCCCCGACTGATCGGGGGGTTCGTCTGGGAGTGGTACGACCACGGGTTGGCGATCACGGACGCCGACGGTCGGCCGGGCTTCGCCTACGGCGGGGATTTCGGCGAGCGGCGCCACGACGGCTCGTTCATCGTCGACGGCCTGCTGATGCCCGACCGCACACCCTCGCCCGGACTGACCGAGCTCGCCGCGGTCTTCGCCCCCGTGCGCATCGCGGTGGGGGAGGCCGATGTCACCGTGCAGAATCGGCAGGCCTTCGCCTCCACCGCGGCATTCGCCTTCCGCTGGACGCTCACCGACGACGGGCGCGAGATCGCGGCCGGGGAGCTTGAGATCCCCCCGGTCGCGGCGCAGGAGCGGGCGGTGGTCGCGCTTCCGGAGCTGCCCGACGCTCACGGTGAGGCGGTGCTCACGGTCGTCGCCGCGCTCGCCGCGGATTCCCCCTGGGCCGACGCCGGACATCCGATCGCTCACGCGCAGCGGGTATCGGCCGCCGGTGCCGCGCCGGTCGGTGGCGCCGCTGGCCCCGTGATCGTGACGGAGAGCGGATACCGTGTCGCCGACGCCGAGTTCGATGCCGTCGGGCGATTGGTGCGCCTCGGGGACCGTGAGGTCGTGAGCGCCCGGATGGACGCCTGGCGCCCGCCGACCGAGAACGACCGCTACGTCTCGGTCACGGGCGAGCCGACCATGGAGTCGGTGTGGCGCGAGGACGGCCTCGACCGACTCGAGGAGCGGATGCTCGCCGTGTCGGTCGACGAGGGCGCGGTGGGCGGGGCGCAGCTCGTCGTGCACTCGCGCGTGGCCGGCTCGGCGACCGACACCGGCTTCGACGTCGAATACCGCTGGGTATCCGTCGACGGGGCGCTCCGGCTGCGGATGTCGGCCGTGCGCACCGGGGAGTGGCGCACGCCACTACCGCGGCTGGGGTTCACTCTCGCCCTCCGGCAGAGCGACCCCGGCAGCGTGCCGGTGAGCTGGTACGGCTACGGACCGGGAGAGAGCTATCCCGATTCGACCAGCGCCGTGCTGCTCGGCGAGCACTCCGGCACGGTGCGTGAGCTGCAGACCGACTACGTGGTTCCGCAGGAGAACGGACGCCGGGCCGGGGTTCGGCGTGCGCGCATCGGGGAGCTCGAGCTGGCTGGACTGTTCGACCTGACCGTGCGTCCGTGGTCGATCGACCACCTCGCGGCGGCGACGCATGCCTCCGAGCTCACGGCCGGGGACCTGCTCTGGCTGCACCTCGACATCGGTGCGAACGGTGTCGGCTCCGCGGCCTGCGGTCCGGGCGTGCGTCTGGCGGATCGCCTCGTTCTGGCGTCCGGGGTGCTCGACATCTCCCTCCGTGACATCGGTGTGTCACGAATGTAAGTATGTAACGACAAAGTTGACTAAGCTGATCGCGAACGGTGCCACAGGGTGCCGGATCGGGTAGGAGGACAGGCAGATGACCGCAGCAGTACCCGGCGAGCCCTATGACGTGCTCGCCGTCGGACGGGTCGGTGTCGACCTGTATCCGTTGCAGACGTCGACGCCGCTCGACGAGGTCTCGACCTTCGGGCGGTTTCTGGGCGGTACCGCCGCGAACGTGACCGTCGCCGCCGCGCGCCACGGCCGCCGCACGGCGCTCATCGCGCACACGGGCGACGATCCCTTCGGCAGGTTCGTGAACAGCGAGCTGCGCCGGCTGGGCGTGGACGACCGCTACGTCACCCCGGTTCCCGATCTGCTGACCCCCATCACGTTCTGCGAGATCTACCCGCCGGATGATTTCCCGCTCTACTTCTATCGCAAGCCGAAGGCGCCGGACCTCATGGTCGAGGCGAGCGAGCTGGACCGTGACGCCATCCGCTCGGCCCGCATCTACTGGTCCACGGTCACCGGCCTGAGCGAGGAGCCGAGCCGCAGTGCGCACTTCGCCGCCTGGGCCGCCCGTGAGCGCGCACCTCTCACCATCCTCGACCTCGACTACCGGCCGATGTTCTGGGAGTCGGCGGAGGATGCGCGACGCCAGGTCGATCGAGCTCTCGACCTGGTGACGGTCGCCATCGGCAACCGCGAGGAGTGCGAGATCGCGGTGGGGGAGAGCGACCCGGAGCGCGCGGCGGATGCGCTGCTCGAGCGCGGCGTGCAGTTGGCCGTCGTGAAGCAGGGTCCGAAGGGCGTTCTCGCGAAGACGCGAGATGAGCGGATCGAGGTTCCGGTGCACCCCGTGGAGGTCGTCAACGGGCTCGGCGCCGGTGACGGTTTCGGCGGCGCGCTCTGTCATGGACTGCTGGCCGGGTGGCCGCTCGAGCGCACCATCCGCTTCGCGAATGTCGCCGGTGCCATCGTCGCGTCGCGGCTCGAATGCTCGACCGCGATGCCATCGACAGACGAGGTGCTCATCGAACTGGGGGAGCGCGACAATGGTTGATCTCGACTTCGACGCCCTCCGCGCGGTGCGCGGCGAGCACCCCGAGCGCATCGCCGAGCTTCAGCAGTCACGCCGCCGCCGTCCCCTGCTGGGTGACGACGGAAAGCTGTTCATCCTGGCGATGGATCACCCGGCCCGCAACGCCATGGGCGTCGGCTCCGACCCCTTCGCGATGGCCGACCGCTACGACCTGCTCGAGCGGCTGGCGGAGGCGCTGGCCGTGCCGGGCGTCGATGGTGTGCTCGGCACCCCGGACATCCTCGAAGACCTGCTCCTGCTCGGCGCGCTCGACGACAAGGTGGTCGTCGGTTCGATGAATCGCGGCGGACTGCGCGGGGCATCGTTCGAACTCGACGATCGCTTCACCGCCTTCTCCGCCGGTGCGATCGCCCAGGCGGGCTATGACTTCGCCAAGCTCCTGCTGCGCATCGATCTGGCCGACCCGGACACGGCGGACACGCTGGAGGCGAGCGCCTGCGCGGTGAGCGACGCCGCAGCACTGCGGCTGCCCATCATGCTCGAGCCGTTCATGAGCCATCAGCGCGACGGAGTCGTGCACAACGAGTTGACCGCGGATGCCGTCGTGCGCTCGATCGCCATCACCTCCGGGCTCGGTCACAGCTCCGCCTACAGCTGGCTCAAGATCCCGGTCGTCGACGACATGGCGCGGGTGATGGCAGCGACGACCCTGCCGACGCTGCTGCTCGGCGGGGAGCCGAACGGCGACGTCGACGCGACCTATGCCAGCTGGTCGGAGGCGCTCGCCCTTCCCGGGGTGCGCGGACTCACGGTCGGTCGCAGCCTGCTCTACCCGCCCTCCGGCGACGTGAGCTCGGCCGTCGCCGTCGCCGCCTCGCTCGTCCACCCGTCGCGCTGAGCGACCTCCATCCCGACCCTTCTCTCACCTGGAGCAGCCATGTCAGAAACCTCCGTTCCCACGCTCAGCCACTGGATCGCCGGCCGTGCGGTCGCCGGCCACTCGACCCGCACCGCCCCGGTTTACGATCCGGCGCTGGGCGTGGTCAGCGGCCGGGTCCCCCTCGCCGATCAGGAGGACGTCGACGCCGCGGTCGCGGCCGCGATGGCCGCCTTCCCCGCCTGGCGCGATACCTCGTGGGCGCGTCGCCAGCAGGTGATCTTCGCGTTCCGTGAATTGCTCAACGCCCGCAAGGGTGAGCTCGCCGCGATCGTCACGGCCGAGCACGGCAAGACCCTCGACGACGCCCTCGGGGAGATCACCCGCGGGCAGGAGGTGGTCGAGTTCGCCACCGGAATGGCGCACCTGGCGAAGGGCGAGTACTCCGAGAACGTCTCCACCGGAGTCGATGTCTACTCCACCCGTCAGCCGCTCGGCGTGACCGCGGTGATCTCGCCGTTCAACTTCCCCGTGATGGTGCCGCTCTGGTTCGTGCCGATCTCGATCGCTGCGGGCAACGCCGTCGTACTGAAGCCGAGCGAGAAGGATCCGTCTGCCTCACTCTGGATCGCGGAACTGTGGAAGAAGGCCGGTCTGCCCGACGGCATCTTCACCGTGCTGCAGGGTGACAAGGTGGCCGTCGACGGTCTGCTCGATCACGCGGACATCGCCTCCGTCTCCTTTGTCGGCTCCACGCCGATCGCCCGCTACGTGTACGAGCAGGGCACCAAGGCGGGCAAGCGTGTGCAGGCGCTCGGTGGCGCGAAGAACCACATGCTGGTGCTTCCCGATGCCGACCTCGACCTGGTCGCCGACGCGGCGATCAACGCCGGCTTCGGCTCGGCGGGGGAGCGCTGCATGGCGATCTCGGTCGTCGTCGCCGTCGAGTCGATCGCCGACGAGCTGATCGAGCGGGTGCGCGAACGGATGTCGCGGCTCTCGGTCGGCGACGGTCGGCGCGCCAACGACATGGGTCCGCTCATCACGCGCGAGCACCGCGACAAGGTGGCGGGCTACATCGGCGTCGCGGACGAGGACGGCGCGACCGTCGTGGTCGATGGGCGCGGTGTCGAAGCGGATGGCCCCGCCGACGGTTTCTGGCTCGGACCAACGCTCCTCGACCGGGTGCCGACCAGCTCGCGTGCCTACACGGAGGAGATCTTCGGACCGGTGCTCGGCATCGTCCGGGTGTCGGGCTTCGACGAGGGTGTCGCGCTGATCAACTCGGGCCCCTACGGAAACGGCGCCGCGGTGTTCACCAACGACGGTGGCGCCGCTCGGCGCTTCCAGCGTGAGGTGGAGGCCGGGATGGTCGGCATCAACGTGCCGATCCCGGTGCCCGTCGCCACCTTCTCCTTCGGCGGGTGGAAGCACTCGCTGTTCGGCGACTCGAAGGCGCACGGCATGGAGGGTGTCGAGTTCTTCACCCGGGCCAAGGTCGTCACCAGCCGCTGGCTCGACCCGAGCCACGGCGGGGTCGACCTCGGCTTCCCGCAGAACGCGTGACGCAGAACGCGTGACGGGCTATCGCTCGACGAGCGTCATCTCGAAGGAATAGGTCTCAGGAACATAGGAATGCTTGCCGTACTCGATCGCCTGGACGCCGTCCCCGTAGAGGGTGCGGGCCATGGTGAGCACCGGAGAGCCGGAGGTGATGCCGAACAGCCTCGCCTCCTCCTTGGTGGCGCCGCGCGCACCGATGCGCTGCTTGGCGACGCGCATGGTCGCCCCGCGGGCGCGCAACAGCTGGTACAGACCGTGTTCGGCGAGCTGCTCGGAACTGAACTCGATGATCCCCGCGGGCAGGAAGTTCTCGAGCAGGGCGAGCGGGTCGCTGTCGACCGACCGGAAGCGGCGGGTGTGCAGCACGAGCTGACCGGGCGCGAGATCGAGAGCCTCGGCGACCTCGGCCGTCGGGGCGACGACCTCGTTCAGCAGAACCTCGGTGGTGGGTTTCTTCCCGTCGCGCACCAGGTCGTCGAACAGGCTGGTGAGCTCGAGTTTGCGACTGATCTTTCCGTGCACCACCTGGGTGCCGATCCCGCGGCGGCGCACGAGAAGCCCGCGGGTGACCAGTTCCTGGATGGCGCGACGCACGGTCGGGCGGGAGATCCGCAGGTCTTCGGCGAGCTTCAGTTCGTTCTCGAGCTTCGTGCCCGGGGGGAGGCGGCCGTCTTCGATCGCATCCTCGATGCGCCGCGCCAGCTGGAAGTACAGGGGCACGGGTCCGCTGCGGTCGATGCCCTCGAACAGGGTTGCTGTGGCGTCCATCGTGCTCCTTCCGCGTGCGAGTCCTGCACGCTGGCGCCAGCTTAAACTATTTGTCAAGACAATCGTACGATTGGAACGCTCATGGATTACTACAGGCCGGCTGGCACACTTTCCACCGGCGACGACACCGTCGCCGTCGATCCCGATGGGCGTGACTGGAACTACACCGGGCTCGCTGTCGCCACCGCCTCGCCGGAGCCGCGGCGCTGGGAGTCTGCCGGACGCGAGGCGGTGATCGTGCCGCTGACCGGGCCGCTCTCGGTGACGGTCGACGGGGAGGACTACGACCTGGTCGGACGCCCGAGCCCGTGGGGCGTGACCGACGTGCTGTACGTTCCGCTGGGCTCGAGCGCGAGCATCCGTTCCTCCGGCTCCAATCCGACCGGCGCTCGCTATGCCATCGCCTGGGCGGTCGCGCAACGCGTATTCCCCGTGCAGCATCTGCCCGCGGCCGCGGTGCCGACCGAGCTGCGCGGTGCCGGCATCTGCTCGCGGCAGGTGAACAATTTCGGCATTCCGGGCGTGCTCCAGGCCGATCGCCTCATCGCCTGCGAGGTGATGCAGCCGGGCGGCAACTGGTCGTCCTACCCGCCGCACAAGCACGACGTGGCCGGGGACACCGAGTCGCAGCTCGAGGAGATCTACTACTTCGAGGTGGCGCCGTCGCCCGCGGGCACTCCCGGGTTCGCCCTGCAGCGGGTCTACGGTTCGGTCGCGGGTGACATCGACGTGACCGTGGAGGTGCACTCCGGCGACGTGGTGCTGATCCCCTTCGGCTATCACGGCCCGAGCGTCGCGGCTCCCGGGCACGATCTCTACTACCTCAATGTGATGGCCGGTCCCGCCGACGCGGAGGGTCGTGATCGTGCGTGGCTGATCAGCGACGACCCGCAGCACGCCTGGATCCGCCAGAGCTGGAACGACGAGGCCGCCGACCCCCGACTTCCCTTCGCCACACCCGCCACGTCGACCACAACTACAGCGCTGTAGCCAGCCCCAAGGAGCAGGAGCCCCATGTCACCCACCATCCGCCTCACCGTCAGTCAGGCGATCGTCCGCTTCCTCGCGCAGCAGTACACCCGGCGTGACGGCCGAGAGCAGCGTCTCATCGAGGGCTTCTTCGGCATCTTCGGCCACGGCAACGTCGCCGGTCTCGGTCAGGCGCTGCTCGAGGCCGAGCTCGCCGATCCGCACACCATGCCCTACTACCTCGCCCGCAACGAGCAGGGCGCCGTCCACGCGGCCTCCGGCTTCGCCAAGCAGCGCGATCGACTCTCCACCCTCGCCGTGACCACCTCGATCGGGCCGGGGGCAACCAACATGATCACCGGGGCCGCCCTCGCCACCGTCAACCGCATCCCGGTGCTGCTATTTCCGGCCGATGTCTTCGCCAGCCGCACTCCCGACCCGGTGCTGCAGCAGCTCGAGCGCAACGACTCACAAGACGTCACCGTCAACGACGCGTTCCGCCCCGTCTCGGCGTTCTTCGACCGGGTCTGGCGCCCGGAGCAGTTGCGGCTCTCGCTGCTCAAC
>Ga0247764_1000248_pt1 | contig 19620 bp, 15 predicted proteins | sample UWRJL051202B4_FD_179932 | JGI IMG/M metagenome (GOLD analysis project Ga0247764, IMG submission 179932) | Plant litter microbial communities from Arlington Agricultural Research Station in Wisconsin, United States - UWRJ-L051-202B-4 | ecosystem: Environmental > Terrestrial > Plant litter >...
GGCGCATCTCACGGCGGGCAAGGGTTGCGACGGCTGCCACGCGTTGATGGACCCGATTGGTTTTGCGTTCGAGAACTTCGATGCCCTCGGCCAATACCGCACCACCGAAAACGGGAAGATGCTGGACGTCTCCGGTGAGGTGCTGGTGACGACGGATCCGGCGCTGCAAGGCAAGTTCATGGGCGTCCGCGGCCTCGCCGCCAAACTCGCCGCGAGTGAAGCGGTGCGCGACTGCGTCGCCACGCAATGGTTCCGCTACGGCTCCGGTCGTAATGAAGCCGGCGGCGACACCTGCTCGCTCGCCACTTTGCAGGAAGCGTTCGCCGCGTCCAACGGTGACTTGCTCGAGGTCGTGGTCGCGCTCACCCAAACCGAAGCCTTCTGGTATCGCCCGCCCATCGCGCAGTAGAGGAAAGCAGAGCATCATGAATCCGCTCAGGTTTACGCGAAGGAATCTACTGCGTGGTGGTCTGTCCGCGACCGCCCTGATCCCGCTGTTGGAGACGGAGCGCGCATGGAGCCAGGAGGCGTATCCCACGCGCTTCGTCGTCATGTCGTATCCGAACGGCACGCGCGGCAGCATGTTCTGGCCAACCGGTACCGAGACGAACTTCACGATGAAGGAGTTCACCAAGAGCCTCGAGCCATTCAAGTCGAAGCTCACCTTCCTGAAGGGCGTCAAACTCAACCAAGCGCTGCAGCAGGGCAACTTGATGGGAAATCTGGGCTCTGAGCACGCTCGCGGGACCGGCGGCATGTTGACGGGGCGCCCGCTGAACGCCGGCAAGGAATTCGTCAGCTTCGGCAACACCACCTCGGGTTGGGGCAGCGGACAGTCGATAGATCAGTTCCTGGCGACGAAGCTGAATCCGAACACCACCCACAAAACGCTGCACATCGGCAGCCAGATCGCCGATTCGCAGGTGCGCGCGCGCATCTCGTACACGGCCACCAATCAGCCCGTTTCTCCGCGCCTGGATCCCAAGGACATCTTCAACACGCTGTTCGGCAAAGGTGCCGACAATCGCTTGTCCGCTCAGCGCAAGAAGCTGATGGATTTGAACAATGCGGAGGTGACACGACTGAAGGGCATCGTGAGCTCCGACGATCGCGTGAAGCTCGACGCACACCTCACGTCCATGCTCAAAGTGGAAGCGCGCTTGGCTGGTATGCCCAATATGATGGGCGGAACGGGTCCCAAGCCAAACACCTCGTGCATGGCCCCGACTTTACCCAGTATCAAATACGAAGAAGAGTCCTTGTACCAAGAAGTCGGTCGTCTTCAGATGGATATGCTGGCGGCGGCGCTGGCCTGTGATCAGACGCGCATCGCCACGTTCCAGTGGTCGTACTCGGAGAGCGAACACCACTTCCCGTTTTTGAACATCAGCGGCGACCATCACGGAATCTCGCACGATTTTGCCATGAGCGGCCCGGGTTTCGACGGCTACAACAAGATCCAGACCTGGTATCAGGAACAATTCGCCTATTTTCTGGCCAAGCTCGACTCCTATAAAGAAGGCGACCGCACCCTGCTCGACAACACGCTCGTGCTGTGGGCGACCGAAATCGGCGAGTCTCGCTTTCACGACTTGACCACGATGCCGTACGTGTTCGCTGGCAGCGCCGGCGGCAAGATCAAGGCGGGGCGCCTACTCGACTGGAGCAGCAGCCAGAAAGACAACAACCAGATGCTCGTATCCATCGCGCACGCCATGGGCGTGACCGACGTGATGGAGTTCGGCGATCCGTCCGGCGCCAAGGGCCCGCTCCCCGGCCTGACCTGAGCCTCGCCTTGTAGGCGCGGGTAGTACCCAACCGACTGAGCCGTTCGCTCTCCTCCGGGTCACTGGAGCGATCGTGAGCCTCAGAACGTCTAGTTTTTTCCTCGGATTCGGTCTGGCGGTATTCGGGTGCGCTTCGGACAAGACGCAGGCCGAGCCCTGGCAAGCGGGCCCCGGGCGAGGAGGCAGCGCGTCCGGCGGCGGCAGCTCCGGCGGTGCGCCGGGTGCGGGCGGCGTTGCCGGTCCAAGTTTGAACTTCGGAGGCGCGTCGGCGAACGCCGGTACGGGCGCCACCTGCACGGCAGACTTTGCGGAAACCGAGCTTCAGCCCGTGTATTTGGCGTTCGACTTCGATGTCTCCGGCAGCATGGGGAAGCTCGACAAGGAGTGGCACGATCCGGAGTTGAAGTGGAAGCCCGTGGTGGCAGCGACGCGCGCGTTTTTCGAGGATAAGAGCTCGAGCGGTATCCGGGCGTCGCTCACGTTTTTCCCGGCAGACGACGACAAGTGTGAAGCCAACATGTACGAAACGCCGGACGTGGAGGCCACGGAGCTGCCTTCGACTGCGTTCGGTCGAGCCATGGACGACATCACGCCGGAAAGCGCGGGCGATTGGCGTGGTGGCACGCCGACGCTGGCCGTTTTGACAGGCACCATCCAGTTCCTCAGCGCCGTGCAGGATAAGGAACCGGACGCCAAGTATGCACTCGTGCTCGTCTCGGATGGTTATCCGGAGGGCTGCGACGACGACGAAGACGACATCGACGCCGTGGCCGACAAAGTGGCCGAAGTGAAGGATCGTTTTCCGACTTACGTGATCGGCGTGTCGAATCCGCCGAGTGGGCCCGACACCGTGAGCAATCTGGATCGCATCGCCCTGGCGGGTGGCACGGAGCACGCGTACGTGATCAAGACGGGCGATCAGCAGAAGACGATCAGCGACTTCAAGGCGGCGATCGATCGTATCCGCGGGGCCGCACGCTCCTGCGAGGCGATGATCCCGAGCCTCGCCGACAGTACGCCGCTCGACCCCGGGAAAGTCAACGTGAGCTCGCGCTCCCAAGCTGGAATCACCCCGCTGAGCTACGACGCCGAGTGTCGTGATCCCAGCGCGTGGCGCTACGACAATCCCACGCAACCTTCACGCATCGTGCTGTGTGAGCAAGCTTGCGCCGCCGTGCAGACCAACGCAGACATGAAGCTCAGCGTCGAGTTCGGCTGCGAGACGCGCGAAGTGCCGCATTGAGCTTGCGGTCGACGTGGCTTTGCGGCGGATCGTCCGTCTGCGCCGATTTGTGTTTGGTGTGCGGCGGAACCAAGTAGCGCATCTCGTTTGGCAGCACGCGGATCTGGAAGCGCCGCAAGCGGGCAGGGTGATAGACGAGCTCGCCGTCTTGGTGCAGCACGCCCTCGCGCGCGCGCACCTCCAGCTGGCGGCCTCGCACGATGCGAAATGCACCCGCCGGCGCCTCTCCGCTGCGCGCGAGCTCCAGCAGCGCTTCGCGTTCTTGTTCACGAACGAGAACTAGCTCCAGCTGTCCGTCGCTGGGGTTGCTGTCGGGAGAGACGCACAAGCGCGGTCCGATATAAGAGATGTTGGTAATCTCGACCATCAAGTACCGACCGGAATGATCACGGCCGTCCACGCTGATGCCGTACGGCTGCGCCTCGTGCGTCGCCGCAACGGTTTGAAACACGCGCCGGTCTCGGCGTAGCGTGTGAAGAGGTTCCGAGCGTTCACGCAGCTTGCGCGCTTTGATGATGGTGGCGGGGAACGCGCCCCAGCCCACCGCCTCCGCAAACCGTGTACGAACGACGCCATCGTCGAGTAGCGCGAGATCGAACAAACGCGCTTCGCTGTTTCGCCACGCCTTCACACCGCTGGTGTGGCGGACTGGCAAGAACAGCGAGCGTGCCGTGTTATTAGCGGTGCCCAGCGCGAGGATCGCCGCTGGCACTTGCCAACCCGCAAGCGCGCAGGCCAAACGCCCCACGGTGCCGTCTCCGCCAGCGACGGCCACCAAGTCGCATTGGCCGGCTTGAATCGTGCCTAACAGTTGAGAAACGTTGGAGGATACAGCGACGACCTCGTGGCCGGCTCGCTCGATCGTCTCTCTCAGGTCGTCGTGGGTATGATCTTCGCTTCCGGCGGAGGTGTTGTGGAACAAGGCAATGCGCATTCGTCGCGTGCCTCAATGCAGGAAGTGGACCTCCCAATGCGAATCCTCATCGTAAACGACGACGGCATCTACAGTCCCGGAATCCTCGCGCTCGCGGAAGTCGCGGCTGAGTTTGGTCAGGTGACGATCGTCGCGCCCGACGTCGAGCGCTCCTCGACCGGACATGCGGTGACGCATAATCGACCGCTCTCTTATCGCAAGACACCCATCAAAGGCTTCGAGGCGTTCCGCGTCGACGGCACCCCCGCTGATTGCGTGGCCGTTGCCTTCACGATCCTGGAGAAGACTGACGTCGTGTTGTCAGGCATCAACCTGGGACCGAACTTGGGCAACGGCATGTGGCACAGCGGCACTTTGGCCGGCGCAAAACAAGCAGCGCTGATGGGCAGTCGCGGTATCGCACTCAGCGCTCCGAGCAGCGTGGACGAAACTCATTTCGAACGCCTGAAGCCGCACGTCGCAGAGGTGCTGAAGTCCTTGTTGATCGACACCAGTCTGCCGCTGGTCAACGTGAACTTCCCGCACAACCCGCATGGCACGTTGTGGACGCGCCAATCCGTTCGCCACTACGACGGCACCGTCAAACCGATCAAGGATCCGATGGGCCGACAGCTGTATTGGTTCACCGTGCTCCCCGTTGAAGAGACCGAGGAAGGCACAGACCGTTGGGCGGTCGATCACGGCTTCGTTTCGATGACGCCGCTGCGCTTGGACCTCACGGATCGCGACGTACTGGACAAGGTTAAAACACTAGCTCCCACCCCAGCGCAGGACGTCGTCCCCGAGCAACGCAAGCTGGCCTGAAACCGATTCCAGGTTACTGGTGTCAAAACCGCCACACGTGGCGAATAGGAGCGCCAGCCTGTGTGGCGGAATTGCGCCGCGTGTCTAGTTATCTACTTGGGAAGAGTTTCTTTTTCTTGCCGAAGCAAATTGATGTCGTCGCCCGGCGGAGCAACACTCGCAGGGATATGAGTGAACCCGTCAGCGCGCTCGAGCAGTTGAGGGCCCAGTATCTGGCCGCTCAACTCGCCGGAGATCGCCAGCGGGCACTCAAGCTGGTGGTGGATGACGCGCTGGCGAGCGGATTGTCCGTCCCGGAAATTCACTTGAGCGTCATTCAGCAGGCCCAGCGTGAGGTGGGCCGGTTATGGCAAACCAACGTGATCAGCGTCGCCAAGGAGCACCTGGCGACGAGCATTTCGCAGCTGGCCATCGCGCGGCTCTACCAGCATCTGCCGCGCTCCCAGGCGAACGGCAAGGTCGTGGTGGTGGCGTGCGTCGAAGGTGAGTTCCACGACGTGGGCGGTCGCATGGGGGCGGACTTCCTGGAGATGGCGGGCTTCGACGTGCGTTTTTTGGGGGCGAACGTCCCGACCGACAGTTTGCTGCGGCTAGTGGAGGAGCACCGCGCGCAAGCGCTGGGGCTCTCCGCCAGCATGACGGTGCATCTGCCCGCGCTCGAAGGCGCCGTGCGCGCGGCGCGCGCCAAGTTTGGACAGAAATTTCCACTCATGATTGGGGGAGCCGTGGCTGAGTTCGAGCTGCCGTTCGCGAGCGAATTGGGTGTTTGCGTTTCTGCGGACGCGGAGCAGCTGGTGCGGCAGTGCCGCGGCCTGCTGGAGTGTTGAAGCCTATGCAGTCAGTCCCGCTCGATGGGAATCCGGCTCACGCCGGACTCCCCGAAGATCTCCCCGCCCTCAGCCGCGAGTTTCTGTTGCGTTGCGCGCGCGATGGCAAGATCACCTGGGCCGACGAGCGTGCTCGGAGTTTGGGGTTTCTAGTGGGTGCCAACCTCAGCGCGCTGGTGGCGCCGGGAGCCGAAGACAAACTCACCCGGCTGCTCCAGGCCACCGACGAAAGCGTCGCTTGGGAGCTCATCCTCCAGCTGAGCGGCGAAGCAACCGTGCTGGCAATTCGTTTCCGGGTCACGCCACAGGGTGAGCTTGCCTGGCTCGGCAGTTCGATCCCGGACGAGTACGGCCGCGTACTAGGTGAAGTGGCGGCCAACGCCTCGGAGTTGGCCGCGTTACATCGCGAGACGGATCGTCAGCAGCGGGAGCTCTTGCGTCGGCATGACGAGCTGGTGCGGCTGCATCGAGAGCTGGAGGAGAGCTACCGTGGCGTAGTCGCCCTGCACGCTGAAATAGGCGACAAGGAAGAGTCCCTGCTGCGCGCTGGCCAGGTCAAAACGCGCCTCGTCGCCAACGTGAGCCACGAGTTTCGCACGCCGCTCAACTCAATCCTGGGCCTGTCGCGCCTGTTGTTGTCGCGCGCCGACGGCGAGCTGAACGAAGAGCAGCAAAAGCAGCTCGGCTTCATTCAACAGTCTGCGCAGTCCTTGTACGAGCTGGTCAACGATCTGCTCGATTTGTCCAAGCTCGAAGCGAACAAGGCTGCGCTGCATTCCAGCACCTTCCACATCAATGCGTTGTTCAGCGCATTGCGCGGCATGCTGCGGCCGCTCGAGATCAATCCCGACGTGCAGCTGGTGTTCGACGCGCCCGAAGAGCCGATCGAACTCGAGACCGACGAGAGCAAGCTCGTGCAGATCCTGCGCAACTTGATCTCGAACGCGCTGAAGTTCACCGAACAAGGCGAGGTTCGTGTCGCTGCCACTCACGAAGGCAAGGACGTGGTCATGCGCGTCAGCGACACCGGCATTGGCATCGCCCCCGAGCATCAGGATTTGATCTTCGAGGAGTTTTTTCAGGTCGACGGACCCGTGCAGCGCAAGGTGAAGGGAACCGGCTTGGGCTTGTCTTTGTCGCGCCACCTGGCGGAGCGGCTCGCCGGTGAGCTGACGTTGCAGAGCGAGCTGGGTAAAGGCACGACCTTCACGCTGCGCGTGCCCGCGCGTCACCCCGAGGTTTCGGAGATGCAGGCGCTCGTGGAGCGTAGCCAGAAAGCGACCCCGGGTCAGGCGCCTGTGTTGGTGATCGAAGACGACCGCCAAACTTTGTTCCTGTACGAGAAGTACCTGCGCGGCTCGGGCTTTCACGTGATCCCAGCGCGTACGCTGGACGACGCGCGCGCGGCCATGCGCCGCATTCGACCGGCCGCCGTGGTGATGGACATCATGTTGGAAGGCGAGGCGTCTTGGTCCTTCCTCAGCGAGTTGAAGCAAGACCCGGCCACGCGCGAGATCCCGACGTTGGTCGTGACCGTTACGAACCGTGAGGACAAGGCGCGCGCGCTGGGCGCGGATGAGTTCTTCATGAAGCCGGTCGAGCAGGAATGGCTGATCGGCAGGTTGCGCGGCCTCGCGCGCCGTGAGGGCGCGGAGAAGGTGCTGGTGATCGATGACGATCACGTTTCACGCTACCTGATCAGAAAGCACCTGGACGGCACCGAATTCACGGTGTTGGAGGCCGCTGGCGGCGCCGAGGGCGTACGGCTCGCACGTGAACAATCGCCGCAGCTCATCCTGCTCGATTTCGTGATGCCAGAGATGAGCGCGTTCGACGTGCTGGACGAACTCAAGAAGGATCCGGTAACTCGCAACATCCCGGTCGTCATCCACACCTCCAAGACCTTGGATGAGGACGAGCGTAAACGCTTGAACGCGGAGGCCTCCGCCATCCTCTCCAAGCAGAGCCTGTCGCGCGAGATCGCGATCGCTCGTATCCGCGAAGCGTTACAGAAGTCGCTGAACTCTGGCGCGGTGAAAGGACAACCTCAGTGAGCTCCGCCGTTCGCATTCTCAACGTCAACGACGACGCCGCCACGCGCTATCTGCTCACGCGGATGCTGCGAAAGACCGGCTACGACGTGATCGAAGCGATGGACGGTACCACCGCGCTTCGGCTCGCCCAAGCGCAGCGGCCAGACCTGGTGGTCCTGGATATTCGTTTACCTGATATCAGTGGCCTCGAGGTATGCAGGCTATTGAAATCATCGCCGGAGACGTCGGCGATCAGCGTGATCCAGACCTCGGCCACGTTCGTGTCCGTCGACCGTAAGATCGAGGGGCTGGATAGCGGCGCCGACGCGTATTTGGCGCAGCCGGTCGAGGAGATCGAGCTGCTGGCCATGATCCGCGCAGTGCTGCGCACCAAACGCGCCGAAGAAGCGGAGCGTCAAGCGGCGCAGCGCTGGCAACGTACCTTCGACGCCATCAACGACGTCATCTTGATCTTCGACACCGAGGGGCGCGTGCTGCGGCGCAATCGCGCAGCGGAGCGGCTGTTGCCGCAGCTAGCGACCGGTGATCGCGTGGCGGGTCAGGCGCTGTTCGAGGCCCTGCCGGTGACGCGCGAAATCGCCGCACTGCTCGAGAAGCCGATCAGCGCACGCGTCGAGACGGAGGTCGAGGCTGCGGGGCGCTGGTACCGCATTGCTTTGGACCCTCTGCCCGATCCCAACGGCACGGATGGCGTGATCGCTACGTTGATCGACGTGACGGAGCGCAAACGCTTGGAGGAGTCCCATCGTCGCAAAGCGGCCGAGTTGTCCGAGGTGGCGCAGCGTAAGGACGAATTCCTCGCCATGCTTGCGCACGAGCTCAGAAACCCGCTGAACGCCATCAGCGCCTCCAACTTGGTGCAGGACCGTGTGGGCCCGAAAGACCCGGAGAGCTTGCGCTTGCGCTCGACGGTGGCGCGCCAGGTCCGTAACTTGGCGCGCCTGGTCGACGATTTGCTCGACATTTCCCGCATCAACAAGGGCCAGATTCAACTGCGTCGAGCCAACTACAATCTGACCGAGATCCTGCGCAGCGCGGCGGAGAGCAGCCGGCAGGCCTTCGAAGCGCGACGACAAAGTTTCGATCTTATGGTGCCGAAAGATCCGGTGTGGATCAGCGGCGACGACTTGCGGTTGGAACAGGCCGTTTGCAACTTGCTGTCGAACGCCTCGAAGTACTCGGAGCCCCACACGCGTGTCAGCATGTCCCTGGAAACTCAGCAGCGCGACGGCCGCGCCTTCGCCGTCGTGCGAGTGCGAGACGCAGGTATCGGCATCCCGGCTGAAATGTTGGACTCCGTGTTCGACATGTTCGTGCAAGTCGATCACTCCCTAGCGCGCACGCTGGGCGGGCTGGGCATCGGATTGGCGGTCGTGCGCAGCATCGTGGAGTTGCACGATGGACAGGTGAGCGCACACAGCGACGGTTCCGGCAAAGGCGCGGAGTTTACGTTGAGCATTCCCGCGTTGGGCGTCACCATGCAAGCTGCGCACACTGCGGCGGTGGAGCGCGCAGCGAAGGAAGAGGACGGTGGGCGCACGCCGCTCAACGTCCTGGTCGTGGAAGACAGCGACGACGCGCGAGAGCTCGTGACGATGTGGCTCGAGATGGCCGGCCACAAGGTGGAGTCAGCCGGCGACGGTCACTCAGGTCTCGAACTAGCGCTCGCCAATCGCCCGGATGCGGCGCTGGTGGACATCGGCATCCCAGGCATGGACGGCTACGAACTGGCCAAGAGCCTGCGCGCCGCGGAGACGGACTACCACGTGCACCTGATCGCCGTGACCGGCTACGGTCGACCCGAGGACAAGGCTCGCGCGTTGGACGCGGGCTTCGACGCGTACTTGGTCAAACCAGTCGACGGTAAAATGCTGCAGAAAGCGCTGGAGGCTGGGGTCGCAAACGCTCGCTCCAAGGCTCGCGTCGGCTCGCTGACGGCGCGCAGCTAGCAGCTGAGCTTGGAGGTGGGGCGGCACTGCAGTAAGAGTGCTCGGCGTGAGTCCGCTGCACCTGCTGCGCAATACACCCATCACGGCCGTGCTGTTCGATTACGGACAGGTGCTGTCGTTCCCGGCGTCGGCGGAGGTGTTCGCGCGCATGGCTCGGTTACTCGGTCACGCGCCGGACGCGTTTGCGCTGGCTTATTACGAGCGACGGCTCGCTTACGATCGCGGAGACTTGAGCGCGGAGGCGTATTGGACTGATCTCGCACGACGCGCGCGCCCGGGATCGGTGTTGGCGAGCGAGCAGCTAGCCATGCTGCGACGATGGGACATCGACATGTGGAACCAGACGGAGCCGCGCATGTTGGGCTGGTTGACCGAGTTGCGCGCCGCTGGCTTTCGAACGGGCCTGCTCTCCAACATGCCCGAGGACTTGATCGTGCATTTTCGCGCAGAGGGCGCCTGGATCCAGCTGTTCGATCACCTGACGTTTTCGCAAGAAGTCGGCCTGATCAAGCCCGAACCCGAGATCTATCGGCACAGCCTGCGCGGTCTCGGCAACGCCGCCGAAAACGTCCTGTTCATCGATGATCGCGAGGAAAACGTGGCCACGGCGCGTGAGCTCGGGATGGATGGCATTTGTTTTCGCTCCACCCCGGGGCTGCGAGCCGAGCTCGTCCTGCGCGCGTTCTCCGTACTACCCGCCAGCGGCGGCGATTAGCCCGACGACGGCTCTGCTCATTGGCAGCCGATTTTTTGCGTGCTGAGCGCTAGGTCGTCCAGCCACACGTCGTATTGATTCGGCGTCGGGCCGCTTTGATACAGCCACCAACCAAACCAGATGCTGTTGAAGGTCGGCAACACGAAGTCCACGTTGCTGCCGCCGTGGGTAGTCGTGGTGACCGAGAGCTCCGGCTTGGCCACGCCGTCAATCCAGACGTTGATGGCGTTGTTCGCAGCAGCGAGCTCCCACTCCAGGCAGATCCAACGCGCATTTTGCGTCGGCGTGCTGGTGCGCCAATTGGTCCAATCCCCGGTCGGTCCTTGGTCCGAGCCGGTACCCCACAAGCTCTGGCTATCGATGAATTGGCCGCCGATCGGGCGAATCAACCCAGCGCCTGTGCCGGCCAACTCCACCAGCGTGAAGTGCGCGTAGTTGGGGGCAACAGGAAAAGCGTCGACCCATACGCGCATGCGTCCAAAGAAGCTGTTGGCGGGCGGCGTGAACGGCGACAACTGAATGTAAGCGCGACCGTTGCCTTCCGTATGCACGTGCAGCGCTTGTTTGCCCTGCGCGTGCACGGCGTCGAAGGTCAAGGTGCCGGAGCTGGTCGTCGGCGACCAGCCGTTGGCGCGCACCGCGGGACCCGCTGCGTAGCTCTCGAAGTCATCGCAGAACAGCGCACCGGGGATGGCTGCGCACTGCCCGACGTTCGGGGCGCCTGCACCGCCGCCGGGCGTGTCATTGCTGCTGTCGTTCGCGTCACAGCCAAAACACGCTAGCGACGCCAGCAAGAAGATGCCGCAACACTCGAGAAAACACTTCGCTTTGGATCTCACGCCGGCGCAGTGTAGCAGCGGAAACAATCGAAGGAAGCGTTTCTACTCGGCGGCAGCGAGCACGCGTTTGACCGCGGAAAACCGGGCAGGTGGTTGTGCGGCGGCAGCGCGCATGGTCAAACAGCGACAGCCATGAGCGCCACCAACGTCCTGGTCATCAATTGTGGGAGCTCCTCGCTGAAGTTTGCTCTGGTCGACGTCAGTGACGGGAATGTGCTCAGAAGCGGCCTGGCGGAGCGGCTGCAAACCGAGCAGGCGCGGCTCAAGCTGAACCTCGCAGGGGACGCCGCGCTGCCTGGCGCCACTCACGAACAGGCGCTCGACCGCATCCTGCGGGAGCTTGGCCAGGTCGAAATCCGCGCTGTCGGCCACCGCGTCGTGCACGGCGGGGAAGCGTTTTCGGAGAGCGTGCTGATTGACGAGGCGGTCATCGCCCAAATCCGGCGATGTTCGGAGCTCGCGCCACTGCACAACCCCGCGAACCTGACGGGGATCGAAGTGACACAGCGGCGATTTCCCGAGCTCCCGCAGGTGGCCGTGTTCGACACCGCCTTTCATCAGTCGCTGCCGCGTAAAGCTTACTTGTATGCTGTGCCCTACGAATTTTATGAACGCTACAAGACGCGTCGTTATGGCTTTCACGGCACGAGTCACGCTTTCGTTGCGGCGGAAGCCGCGCGTTGTCTCGGCGCACCGCTCGAACAGCTGCAACTCATCACGGCGCATCTGGGCAACGGCTGCAGCGCCAGTGCGGTGAAGTACGGTCGCTCGGTAGATACGACGATGGGGCTGACACCGCTCGAAGGCTTGGTGATGGGGACCCGGTCCGGGGATGTCGATCCGAACTTGCACGAGTACCTAGCCGGACGAACTGGCCAGAATTTGGCACAAATCACGGCAACTTTGAACCGACAGAGCGGTCTTCTAGGTTTGTCCGGCAGCAGCAACGACATGCGCGAGCTGGAGCGCAAGGCCAGCGAAGGCGACGAGCGGGCCCGGCTGGCGATTGAAGTGTTCTGCTATCGTCTGGCGAAGGCCATCCTGGGACTGGCCGCCGGTCTGGATCGCGTGGATGCGCTGGTGTTCACGGGGGGCATCGGAGAGAATTCGGCGCAGGTGCGGCAGCTCACCCTGTCTCAGCTGGCCATCTTGCAGCCGGAGCTCGACGAGGAGCGCAATCGCACACACGGCGCGGCGGCGCAGGGGCGCATCAGCGCTGCCAGGTCGCGCCTGACCGCTCTGGTCGTCAAGACCAACGAAGAACTGATGATCGCACAGGAAACAGCGCGCGTCGCCGACGCTCGCGCCGCCCAGCAAAGTTGAGCTGACATGCCTCACACACTGTATCTGGTACCGAGCGGTGCTGACGCCGGCTTGACTTCCGTGGCGCTCGGCTTGTTGCGCGCGCTGGATAGTCGCGGCGTGCGGGTGGCCTTTTTCAAACCCGTGGGTCAAGCCGCCGCGCACGACAGCGGCCCGGAGCGTTCGACCTACTTCGTTCGCCAAACCAGCTCGCTTCGGCCGGCACCGCCGGTCCCGCTGGAAGAAGCGGAGCGTCTGATCGCGGCTGGGCGCAACGACGAGCTGCTCGAGCAAGTCGTGCGAAACTTTCACGTGTCGGCTGGGGACGCCGACGTCGTCGTCGTGGAAGGTTTGGTCGACTCGCACGAGAACGCGGGGGAAGGTGAGCTGAACCGCGAGCTGGTGCGCGCCCTGAGCGCGGAGGTCGTGATCATCGGCGCGCTCGGTCGCACACCTTTGCCAGACTTCGAAGCGCGCATCGAACGCACGGCGAGCCGTTACGGTGGGTTCCGAAGTGGTCGCGTGATCGGGTTCATCATCAACCGCGCTCCTGCGCCAGCGGATCGCAGCTCCAGCGCGCCGCGTTGGTCCGGCGCGCCGTTGAACAGTGTTCTCTCGCACGCTGACTGGCCGCTGCTCGGCATGATCCCGGAGAACCCGGAGCTGATGTGTTGTCGTACCATCGACATCGCGCGCCACCTGGGCGCGAGCATCGTCAACGAGGGCGAAATCATGATCCGGCGGGTGCGTCGCATCACACTGCTGGCGCGGACGCTGCAGAACCTGACCCGGTCGCTGACGGCCGGCTCGATCTTGATCACGCCGGGGGATCGCGCGGATGTGGTGGTGTTGGTCGCTTTGGCGGCAGCCAATCAAATCCCGATTTCCGGACTGATTTTGACGGGAGACCTGGAGGTGTCGAAGGCGATCCTCGACCTGTGCAAGCCTGCTTTCGACACCGGCTTGCCGGTGCTGCGCGTCGATAGCAACAGCTACGACACGGCGACACATCTTGCGCAGATGACTCATGAGATCCCGACTGATGACCTGGAGCGAGCGCAGCGGGGCATGGACTTCATCGCCGATCACATCGACGGCGAATGGATCGTGCGGCATTCACAGCTGCCACTGGAAGCGCGGCTGTCTCCGGCCGCGTTTTGCTACCGGCTGAGCGAATTGGCGCGCAAGGCCAACAAGCGCATCGTGCTGCCGGAGGGCAACGAACCGCGCACCGTGCGCGCCGCGGCGATCTGCGCCGAACGCGGCATTGCGCGCTGTGTGCTGCTGGCGGATCCCGAAGAGGCGCGCCGTGTCGCGGCTGCGCAAGAAATCACGCTGCCGGACAGCGTGGAAATCTTGAATCCCGCAACCCTACGTCAAAACTACGTCGCGCCGCTGGTGGAGCTCCGCAAGCACAAAGGCCTGAGTCCGGCGGCCGCCGCCGACATCCTAGAAGACAACGTATGGCTCGGCACGATGATGCTCGCCCTGGGTGAAGTCGACGGTTTGGTGTCCGGGGCGGTCCACTCCACAGCCAACACGATTCGCCCTGCGCTCCAGGTGATCAAGACCAAGCCCGGCGCGAGGGTCGTGTCCTCCATCTTCTTCATGTGTTTGCCGGAACAGGTCGTGGTCTACGGGGATTGTGCCGTGATCCCGGATCCAGACGTTGAGACTCTGGCGGACATTGCGCTCCAAAGTGCTGACTCGGCCGCGCGCTTCGGCATCACGCCTCGGGTCGCCATGCTCAGCTACTCCACTGGAGAATCGGGTTCCGGCTCCGATGTCGACAAGGTTCGCGCAGCTACCGAGCTCGCGCGGCGCACCCGCCCTGATCTGCTGCTGGACGGCCCCATGCAATACGACGCCGCCGTGATCCCAGAAGTCGCAGCCACCAAAGCCCCCAACAGCCCCGTGGCAGGCCGGGCGACCGTGTTCGTGTTTCCGGACCTGAACACCGGCAATACCACCTACAAAGCCGTGCAACGCAGCGCTCACGTGATCAGCATTGGTCCGATGCTGCAGGGCCTGCGTCGCCCCGTGAATGACTTGTCTCGCGGCGCCCTAGTCGAAGACATCGTCTACACCATTGCGATCACGGCGATTCAGGCCGACGAAAGTTGAGCCTTGAGAGCTCGTTGAAAAACGGATCGCGCGAACATGCGTCGGAAACAACCAATGCATCGGCAAATGCTCGCGTGTGAAACGTCACCCACTGCACCCTGAGGGGTGTGTGGCTCGCCCGTGCGTGACGTTGAGCAGTCGGTGACTCAGAAAAACTTACTAGGGCGGACGGTGGTGGCGTCACGGCGGGCAAAATTCGGAGGTTCGAACCATGAAGTTCTCAATTCGCTTTGCTTCCGTGTTCGCGCTGGGTGTTGCCTGCGTCAGCATTCCAGGCTGCGGTGACGATGACGATGATCCGACCCCTGTGGCCGGCGGCGCGGGGGAAGCGGGCAGCTCAGAAGGTGGCAGCGCAGGCTCCGGCACCGGCGGAACCTCTGGTGGAACAGCGCCCAGCACAGGCGGAGCGCCGACTTCCGAAGGCGGAGCCGCCGGATCCAGTGGCGCTCCGAGTGGTGGAACGACGAGCGGCGGAACAACCAGCGGCGGAACGACCAGTGGCGGAACGACCAGTGGCGGAACGACCAGCGGTGGTACCACTGCGACCGCTGGCGCGCCGGACGGGGGAACCAGCGGCGGCGAAACCACCGGAGGAGTCGGTGGCGAAACCGTTACAGGTGGAGCCGCGGGTGCTTCGCCGATGGAAACGGGAGGAAGCGCCGGTTCAGTGAGCATGGGCGGCGAAACCTCGAGCGGCGGCTCGGACGCGATCGGCGGGACGCCCTCCGTGGAGGCCGGCGCGGGCGGCGCCTAGGCCAGTTTATCGCCACGTTGGCGGCCGCTTGCCAATCCGCAGGGTTAGCAAGCGGCCGGGAGCTGTTGCGAACGCGCGACCGCCCATGACACAGTGCGACCTGTCGGAGAGGTCGGAATATGAAGTTTGGCGTGCGCTTTTCTTCGGTGCTTCTGTTGGGCGCAGCCTGCGTCAACATCCCGGCCTGCGGTGACTCCGACAAGGATCCCGTAATCGTTTCTGGTGGGGCGGGGGACGCGTCCGATGCCGGTGCAGCTCCGGAAGCTGGCGGGGCCGGCGGGGTTGCGAGCGGTGGAAAAGCGGGCAACGGCGCCGGCGGCACACCGAACGGCGGAACCGTCCCGACACTCGAAGGCGGTGCTGCTGGCGCGAGCAGCGCTGGCGGCGCCACGACTGGCGGCACGACCAACGGTGGATCGACGAGCGGCGGCACGGCTCCAAACGCTGGTGAAACCGGAGCGGGAGCAGGCGGAAGCGCACCGGGCGAGACCGGCGGTAGCGCTGGAGCGGGCGGCTACGCTGGGGACATCGCGAGTGGCGGCACGGATCCCCTGAGTGGTGGCAACGGCGGCGACGCCGGTTCAGCGGGCGAGACTTCGGTCGGCGCGGGCGGAACGTTGTCCAGCGGTGGAACCACTGGGACGGGCGGCAACCCCAACGTGAACGTGTGCACCGTCAACGAGGATTGCATTCCCCGTGCAAGTCAGTGGACCGGAACGTCTGCGAGGGAGTGTGACAGTGACGACAAATGCAACGTCGGGACGCGTACGGCGTGTATAGCCGTAGGAGAACGTGGCGCTTGCGCGACGCCGAAACCCGAAAGCGGCTGCGCCGTGACTGCCTACCCCAGCGTGGTGACGCGGCTGAAGTTTGGGTCGGCAGTGAGCATCGAAGTTTGTGCCAACACGTCACAGACGTGTGCCTCCGGCCGATGCGTCACCAACTGATGCGCTAGTCGTCCAGGAATCCCCACAGACACGGCGGGTTCGCCGCGCTGACTAGGCGATTCGTCGCGGCGTCGAAGCGCAGCACGTCTCGCTTGATCCCGCTGCCGCCCGGCGAGAAGCAGAACACACTGCCGCGCTCGACGCGCATCCCTATCTCGTCGAATTCCGGGATTCCGCGAGGACCGATCAGCGCAATGTTGGTGTTGCCATTGAGCGCTATCAGGATGTGCGACGCATCCTCCATCGGGAAGCGATTTCGGGCAGCGTGGTCGGTCACGCGCCGCATGCCAGCGGCCAACCTGTCGACCGAGAACGTGCCGTCGCGCAGCGCGGCACGCGGACCCGAAGCGTACAGCGCATAGATCAGGAACGACATGGCCTCGTAGAAGTTGTCGACATCTTCGTCCACCTGCGTGGTCCAGACGCGCAGGTGCTCGAGCAAATAGGTGTTCTTGTCTTTTCCGTCCGGTCCTGCTGGCGCGACCCCCAAGAACCTCGGGGCGTTCGGCGTGGAATTGTCCGCGCGATCCGCGCGGTCTATCACGATATCCAGCTCCGCTTCGCGCTCGGCGTTCTGCGGATTCAAGACGTAGATGGGCTTTCGTCGGCTCCGCTCGAGCAGCGCCACCACGCCCTGGTCTGGCTCGGTGAACAACACGTCTGCGAACGACAGCACCACATCCGGATTAAATTCGGCCAATCTATCCGCAAAATTTTCTACACCGGCGGGGGTTTGGTCGATCAGGGCCGCATCGAAAAAATCGGTTCGCGTGGCTAACTTCTCCCCGTTCAATTCAAGTTGCGGTATCACGCTGTTCGCGAGTTCGACTTGGAACTCGACCTCGGCGTCGCGGACCGCTGCGAAGCGCAGTGGTCGTGGATTGTCGGCTAATTGCTGCTCGAGCTTCCGCGCGATGCGGGCCACGAGCGCTTTGTAGATCTCGACGTAGTTCGTCGGGATGCCGAGCATCGTCCAGACTTTGCCCTCGCTTCGCGCCTGCAACGCTCGCGAACCACTCAGCGGGCTGACGAATAGCGCCTTGTCCTTGTTGTTGTCGAAAGCCGCCGTCAGATCGAACGGCGCCAAATGCGCCAATATTGCAGGCACGTGGACGCGATCGAGCAAATGCGCCAGCGTCGCTGGTACCCGGCTAGAGTGGTTGTCGCACAGAATCATGGCGACCCGATTCGGCTCCGTGTCGACGCCGCCGCGTAGACCTCCGTTGACCACGTTCAGCTCGTAAAGCACGATTTCATAGGCGGCGCGAACGCTTTCCAAGAGCGGACCGGGAGAGTTGAATGGCGCGAAGCCACCAATCAGAATAGTGCTGTCGTCCTTGAGATAGCGGGAGCCGAGAATTTGCTGGCAATGCTGGCCAAGCAAATCGACGCACTCCCCGTAGATGCAGCGGGCGTTCTCGCCACACGCGGAGTGCGAACAAGTACCGTCACCCCCTTGCGCCGGCGCACCAGCGGCAGCCGGTTCGACCCCTCCGCTACCCGTAGAGACTGGTCGTCCGCCGGCGGTAGCCGGCGCGCCTCCTGACGCAGAGCCCGCCGCGCCGCCGATGGGATTCACGCCAGCTTCACCGCTAGCGCCCGTAGCACCGCTGCTGCCGGCCGTTGCGGGTCCGTTGCCGCCCTGACTGATTGGCAAATCCTCCAAAGGCGTCACCAGACCACAGCCGAGGGCGACTTTGGTCGCGAGCAGCGAAGCAAACACGGTGCGTGACCAGGCCTGCTTCATGGCGTCGGTTCCCTGCGAATACTCTTCGCTGGTACAAATTCCGAACACGGCATGTCGCAACGATCGATGGAAGCGGCGTCGGCGCTGACGCTCGACTGAGCCAAGAGCGATAGCTCGATGCGAAGGGTTTCACGCTGTTGATCGTTCAGCGGAAGCGTCCAGTTTTCCATCTGATCTAGGTAGAGCTCGATCAGTTTCTGCGCGTCCTGCTGCCGGACTGTGCGCTCACTGGGGATCAAATCGAATCGCTGCGCGCGAGCGGCGCCGCAGCGCCACAGCTTGTACGCGAGATTGGCGACCTCGTTCAGGAACGCGATCGCATCCAGCGCAGCGAGATCACAGAATCCGCCCTGATAGCGGCAATCGTTCGTTACTGCGTAGACGTAGTCTTCGCCCACTGCGGCTGAGGCATCCACTGATTCTGTCGGCTCGAAGCGCTCACACAGCTCGAGATCATCAGGTGCTCCGGCGCTGCCGCCCTTTGGTGCGCCGGAGGCACCGCCCTCGCCATTGGCTCCTGCGCTCGCTGCGGCTGCGCCTTGGCCGCCCTGCGGCGATGACGTGGGCCGTCCTGCTGCACCACCGCGCGGACACGCGCTCTCCGAACACGCTCCTGAAGCGGAGCCTCCCGTCGTGGCTGCGCCGCTTTGAGCCCCGCCGCCGTCGCCCGACGCATGGCTCGCTCCGTAAGCTTCTGCGCCGCTCGCCGCCCGGCCGCCGTGCTCAGAGGCGTTCCCACCCTCAGCAGATGTCGCTGTGCCGCCGTCGTCGCCGCTGGGATCTCGACAGTTCCAAATTAGAAGCGCCGCCGCGAACCAGCGTTTGCCCATAGCTCGTCTGTTTTACTCAAATCTCGCTCCGCGCGCGTGGTTTTCTACCTAGTACTCCGTTTGCGGAGTGGGAATGCGTTCGAACAAACTGACGCGCTGTGCAAACACGATGCTTGATTCGAGGGACTCGTACACCTACGTTCTCATGCCAGGACATTCCGCAAGAAGTTTCCCATGAACATCTCGACTTCGTCGCGTCACGCGGCTCTGCTTTTGGGTATCGTTTCGCTGTCTGGGCTGCTTGCCGGCTGCGATCGCCAACAGCCCAAGCTCAGCTCGCGCAAGAATATTTGTGACGGGTACGGCGGCCTCGCCACGGTATTGGCAGAGCAAACTTTGCGCTGCACCGGGACTATCGGGCCCGACTCATTCGAGGTTCAAAGCGGTAGGCTCAAGGAGCGCTTCACGATTTGCGACGAGAACGTGACGGCGGCCTGGAACAAGCTTCATCCGCAGCCAAGCAATGCGCTCGACAACGTGAGGGAAGTGCTGTCGCTGCAAGACTTGGGCGAGCGCTTACCCGGTTTCCAAAAGTGCCTCACGGACCGTTTCACGCGTTGGTCCGCGTTCTTCAAGCGAACCGGCATCAATACCTGTCCCAAGTGGGAACTCACCAAGGTCTCTGGCGTGGGCGACGCTGCGACTGCCAAGCAGCGCGGCAAGATGCAACCGAAGCTCACCTACGTCCCCGCGTTGCCGCAAGGGGCTGACCCTACCACGGTCGTCGTCTATGAGGATGCGCCAGGTCAACCCGGCCCGGGCAA
>Ga0247764_1000249_pt1 | contig 19610 bp, 15 predicted proteins | sample UWRJL051202B4_FD_179932 | JGI IMG/M metagenome (GOLD analysis project Ga0247764, IMG submission 179932) | Plant litter microbial communities from Arlington Agricultural Research Station in Wisconsin, United States - UWRJ-L051-202B-4 | ecosystem: Environmental > Terrestrial > Plant litter >...
CAGCCCGGCCGCGCTCACGGCAGCAGCCACCCACGCCGCACTCGGGGTGTGGCGCGTGGACGCCGCCTCGGGAGGAACCAAAGGCGCCGAGGTTTGGGGGGTCGGGGGACGTGCCGAGACCACACGATTCTTCTCTCCTTCGCGGACGACGATGACGCTCGTCAGGACCTCGCCGTCGGCGAAGACGAAACGAAACTGGTGGCCTCCAGGATCCAGCGTGATGGCGTGACCGTCCAGCTGCGCGGCCAGCAACACCTCTCCGGCGTAGACGCGCGCTTGGGTGATGTCCTGACCGCGCGCGTCCGTCGCCGCGAAAATCACGCTCGGAACACTGCGTTCCACGTCGCGATGCAGCTCGATGCATTCGTCGCGGATCGCCTCCGGGCAGCCTTCCGTTGCGCGGCAAGTGGCGAACAGCTCGGCGGCGTTCTTCAGTTGGCGCGCGTTGACGGCTCGCTGTCCGGCGGCGTGTGCGGACGCGCACTCTTCCACGTCCGCATGGGCCGCCTCGGTGCTCAGCACGACACCCAACTGGCACAAAACCAGGAGACCCGCCGTCGAGCGCCGCCGCGCGTGCTCACCAAGAGTTCGTCGTGCCATGAAAGAGTTGCTCGTGCGCGAGCGCGCGTGCCGCAGCATACCCTGCTCGGGCGAGCGTAGCCCGCTGCGGCGAAATCCACGATGTTTCAGTTTCAACTCGGCCTCTGTGTGTGTCGCTCACTCACATGAGCCAAGGCGCGATCGGGGCAGTCGCCCACAACCCTGGGCGATGACAACGATTCCCAAGGCCGGCTTCCGCAGGTGCGTGGTAGCCTGAGCGCCCGGTCATGAACGTTGCGGTTCAAGACGACACCAGTCACTTCCGCCGCGCCTACCGGCAGCTGTTTCAGCTCGGCGCGGGGGGTATGGCGCGCGTGTACTTGGCAGAGACGCTCGCGTCCGGGGTGCGCAAGCTGGTCGTGCTCAAGGTTCTGAACGCGGATCTGGCTGCGGATCCGGAGATGCGCGCCGCCTTCAGCCGCGAAGCCGAGCTCGCCGCGCAGATGAACCATCCCAACGTGGTTCAGGTCACGGAAGTGGTCGAGTACGCGAGCTTACCGATCATCGTGATGGAGTACCTGGATGGTACGCCATTGTCCGCGTTGCTCCGGGAGGCGGCCGCGGATCTGCCGCTACCGCTTCATCTGTTGATTCTCGCGCAGGCGCTTTCGGGGCTGCACCATTTTCACGAGCTGAAGGATTTGGAAGGCACGCCTTTGGGGGCGGTGCATCGTGATGTTTCGCCGCAAAACATCATGGTACTGCACGATGGCTTGGTCAAAGTGCTGGACTTCGGCATAGCCAAAGTGCTCGGACGGGATGATCAGGCCACGCGCACGGGCGTGATCAAGGGCAAGATCCAGTACATGCCACCCGAGCAGTTGCTCGGTGAGGTGGGCATCGATCGTCGGGCAGACGTCTTCGCAGTCGGCGTGATGCTGTGGGAGGCCATCGCGCGTCGGCGTATGTGGGAAGGAAAAAATGAGCTGGATCTCCTGCGCAGCTTGGCTGCCGGCGACATTCCCCGCATCGAAGACGTGGTGCCCAACGTGCCGTCGCGCCTGGCCTCCATCGTGAATAGAGCGACGGACGCGGAGCGCGAACGGCGCTTTCCGACCGCGCAAGCCATGCAAACGGCGATCGAGCGCGAACTCGCTCAACAAGGTTGGCTGACTGGCCCTAGCGACCTTGCTGACTTCATGACCCGCCGTTTTGGCGAGCTCCGACGTTCGCGCGATGAGCGCATCAAAGCCGCGCTGCGCAGTCACGACAACGTCGCGGTGTTGAACGCACACACCTCGATCAGCACGCTCCCGCCGGAGCTCGTGCTGCTCGGCGAATCGCGGGTCGCGCAGAGCGGGACCGAGCAGGTGTCGCGGGTCCTCCGGGTGAACGGGCGACACTGGGGTTGGGGCCTCGCGCTCGCGGGGAGCGCTGCGCTGGTCGCAGCGTGGGCGACCGCGCGCGGGCAGCAGGCGAACGGGCCCGTCGCGGGGGTCTCCACCGCAATCCCCGCTAGCGTGACGTTCGAAGTGGACGTGCTGCCCGCAGGCGCGGAAATCCTTCTGGACGGCCAGCTGCTCGGTAGAGATCACTACGCGGGCGATGTTCCGAACAGTGATCGCAAAGTTTGGTTGGAGGTGCGCGCGCCGGGGCACCTCAGCGAGCGCAAGGAACTTTCGCTGCGCAAAGACATGACCCTGCAGATCGTGCTGAAGCCGGAAGTTCCGCCTGCAACACCGGAGTCCAGTGTTCAACCGATGGAGGCCCCGCCCGCCAAGACGGAGTTGGGCACAGTCGCAACCAAGAGCCGCGTCCGAACCTCCACACCCAAGCTCGCCGCGCTGCCCGCCCTGAAGGACGTCGCTGGCTGCAAGCCGCCCTACACATTCGCAGCGGACGGCGTGAAGGTGTACAAGCCGGAATGTTTCGGGCGCCGGTGACGCGTACAGCATGATGCAGTGGGGACGCTTTTCAATTGTGCCCGGATCTGCAGGCGCAACACTCCTGAGTGCGCTCTTGAGCTGCTCATTGCAGGCACCGAGCGAGAAGGACGCGTTTGGAGGCGAGGTAGCGCAGGGTGGCGCTGCCATCACGACCGGCGGGGCGTCGCCTCTGGGCGGAAGCTCGGCGAACGCGGGCAACGCTGGTGAACTCTCGTTGGGCGGGGCGAACGGCTGGGGAGGGGCAGGGAGCGGTGGCCTCAGCGCAGGTAGGTCCAGCGTCGAAGCGGGTACCGCAGGCCTCGATGCTGGGCTGCTGGCGCACTTTGCGTTCGACGAAGTCACTGGGAGCGTCGCGACGGACAATGTCAGTGGGCAGAACGCGCGTTACGTCGGCTCCTGCACGCACCCAGCAGGTCCGCTGGGGCAGGCCGTGGGTCTGCGGAATATGGCCGCAGCCAGCGTAGATTGGGTCGAGTTGCCGCAAGGTTTGTTGGTCGATTTGACGTCGACCACCTTCGCCGTTTGGGTGCGGGTGCTTTCCACCGCCCGCAGCGGCTCCCGACTGCTGGATTTCAGCAGCACCCCGGGCGAACAGCTGTACTTCGTCCCGGACGAAATAAATTCGGAGACCTCCCTCTCCGGTGGCCATCTCGTTGGCACACACGGCGGCCGCACCTTCGTGGAGCTTTGGAGCACGAAGTCGCTCACGGACAAGGCTTGGCACCACGTTGGCATAAGCTGGAGCCGCTCCAACGTGACGCTGTATGTCGACGGCGAGAGCGCCGCTGCCAGCGACGCCGTGGCAGCGGCGCCCCGCGATCTCGGCCGGACGGAACACAACTGGGTCGGTCGCGCGCTGGATGACGTCCTCATCGGGCTCTACGCAGAAGTGGACGACCTCAGGATCTACGACCGCGCACTGTCCGCCGCGGACATGCGGGCGTTGTTCTCGGCTCAAGCCCCGCCGTGAAGGCTCGGCGAAAGCAACGGCCGCAACCGCGTGATTGCGTCGAGCAGGAAACCGCGCACCGCGCGGATCCGCGGGACCTTGCGCGCATCTCGGTGAACGCCGAGCCAAAGTTTGCGCTGCGGCGCTTCGGGTGCGGCCAGGATTCGCAGGCTCGGCGACGCGTCACCCAAGAATCTCGGCAAGCACGCGACGCCGAGGCCCTGCGCCGCCAAAGCGCGCATCGGCAAGCGCCCGTTCGCGCGCACGCTGACGCGCGCCTTGGCGGCGACGCGCGGCAACCACGCTACATCCGGGATCTTGGTCAGCTCCTCCGTCATGGCGATCAACGTGTGCCCCTCGCACTGGCGCTCGAAATTCGGCGCGCCACGCTGAGCTAGGTATGCGTCGGACGCGTACAAGCCAAACTCCAGATAGCCCAATTCGCGCTGCACGATGTCCTGATGCTCGAACGCGGACGGGCGGATGGCCAGGTCGGCCTCGCCCCGCAGCAGGTTCACGTGCCGAGTCTCCGCCACTAGCACCGTTTGAAGTTCCGGGTACTCTGCGCTCAGCGCCGGCAAAACTGGACACAGCACGCTCTCCAAGAACCACTCCGACGCGGTGATGGTCACCCGCCCGTGCATGCCCACGTCGCGTCCGGACGCGACGCGCTCGATGCTGAGCATGCTCTGCTCCATACGTTCGGCCAGCGCGCGAACGCGACGACCGAGCGCGGTCAGCTCCTGTCCGCTCGGAGTGGGACGGAAGAGCTGCGCTCCGAGCTCGTGTTCGAAGGCCGCCAGGCGGCGCCCAACCGTCGGTTGCGTCACGCCGAGCGAATGGGCCGCCGAAGAGAATGAACCGTCCCGCGCTATGGCAAGTAGAAATCGCAGATCGTCCCAATCGTGCATGTCAAGCAAATCTAGCTCAAGCCATGCAAAAATGCATGGCTGTGCTGCGTACAATCGCAATCGACCGCAGCGCCGCGCGCCTGCATGTTTCCCGCATGCACCGACGTCACTTCTTGCTGGGCAGCGGCGCGTTCAGCGTCGCTTGCGCGGCCGTCCCAGCCACTCCTCCCGCGTCGCCGGCAAAGCCGGCCGCGTCGCGTGCGCGCGGCGTCGCGGCGATTTGTTTCGACCTGTTCACGCTGTTCGACCCGCGTTCAGTCGTCGTCGTGGCCGAACGCTTCGTCCCCGGCAGCGGCGCAAGTCTGTGCGAAACCTGGCGTACTCGGCAGTTTCAGTATTCCTGGCTGCGAGCCGCGGGCGGCCGCTACCAAGACTTCGAAGCCGTGACGCGCGCGGCGTTGGTTTACGCCTCGCGCGCGCACAACCTGCAGCTCAGCGAGACAGCGTTGCGTCAGTTGGTGGCAGCGTACAGCGAACTCGAGCCATGGCCCGATACCCGGGAGCAGCTCGAAGGGTTTCGGAGTCGGGGATTGCAGTTGGCGCCGCTCGCCAATTACTCACCGTCGATGCTCAGTCGCTTGATCACGCGAGCGAAGCTGTCCGAATACTTCAAGACGCTGATCTCTACGGACGCTGCAAGAACTTTCAAGCCCGATCCGCGCGCCTACGCGCTCGGGCCGCAGCGCCTCGGTCTGCCGCGGGAACGCATCGTCTTTTCTGCGTTTGGCGGTTGGGACGCGGCAGGCGCGACCTGGTTCGGCTTCCCAACCTTTTGGGTCAATCGTCTCGGCGTGACCGCGGAAACGCTGGAGCCAACGCCTCTGGGTAGCGGCGCGAACTTGGGTGAGTTGTCACGCTTCGTCTACGAACGGGTGGGGTGAACGTCACTTTGGCGCCACTCGAGGATGTGAGCGTGTCGCGCGTCTCGCATCTTCGAAAGGAAGCCGCATGAGCTCTACCAATCGTCGCGACTTTTTGCGCACGTTCGCCGCTGCTGCTGGCGTCGGCATTGGCTCCACGATTTTTCCGCCGTCCATTCGCAGGGCGCTCGCGATCCCGCCCCGGCGTTGCAAGAACACGATTGAGGACGTCGAACACGTCGTGATCCTGATGCAGGAGAACCGCTCGTTCGATCACTACTTCGGCACGTTGAGTGGAGTGCGGGGCTTCGGGGACCGTTTCCCCATCCCGGTGCCGAACGCTCCGGGCGCGGTCAATCGCACGGTGTGGTACCAGCCTTCGGAGACGGGTACGCCGCAGGTGATCGCGCCGTTCCGCTTGGACACCGTGCAATCCTTCCAGTACATGCGCGTGGAGGGTACGCCGCATTCCTGGCCGGACGCCACGGGCGCCTGGGGAGATGGGGTGATGGGCGAATGGCCCCGTCACAAGCAGAACCACTCCATGGGCTACTTCACGGAGCAGGACATGCCGTTTCAATTCGCGCTCGCGGAGGCCTTCACCATCTGTGACGCGTACCATTGCTCGTTCATGGGCAACACCAATCCCAATCGCCTGTTCTTGTGGACCGGCAGCAACGACGCGCTCCAGCGGAACGGCGGTCCCGCCATCTACAACCAGTACGACAACGTCGATTACGACAAGGCGGGCGGATACACCTGGCGCACGTACAGCGAGCGCCTGGAAGCCGCCGGCGTCAGCTGGCAAGTGTACCAAAACATGGACGACAACTTCACCGACAACTCCTTGGCGGGGTTCCGGACATTTCGCGCGTCCTACTTCAATGAGCCGGGCGCCAATCCGGAGCTCGCTCGGCGCGGTTTGTCGACGCGCGATCTGGACCTCTTGGAGCAGGACGTGCTCAATGACAAACTGCCGCAGGTCAGCTGGATCGTCGCCACGGCGGAGGGCTCGGAACATCCGGGGCCGTCCAGTCCGGCGCAAGGCGCGGACTACACCGCGCGCGTGTTGAACGCGCTGACTGCGAACCCAGAGGTGTGGGCGAAGACGGTGCTGTTCGTCAACTTCGACGAAAACGATGGCTTCTTCGACCACGTGCCGCCGCCAGCCGCGCCGAGCTACCTGGTTTGGGACGCGGACGAGAGCAAGCGAGTGCTGGCTGGTGCGTCGAGCGTGGACACGCTGGGTGAGTATCATGAGCACGTGCCGTGGGACGTACCGGCCGAGCGCGCCGCGCCGCTGCACAAGCCTTACGGGCTCGGCCCCCGCGTGCCGATGTACGTGATTTCGCCGTGGAGCAAGGGCGGCTGGGTCAATTCCGAGGTGTTCGACCACACCTCCGTGATTCGTTTTCTGGAGAAGCGTTTTGGGGTGCGCGAGCCAAACATTTCTGCATGGCGCCGCGCTGTGGCCGGCGATCTGAGCTCCGCCTTCAACTTCAGCGACCCGGATGACAGCGAGTTCTACGAAGAGCTGCCGGACACGATCGAACTCGCGGAGCGCGCTCGCACTCTACCTGGGCGCGCGACCCCTCCCACGCCCGGTCTGGCCGAGCTGCCGGTACAAGCCTGGGGCGTTCGCCCGTCGCGGGCGCTGCCGTACGAACTCCACGTTCACGCCAAAGAACGGCCCAAGGCGGACGCTGTCAGCCTGCTATTCGCCAACACGGGTCGCGCCGGCGCGGTCTTTCACGTTTACGACAAGCTACATTTGGAGCGCATTCCACGGCGCTACACCGTCGGCCCAGGTGACGAGCTCGGCGGTGATTGGAATGTCAGCTCGGATGGCGGCGCCTATGATCTGTGGGTGCTCGGTCCGAACGGCTTTCACCGGCACTTCACTGGAGACCTCGAGCCTCGCGCGGCGCGCGAGGCGGAGCCGGAAATCCGAGTCGAATACGACCGTCGGCGCGATAGCCTCCGCCTGCTGCTTCAGAACCGCGGAAGCGGGCCGTGCACGTTTCGGCTGACCGCCAATGCCTACCATCAGCGTTGGCAGGAACTGAATCTGCGAGTTGGCGCGCGCGACGATCGCGAGCACTACTTTCCGATCAAACACAGCGCGCACTGGTACGACTTTACGGTGCGCGTGGTGGGGCTTGACGCGTTTTCGAGGCGTTTTGCGGGTCACATGGAGACCGGGCGACACTCGTTGAGCGATCCAGGCCTCGGCGGACGCGCACGCGGACAGCACAACGCGTGAGTCGAGGTGGCGAGCGACTGCTGTGTTTCGCGTGCTGTTTCGTGTTGTGTTTCGGAACTCGCACGCGGCCGCAGCAGTCGCCGTCCACACTTGCCTACACCGCGTGCCGGCTTTCGCGACAGCAAGAATGTTTGACTTTGCGCGCCAGCTGAACAAGGGGAGGGCGCATGAGTACAGTTCATCTCGTAGGCGGAGAGAAGGGCGGCGTCGGTAAGAGCGTCGTCGCGCGGCTCCTGGCCCAATCTTTCATCGACCGCTCTCTGCCCTTCGCGGCGCTGGATGCGGATCAGTCGCATGGCTCGCTGGCGCGCGCGTATGCAGATTTTTCGCAGCGCATCGATCTGACTCGACTGGAGAGCGCGGATCAGATTCTGGATCGCGCGCTGGGCGCGGATCGTCGCGTGGTCGTCGACCTGCCCGCGCAGAGCCACCGCGCGCTGCGCCGCTGGATCGACGCGACGGACGTGTTGACCTACGCGCGCGAAATGGACGTTCGCATCGTGCTCTGGCACGTGACCGACGGCGGTTTCGACTCCGTGGCTCACCTGGACCAGCTGGTGGACGACTTCGGCGACTCGGTCGAGTACGTGGTCGTGAAGAACGAGGGACGCTCCAAGGACTTCAGCCAACTGGAGGCGTCGCCGGTGTACGCGCGCTTGACCGCGCTGCGCGCCCGCTTCGTGACCATGCCCGAGCTCGACCCGGTCATCATGTACAAGGTCGATCGCTTCGGCACCAGCTTCTGGGCCGCTGTCAACGGCGCGGATCCAGAGCGCGCGTTCTCGCCGCTGGAGCGCCGTCGGGCCAAGTTATGGCTCGAGCGCGCCAAGGCTGCCCTCGACGTGACAGATGCGCGGGTCGCGGCCGGCGAGCCAGCTACGGACGCGCGTCCCAGCTCGGACGAAGCCTCGCAGAGCGGCTTCGTCAGCAATCAAGAAGCGAATTGAGGCTCCCGGCGCCGTGGTTTCGGCGCTGGTCTTTTCTGTCGCGCGCAGCGCGCGCACCGAATCACTGAGCGCAGCGTCGCACGTTGCGCTCGGTGTTGTGCGCCCGCTCTAGAACCGACGATAGGGCAGAAATTTGCCGTTCATGGTGACGACGACGCGATCGCCTTTGGGATCGGCGACTTTATCGACGGACATCGTAAAGTCGATGGCGCTCATGATGCCGTCGCCGCACTTCTCCTGAATCACTTCTTTGAGCGAGGTCCCGTATACGCACAGGATCTCGTAGAAGCGATACATCAGCGGATCGGTGGGGACGGTGCGATCGCCGAGAGCATTGCCCTTGATCGGGTATTGAGTCAGAAACGACAGCGCGCTCTCGTCCAGGTCGAGCAACTGGCACAGCTTTTCGGCCATCGGCGTGAGCATGGAGTTTTCGCCGTAGACGCAGGAGGCGATCCAAACGTCGGTGGCGCCGAGTTGCGCTGACAAGGCCCCCCAGCTGATCCCTTTTGCGGCTTTGGCTTTCAGGATGATTTGGGTGGTTGCGGCAAGGTTCATGGCTTCTCCTCGGTCTCAGGCAGCGTGGTTGTCAGGCCGTGGGCCCGAGGAGGTGATTGCGAGACGCGTGCCAGCCGCTCAATCCGTAAAGATCTGGGATTTGTGGGCCGATTTGCGGGCGACGCGCGAAACATTCACGAACGGGTTCGTGAAATTCACGAGCCCGCTCGTAGATTTGCTCACGAACGTCGCGCGGCAGACAGCCCGAGTCGATCCATTCGCGAGCGCAGCGTGTTGGGGTGCATTCCGAGCGCGACGGCCGCGCCACGCGCGCCCGAGATGCGAAAGCGCGTCTGCTCGAGCGCTTGCAGAATCTGTTCGCGCGTAGGTGGGGTGGTATCGCGGCCGTGGCGTTCGGCCGTCGCGCTCGGGCAACACCGAGCTGTCGACGCCTGCTCGCCGATGGGCAAATCGAGCAGTTCAATCGTCAGCTCCGGGCCATCGCACAGCAGCGCTGCGCGCTCGATGGTGTGCTGGAGTTCGCGCACGTTGCCGGGCCAGTCGTATTGTTCCAGGCGATCGAGCGCGTCCACCGCAAAGCCGCGAAAGCGCCGCTTTTGGCTCAACTCGCAGCGTCGCAAGAAGTGTTCTGCCAGTGGCCGAATGTCGCCACGACGCTCGCGAAGGGGAGGCACTTCGATCGGCAACACGTACAAGCGATAGTAAAGATCCGCGCGGAACTTGCCCGCGCGCACCAACTCGCGCAAATCGCGATTGGTAGCGGCCACCACGCGGGCGCTGGTGCAGAGCTCCCGGTCGCCGCCAACGCGCTGGTAAGTGTGCTCTTGCAACACGCGCAACAGCTTGCCCTGGCATTCGAGCGGCAGTTCTCCGACCTCGTCCAGGAGCAAGGTGCCGCCGTCGGCTTGCTCGAAGCGCCCCGAACGCTGCGATAGCGCGCCGGTGAAGGCGCCCTTCTCGTGCCCAAAGAGCTCGCTTTCGATCAGCGCGGGCGAGATAGCCGCACAATTGACGCTGACGAGCGGTCGCGCGCGCAGCGGGCCCTGCTCGTGAATCGCGCGACACACAAGCTCTTTGCCGGTGCCGCTCTCACCTCGAACCAACACGGGCACGTCGCTGCCGGCTGCGCGCCGGATCAAGTCCAGCACCCGCCGGAGCTCCGCACTCGTGCCGATGATTGGTCGCATCGCCGCGCCCGCTTCCAGGCGACGCTTGAGGTGCTGGTTCTCCTCCTGCAGTCGTTCTTTGAGTTCGCGCACCTCTTGCAGCGCGCGCTGCAGGCGATCTTCTGTCACCTGTCGTGCCGTGACGTCCCGGAACACCACCACGGCCCCGACCACGCTCCGCCCTTCGATGATCGGTGTGCTGGTATACTCGACCGGAAACGACGTGCCGTCCTTGCGCCAGAAGGATTCGCAGCCTGCTTTGCGCACCATGCCGTCGCGAATTGCCGCGTAGATTGGGCACTCGGCTCGTGCGTAAACCTCGCCAGTCGGATGGGAATGATGCACCACCTCGTGCATGGAGCGCCCCAACAACTCGTCAACGCTATGACCAGTCATCGCCGCAGCCGCAGGGTTCACGAAGATGGCGCGCCCTTCCAGGTCGAGTCCGTAGATGCCTTCACCTGCGGCTTGCAGGATCAGCCGGTGCTCGCGGCGCAACGACTCCAGGCCTTGATCGGCTGCGGGCACGCCTTCTGGCGCGTCCAAGTCGATGCCCCCCCTGAGCAACCTAAAAGTCTGGGTGGCCATTCCCCGAGCCTCGCCAACCTGCGTTTCGGCTCTTCGTCAGGAAGGTTTCGCCGCTCAGCGACGCGGACCAGCTACCAGGGTAGCGGTCCGGCCTCATTCGAGAAGCCGCCTGTCGGCCCGTCCGCGCCCAGCAGCGCGAGGCGCACGGCCTCGCGTGCGCCTTGTTCGACGCTGCGCGTGCCGCGGAAGTTGTTGAGATCCGTGGCCGTGAAGCCGGGGCAGGCGGCGTTCACTTTGATGCGAGTGGTCGCGAGCTCGTTGGCGAACGCTACCGTGACCGCGTTGAGCGCGGTCTTCGATGGGCAGTACGACGCGCTTGGGATGCGATACGGGTTCGAAGGGTCGCTTTGCAGCTGGAGCGAACCGACTTCGCTCGAGACGTTGACGATGCGCCCTGCCGGCGCTTCACGCAGCAGCGGGAGCAGCGCCTGAGTGACGGCGATCACGCCGAACACGTTGGTTTCGAACACGGCACGCACCTCGCTCAGGGCGGCGTTGCTGGGTCGGCGCGTGCGGATCATCTCTTCGAAGGGTAAGTCCCAGCCGCCGACGTGTGCGATGCCGGCGTTGTTGACCAGCACGTCGAGGCGACCAAGCTCTTTGTGAATACGCTCCGCTGCGGCCTGAATCGAAGCAGCGTCGGTGACGTCTAGTTGCAATGCGCGCGCTCCGGTCACGCTCTTCGCGGCCGCTTCACCGCGCGCCAGATCGCGCGAGCCGATCAGCACGGTGAGCCCGCGCGCAGCCAGATCCTTGGCGATTTGAAGTCCAATGCCCTTGTTTGCCCCGGTGACCAGGGCGACCAGTTGGTTGTGCATGCCACAAACCTGGGAGCGGGCATTGGCGCGCAATTGGCGATTCTTGGCGAAAAAATTGCGCCAAGAATCGCCAAGCCGGGACCCGGCACGAGCGCTATCCTTCGGGGATGGCTGAGTGTGTCCAGCTGCCCGTTTCCGTGCCAGAACTGCGCGCTTCGCGCTGCACGACTCAAACGCTCAACGCGGGCCTCAAGAGCTATTTCGCGGTCGGTCGCATCGAGCAAGGGCAGCTCGAGTGGTGGGGGCGCGGCAAGACTTGGCGCAGCGCACCAGGCTCAGTTCAGGTGAAAGAGCCAGGCGACGTGCATCGCGATCTGCGGCACGAAGGTCCCACGACCTTCGTTGCCCTCGTACTCCCCGCGAACGACGTGCTCAGTGTGCGTGAGAAGGGCAAGGTCGTCGCGGTGCCGCACTTCGAGCCTGGCGACGAGCGTGCGGCGCCCTTTCATCGGCTGATCGACGCGGTCACTCACGGCGCCGATCGTCTCTCGCTCGAGGTCGCCTTGGCCGAAGCCGTCAACACGTTTGCGCGCCTCGACACTGCCAATTCCGAACACACTCGACCGGTGCGGCGAGCCATGGAGTATTTGCGGGAACATCTCGCGACGCCGATCACGCTCGAGGGGCTGGCCGCGCATGCAGCGCTCGACAAATTTCATCTCTGCCGGGCGTTTCGCGCGCAGGTAGGTATGCCCCCGCACGCTTATCTGACCCATCTGCGCATCCAACGCGCGAAGGAGTTGCTGCTGCAAGGCATGCGCGCCTCCGATTTGGCTCCGCACGTGGGACTTTACGATCAGAGCCAGCTTACCCGACACTTTCGGCGCATCGTGGGCACCACGCCGGGGCGTTATACGAGCCACCGCGAGAGCTCGGCCGTTCGCGAAGCCGAATCACGTTCTACGCTCAACCTCGGCGAGTAGGGCGCCGCCAACCCGCGCTGCCTGTACGTGGTCTACGGGTACGTCAACGCTGAGGCCCCCTTGACGCGAATCGCGGCCCATCCTGGTCGGGGTTCCGGAACCTGAATCGAGAAGGCGTCGATGTCCGAAATCTCGGTGCGATACACCTCGACCTGCTCCAGCACGTTGCCCTGCGCGTCCAGCGCCTCGGCAGTTTCGGCGTCGCCGCTCGGCGGGGACGGTTCGGAAATGGGGATACCCCAGCGCGCGCCGAGCTCGTCCAGCAGCACGACTCGGCGAGGGTGAATCAACGCGGCGTCGACGTACTCTTGGCTCATGGCGGCGGCGTTCACGGTGGCTACGCGCGTAAGGATGGCGTCGTACGTATAGTCGCTGATCCAGATACTATTGCAGTAGCCCATGATATCCGTGCGCGTGGGCGGGAGTAGCGTCATGGAGCGCGGGTCCCAGCCGTAAACGCCGGTCTTGCCGCCGCTGTACGGGAAATTCATGTCGACGCCAGAGATGCTGCCGCCTTGCGGGACGCACGGCGCGTGCCCGCGGCCGTGGTTGTGCCCCACCTCGTGCACCATGGTATGCGCGGAGGTCTCATCGGCGAACGCCAGGCCCAGCGATGCGCGCTGCGCAGCCTGTTGCGAGCCTGACCCCTGACTCACCACGTAGCCAATGCCCGCCGTGCAACCACCGCCGCACGCCTCTCGAAACGTCGCGGCGGGTTTCAATAGCCCGTAGTAGTAAACGTCGTTCGCCGGCGCGTCCGTGCGTCGCTGCGCGCGCATTCTGTCCAGCGTCCCTGTCCAATCTTTGGCGTTGCTCACGGTGACCTGGGCACCCACGCTGATGTCGACGTTGGCAATGGGATACATCGCCAAGAACCGAGATCGGTAGACGTCGAGCGCCTTTTCGCTGGTGTCCGGCTGGATGTTGTTGGCGACCAACGGAATCACCTTGATCTTGAGGGTTCCGGTATTCCGTGCGCCGAGCGACGTGGCCTTGTCGGCGGGAAAACGCGCGCCGCTGGACATTCCCGTGCTGCCGGCGGTGCACTCCACGAGTTCGACTTGATAGCTCGTCGTCGCCGTGACCTTGTCTTTCGGCACCACGATCTGGAACGTGCTGTCAGCGTTGGCCGCATCCGAGCTTTGTGTCAGCGACTTCTTCGCGGAGTAGACATCCACGCTGCCGTTGTTGTCCACGAACACGCGACCGGAGAGCATGCGCGGGGTCCAGCCGCTGCCCAAGTTGACGAACAAGCGGAACAACGTATCGCGCCCTGCGACGACGTCGGTATTGCGCGCAGCGGGCGCGACCTCCGTGCCGCCCTTCATCAACGGGATTTCCACGCTCTGGTACGCGAGGATGCTGCTGAGTGTGACGTTGGCCGCGAGCCCACTGCACCCGTCGGGCCCGGTCGCGCCGCCGGAGCTCGCTGTGCAGCTGCCTCCGCTACACGCTTGGCCGATCGCGCACTGGGTGCCGCAGCCTCCGCAATTCGTCGCGTCCAGCGTCAGGTCCGTACAGCTTGCGCCACACAGGGACTTGCCGTTCGCGCAGCCGCATTTGCCGGCGCCGCAAGTCAATCCCGTCGCGCAGGCGTTGCCGCAGCTGCCGCAGTTCTGCGCGTCACTCTGCACATCCAGGCATTGGCCATTGCACTGCGTCTGACCCGTCGGACAGCCGCAGGCGCCCGCGACACAGCTCGTCCCGTTGGTGCAGGGACGATTGCAGCCTCCGCAGTGATTCAGATCGGTGGCCGTGTTCACGCACGCAGCGCCGCACGTCGTCGGCGTGGTCGGCGAACAAGCGTTGGAGGGCGCCCCGGCGTTGCCGCCGGTCGCCGTGCCGCCCGTGCCCCCGAACCAAGCGCCACCCATCGCACTCAGTGACGCGCCGCCCGCCCCGCTGGAGCCGCTGATCGAGACCGAGCCGCCACTCGACTGAGTCGCGCTTCCGCCGCTGCCGGCGAAGCTTTGCATGGGCCTGGGATCGGCGCCGCGTTCGCCTCCGCATCCAATCAGCCACGTGGAAACGCAACCCAGCGTGAGCAGTCTCGTCCTCGTCATCTTCGATCTCGTCCTCGAGGCGTCAAAATGTTGCGATGCTCGTGCACAGGGGCTCATTCGAGCGGTTCACGATTTTTGCTGCATGACCGCAATGTGCAGTCGTCGCCACGGCAGGAGCACGGGAGTACAGTCGTCTGAGCTCTCGCCCAGTGGTCAACAAAGTGAAGCGGCCGAATTCTTCGACGAGACCGTGGTGCGGACGCTCTCTCTGCACGAGCACAACGGAAGAAAACGTTGAGGGTGAAGTGCTGTTCGATATCGAGTTTGGATGTCGCTGTCCCCATGGACGCTCGAGGGCCGTCAACGTTGCTGAGCGAGGAACGCAAAGCGCTGCGCAGAATCACTTGCAATCGACTTCGAGTATCGGTGCTGAACGCTTGCTGCTGCACCCCGCAGCACTCTCTCGCAGGCACTCGTGCAGTTGAGCAAGACTGCTCAAGGCTGGAGACTTCATAACTCCAACTCCTCCGTGCAGATCCGCCTCGGTACCGGGACACGTCGAGCGCACGACATGAGCCTCGTCGTGCGTGGCAGATCGGCGCTGTGGCCCGTTTGAGCGAGAGTGATCGACCGTTACCTGTGACGCGCAAAAGGTCCTGACACTGTGCGCGGAGGTTTCTAGATCGACGTCGGGTATTGCACTTTGGCTTCTTGCTATTTCAAGTCGCCGACCAACACTGCGCGCATGCGAGTTGGCATGTGGCTGGGACGCGGCTTCCTGAGTTGTTCGCTCGTCGGTCTGATCGGCGCGCTGGCTTGCAGCAGTTCCAGCGCTACAGGCGCCGCCGGCGGCAGCCCCGGTCTCAACGCGGCGGGCGGAAGCGCCGGGTCGGGAGCGGCCACCGGTAGCGCTCGAGGCGGCGCGACAAGCAGCGGAAAAGCGGGCTCCGGAGGCCTGTCGATCAACGTCGATTCGGCGACGCCGGCTGGCGGGGCCGAAGATCTGGGAGGTGACGACACCTGTGCTGCGGAGGTCCACGGTGCGCAGCGCGTTCCGGTGGACATCCACATCATGCTGGATATCTCGGGCTCGATGCTCGATACGACTGCCGGCGGAATCACCAAGTGGGACGCGACGCGGCAAGCGCTGGCCGACTTCGTCGCGTCTCCTGCGTCGGAAGGCCTGGGCGTCGGCATCCAATACTTTCCGCTGCTGTCGGCGGATGTGCCGTCCCAATGCACTAGCAGCGCGGACTGCGGGGACTTTGGGCCCTGCGTACTCAAGACCTGCACCAACTCGCTGCCAAGCGTCGTCGCCTGTGACACGGACGCTGATTGCCGCGGTGGCAGCTGTATTCCACTCGGCTCTTGCCCGAACAGCCAGGAGCTCTGCGTGGACATTGGCATCGACTTCCCGTGCGGATTCGATCTGTTCAACCTATTCGACCAGTGCGAACCCCTCACTCGAAGCACCTGCGATCGCGCCAATTGCGACCCGACGAGCTACCGCGAGGCGGCGGTCCCGATCGCTCAGTTGCCCAAGAATGCGGCGATTCTCGTGCGCTCGATCGATCGCCAGAGTCCGACCGGCGGAACACCGACTTCCTTGGCTCTCGCTGGCGCGCTGGACTACGCGAGGGACCACGCGGAAAGCAACGAGGGGCACACGGTGGCTGTCGTCTTCGCCACCGACGGCCTGCCTACCGATTGCGGCTCTACCAACATCACCGACATCTCGGCCATCGCTGCCAGCGCGCTGGCGACCAGCCCCAGCATCCGCACTTATGTCGTCGGTGTCTTCGGGCCAGATGATGACGAAGCCCCCGCCAATCTCGATGCGATCGCTCGCGCTGGCGGAACCGATCGCGCTTTCATGATCGATACTTCCCAGAACGTGACGGCGTCCCTCACTGAAGCGCTCGACTCGATCCGCGGCGCCACGCTGGCGTGCGAATTCCGGATTCCCCCCTCGTCCGGTGCCCCGCTCGACTTCAACAAGGTCAACGTAGCCGTCACGGACGCCGTCACCACGGATCTGTTCTACGTCCGCGATGTCCGCTCCTGCGATCCAACGGACGGCGGCTGGTACTACAATCGCGACCCAAACGACGGCACCTCGCCGACCCAAATCTCGCTCTGTCCGGCTACGTGCGATGCTCTCTCCGCCGCGCCCGACGCGTCCGTTGAGATTCGCCTAGGCTGCCAGACCGTGATGCAGCCTCCAAAATAACGAAAACGACCCCCGGCTGAACTCTTCCGCCGCGGAGCCAACGGATACCGAGGTCGGACTCACCGTTCAGTACCTCGACAGCCAGTGACGTCGGCGCTGTCGTTACAGCCCCAACACTTGATGCAGTCGCGCCTCTCCTGAGCGACTGACGGGAACCGTGCGGCCGTCTTTCAGCACGGCCATCTTGCTGCCTTGGCCCCAGGGTTCGATGCGTGCGACGCGGCTTACGTTGAGCAGGTAGGAGCGGTGCACGCGCACGAATTGGCTGGGATCGAGGCTCGTCTCCAGGCTCTGAAGGGTTTGCTGGGTGAGCGAGGAACGCTGATTGTGGAAGACCTCGACGTAGTCGTCTTGGCCTCGTACGTAGTCGATGCTGTCGGCGGGGATGATGAGGATTTCGGCGCCGTCGCGGATCACCAGGCGCTGCAGGTGACTGTCCGGGCTGCGCGCCGCTTGGGCCAGGGCCGGCGCCGAAACCGCACGCAGCTCTCCGATCCGGGTCTCCGCGCGCGCGAGCGCTTGGCTCAAACGTTCCGCGGTGAACGGTTTGAGTAAGTAGTCGACGGCGTGCACCTCGAAGGCTTTCACGGCGTACTCGTCGAACGCCGTGGTGAAGATCACGGCAATCTCTGGCGGTATCAGGGCCAGCACCTCGAAGCCGTCGAGTTTGGGCATCTGCACGTCTAGCAGCAGCAGATCTGGCTTGTGTTCTTGAGCGAGCTTCACCGCTTCGAGACCGTTTTTTGCCTGGCCGATCACGGTCCACTGCGCGTGCGCGCGCAGATACTCGAGGACGAGGCGTCGCGCGGGCTCTTCATCGTCGACGACCAGAAGGCGCCGTTCGGGGCTCGGCTTGGTCATGGCGCGACGCCATTATCCGGCGGACCCGCGGGTAAGTCGAGCAGCACGACGAAGCGTTCGGCATCTCGCTCGATACGAAGCGAAGCCGAATCGCCGTAGTGAGCGAATAGGCGTGCCCGCACGTTCGAAAGGCCCACGCCGCCGTCACGGGCACGCGGCGCCGGATCGACGCCATTTTCGAGTCGGAGTGCGAGACGTTCGCCTCGGCGCTCCGCCCGAACGCGCAACGGGCGAGGTTCTTCGATGGGAGCGATGGCGTGCGTCATGGCGTTCTCCACTAGCGGTTGGAGCAAGAGTGACGGGATCAGGCTGTTGTTTGCTGCCTCGTCGAACTCGACTTCGACGCGGAGGCGATCACCAAAACGTAAGGCCTCGACTTTGAGGTAGTGCTCGCAGAGCGACCATTCATCGCGCAGCGGCACCAGCGCTCTGTCTTGAGCGCGCAACGTGCCTCGCAGGTAGTGCGCCAGCAGCACGCAGGCCTCCCGCGCCTTTTCGGGATCGTAGCCGATCAACGAGTTTACGGTGTTCAGGCTGTTGAACAAGAAGTGTGGATGCACCTGCGCGCGCAGGGCTTGAAGCTCGGCGCGTTGCGCCTGTAATGCCAGCGCGGCCTCACGCTCGAGCGCTTCGTGGCGCAGCTCGAACTCGGCGAGCACGTAATGAAATGTCGCCACCAACACATAAAACAGCACCCAAACGCCGAACAGCGCGCCTTCGGCGCGGCTCACTTCATGCGGCAATTGCCGCCATTCAGGAAGCAGGCCCAGAAGCTCTGCCAGCAACCGCGTCGCGGCGACGAACAACACACTCCACACGGCGGCCGCGCCGCCATGGACAGACAACACACTAAAAGTCCGGCCCGGCCGCAGCGGCAACGCGCGACACAGAAACCAGGTGGGCAGCGTGGCGAACGCGAATCCAAGCGTTGATACTAGCGTCAGCGTCAGCGCGGCCAGCGGAGTTGCCGAGGCGAGCAGCACGTACGGCACCACCGAGACGGCTGCCCAAAACAACAGGTACGCAAGCAGCGGGCGACGCGGAGCGAACAGCGGGTGCATTGGCCGAATGGCGCTAGTTCTGAATATTGACGCCGCCGAGCGTGACGGTGCCGGTGATGCGCAGGCGTGGCGCTGTGCTCACTCCTTGGGTCGAGCGCGTCGAGTCGTCGGTCCCGCCGAAGAGGGGGACCACTTCGCTCTGCACGTTCCAGGTGTCTGGCACGCGGATGTCCACGCCGCCCATCAAGACGCGCAGCGTCAGCACCGCACCTTCCGGATCCAGACGCGCTTGTCGCAGGTCGAGCTCCACGCCGCCCGCGGTGACGCCGATCTCCCCGCCCTTCCAGGCTTGCGACTCGATCCGCAGCTGCGCGCCGGCGCAAGTAAACTGCCGATTCAAGCGATCCTGATCGCTCGCGTCCTTGAGCTCCAGAGCGGTCGCGCAGGGGTCGTCCCTGAGTGGCAGCTCCGTGCCGTGACGGAATTTCGGACGCCGGCCGCGCCCGCCTCCAAACAGCGCGCCGATGCCGAGCAAGACGAGCAGGACCGGCCACAACCGCGTCACGGAGAACGTCAAAAATCCGAGGTTCCCCGCGAGAAGGATCGCGCCCACGGCGACGAACGCCACCGCCAGCACGACGTGCAGCGCGCCACGAGCACGCAAGAACACAGAGATTCCGATCAGCACCACGAACAACGGCCAAAAATCCAAAACCCGAACGTGCGCGGGCAGCAAGCCGAACTCACGCGCGAGCAGCCCCGCACCCACGGTGACGAGAAGGAAGCCTGGCCACAACCCGGGCCCGTTGAGATTCGCTCGCATGGTCGCCTCTTATCTTACGCAGACGCCACCCGCCACGACCATGCCCGTGACGCGCAGGCGGGGACGTTGCTCGCTGGCTGGCCCAGGGAAGCGTTCGTCAAAAGTTCCGCCAAATACGGTCTTGAGCTCATAAACTACGTCCCAATCGCGCGGCACCAGCAGATCGATGCCGCTGAGGGCCGTCTGTAAGCTGAGCGTGGCTCCCTCGGGCCTCAGCGTCGCCTCGCGCAGGTCGATAGTGACGTCGGACATGACCGCAGTC
>Ga0247764_1000250_pt1 | contig 19607 bp, 22 predicted proteins | sample UWRJL051202B4_FD_179932 | JGI IMG/M metagenome (GOLD analysis project Ga0247764, IMG submission 179932) | Plant litter microbial communities from Arlington Agricultural Research Station in Wisconsin, United States - UWRJ-L051-202B-4 | ecosystem: Environmental > Terrestrial > Plant litter >...
ACTTATTTCTTCCGTAAAGAACGCCGGTAGTGTTAGGAGCAAACGCCGTTAACTTATCGCCGAGGATAGATTCAACACTAGGAGCATGGACTTTTAACGGACTGTCACTAACGGCGATCCATGAACATTTTATCGGCGTTGGCAATATTACGGGATATTGGTGTTCTTCAAACAGAATGTCGAGCAGGATGTATCCGGTAGCTGTATTGAGCTGTGGAGTGTAGTGAAATTGATAGTGAGCTTTAGGTATTGATCCCTGATAGCTTCGTGGCTCATCGATCTCCCATCTGGTAAATAGGCCCTCCCCGATTACCGCATTGAATTTTGGTTCCAGTTCAGCTCTCGAATGTTGGGTTAGGATGTCAATGTCAACAGAAAATCGTTTGGGTTCTGGCATTAGGATAACGAGGGATGTACCGCCTTTGAACACGAAGGTCAGTTTTTGCCGTACCAATGCTTCCAATAGCGCCAGTGCATAAATCATTTTCTCTACGATAGGTGGATTGACCTTTGAAAATTTGCTTTGAGTCCGGTGGCTGTTTATCCATTGCTGAGAAAATGATTCTGGTAAAATCATGTTGATAATATCTTGTGAATTTCTGTGTCAGGCAGCCTGCTTGTGAAATCCAAGAGGTCCCCTAATCTTTTACGTCGCTTGGCGTAATTGATAAGCACAGATAAATTCAAAGAATATTTTCTCCAGGCCTGTGTAAATATGCTTTCGAGCTCGCTACCCTGGAATGCGGTAAATAAATCGGTATCGCAGACGAGGTCTACCAGTATCTTTTCCAAGGTTGCCACTTGCGTATGCTCATTTATTGATGATACAGGAGCTCTGCTAACGGTTGGCTTTACGATAAATGCCTCTGAGGTTCCTGTGATATATTGCTCGACAATTTGTTTAGATGGATTGAGGAATGCGGGAAGGCCTTCTTCTTTAAGGATATGAAACAGGGATTCTGTCCAAAACTTTTCAGTTTCGAATACAATCATGTGCTGTGTTGGCTGTAGCACCATAAACTGGTGTAGCCATTCGGTTGACCAAATAGTACATGACAGATCTGGGCTAAATGATCCGGTGACTTTATTATAAATGCGGATTGACTTCTTTGAGAGAAAAGGGAGGAAAGGGGTTTTCCTTTTAAGCGTGTACCATCCAGGCTTGACTCGGGATAGGACGTTGCTTTCTTTTAATTGGTGGATATGCCAGCGCAACGTGTTTTCGTTCACGTTGACGCGGTGCATTTCCAAATAGCTAAGTATCGCATTTTCGGAAATGAGTGATTCCTTAAAGAAATGATCGTAAAAGGCATTTTTATCGAGTTTTATCGCGGGCATGAATGCTAATCTTTACCACAAAATAATAAAAAGTGGCAAATATTAGATATAATTATTGCCACAATTGATTTAAAAGTGGTGAATATTTGTATTTAATTATTTGAAAATCAATTATTTGTATATATAATGTTTGATACTCTCCTGTGACCAGGACGCGTTTCTGCGAATTAATATTGCTCAGTGTCATGGAATTTTTGATGCTCAAAATTCCGCACGAAACGACCGATGAACTTTGTTTAAAAGTCTGAATTCGCTTTTTCTTTTCCGGAAAGTGGTCTTTTTAAATAAGTCATAGTATTTAAATTAGATGAGCACAACTCTTAACCCAAAATACAGCGTATCCCGGATGGATTCCCTGTTTTTCGCCCTTTTTGGATTTTACCCGAATAAAGCGGGGAAATCTTATGAAATGTTGGTCGGTGCAATACTTAAAATTCTTGGTTATGACCATATTATTCTCGATGAAATAAAACAAGGAAACTTCGACAATAATCCATATCAGATTGATGCCAGTCTGTACGAATTGAACATGGAATCTATTATGGTGGAGGTTAAAGATTATACTTCATCTAAGAATAATAAAAAAGTGCGACGCGAGGACCTTGATAAGATAGCAGGGGCATTGTTAGAACTCGACTATTCAAGCGGATATTTTTTCTCTGCTACTGACTATACTGAAGATGCCGTTCGTAAGGCAAATGCATCTCATCTAAATCCTCGCATGACCAAGCTATCATTGTTCCATCTAGTTCCTTCAGTTGATAGTGATCGGCATGGCAGATTAGACCGTATTCAAATTGATTTGGTGCTTTATACTCTTAGAAAAGATGGGTCTATGATATATCCAGAAGTTCCATCACAAATTGCTGAGATGTGGCAAAATGCAGGTCTTCCTCTTACAAATCTCGTAGCGAAGAACGTATTCTACTATCAAGATGATCGAATAATCTGTACAGGTGAAATATTTAGCCCGACCAATGACATTGTTGGAGGATATAAATTCTCGGCATTGCTGGGTAAAGATTTTCATAAACGAGCTCGTGAAAATAACAATCATATAGAGGGTGTCTGGCAGTTAAATGATGGAGAAATTACTTATCACGGCACAACAATCAGACTCAACTCTGTGCGATTTTCTCTCAATTTTGAAGAGATATCCGAACCGATAATTATTAGCACTGAAGGAAATCCAGTTTTGAAAATTGTTTCGAAGGATCAGGGTATCGACAAATTGATCACAGATAGGCAATTAAGGGGAATAACATTCGAGGAGAATGGAGCAATTACTTTTGATGGCAGTGCACCTTAGCCGTTAACAATAAATTTAGCAACTGATATGGCTAAAATATCAGAAACTGAAACTGTTTCCTCTACGTATAAATAATCAGTTTTGGTCGGTTTTTATCCTTTTCGGGGCCTCGTGGAGAGGCTGGGGGGTAAAAACCTGACGGTTATACCCTTTAAACAACCATCGTCTTGAAAAAAAATTTACTGATTGCCTACCTGGCGTTGGCCGCAGTCTGTATCATCTGGGGAACCACTTACCTGGCTCTCAGGATCGCGGTACAGCATTTTCCGCCTTTTTTGTTTTCTGCTATCCGCCAGTTTTCGGCTGGATCGCTGCTTATTGTGTTTATGCTTACCGTGGGTAAGGTGAAGTGGCCTTCTCTGGCCCAGATCCGCCAGCAGGCTATCGGCGGCTTTTTTATGATCACGCTGGGCAACGGCCTGGTGGCGTGGGGAGAAATGTATATACCCAGCGGCATTGCTGCGATAATCACGTCGCTTATGCCGGTGCTTGTTATTTTGATAAATCTCTCTATCAACCGTGACGAGCGGCCAAATCTGCCGATCGTTCTTGGCGTGGCGCTGGGCATGGTAGGTATTATACTGATCTTCAGTGAGCACATTGCCAGCTTCTCCCGCACGGAATATCTCCTCGGTATTATTATGATCTTTGTGGCAGCCGTAAGCTGGGCGTCCGGCAGCATTTGGATAAAGAAACGTAATACTGATGCAAACCCTTTCCTCAATGCCGGCATGCAGATGTTCTTCGGTGGTCTGTGGATGTTCCCGATCAGTCTTGGCGTCGACGATCTCAGCACGATAACGTGGTCTACCGGGGCAGTATATCCATTGATCTATCTTATACTGTTCGGGTCTATCATTGCATATGCTTCTTACTCTTATGCGCTGCGGAATCTACCTATGACTATCGTGTCGCTGTATGCTTATGTAAATCCGCTCGTAGCCGTATTCCTGGGATGGCTTGTGCTGGATGAGAAGCTGAACGGACGGATCATCGCGGCGTTTCTGCTTACCAGCGCGGGAATATATATCGTAAATCGCGGGTACCAGCTGCGCAGCCTTTGGAAAACTCAGTTGTCTGATCGCTAGGAATGGTATACTGAATATATTTACCTATTACGTTTCGTCAAGCCATGACTACCACCCTGGATATATACGACTATCGCCCTGAGCACCAGACCTGGTTCGAGCTTCTCAACCGCGCCTGGATAGAGCAATATTTTGAAATGGAGCCTGTAGACTTCGAGGTGCTCCAGCATCCGGATGAGTACATCATCAAACACGGCGGTGCTATACTTATGGCGGCCAGCAACGGTGTGATAGTAGGCACCGCTGCCCTTAAGCCGGCCGGTCCGGGTATTTACGAATTTACAAAGATGGCGGTGGCCGAAGCTTCGCGCGGCCTGGGTATAGGCCAGGCTCTTACCGAAGCTGCCATTGACAAGGTGCGTAGCCTTGGTGGCCATAAAGTGATATTATACTCTAATACCCGTCTTAAACCGGCTATAACGCTTTACCGTAAGCTCGGCTTTATCGAAGTGCCGGTGGATGGCCCGTATAAACGCGCGGATATTAAGATGGAGCTGCCGCTACACACTTATACTGTACGGCCGGCTACTCTGGCCGACGCCACGCTTCTGCGCGAGCTGGGTATGAGCACATTCCACGAAACCTTCGCGCCATACAATACAGCAGAAGACATGGCGCTGTACCTCGCACAGAACTTCTCGCCCGAGCAGGTGGTGCACGATATTGAAGAACCCGGCAGTATATTCCTGCTGGTCTATGACGGACCAATACCTGCCGGCTACACCAAGATCAGGAGCAGCGGTATACCCGAGGGACTGATCGCTTCCAACCCGCTGGAGATAGAACGTATCTATGTAGCCAGGCCGTACCTGGGCAAGCCCGTGGGTAAAGTACTTATGGAAGCGTGTCTGCATCGCGCGGCGCAACACGACCACGATGTGATCTGGCTTGGCGTGTGGGAGGAGAATCCACGCGCGATTGCGTTCTATAAAAAGTGGGGCTTTGAAACATTCGGTGCTCATCCTTTTTTACTTGGAACCGATCTGCAGAACGACCTGCTGATGCAGCGCAAAATAAACACCTATCGCAAAACCCAAACGCATGGCTCATAATGTACATCATTACGCATCGACCATTACCTGGACAGGAAACACCGGCACAGGCACCTCGGCCTACAAAGCTTACGAACGCAGCCACACAGCCGCTGTGCCGGGTAAAGCGGAAATAGCCTGCTCGTCGGACCCCAATTTTCGCGGTGATAAGCAAAAGCATAATCCGGAAGAATTGTTTGTGTCCTCGATCTCGAGCTGCCACATGCTCTGGTATCTGCACCTGTGCTCTGCCCATGGCGTTGTGGTAACGGCTTATGTTGACCAGGCCGCTGGCATTATGGAAGAGAACGCCGACGGCAGCGGACAGTTTGTGGAGGTGACGTTAAACCCCAGGGTATCCGTAAAAGAAGAAAGCATGATCGCGAAGGCGCTGGAACTTCATGAGGAAGCCAACAAAATGTGCTTTATTGCAAGGTCCGTGAAATTTCCCGTGCGTCATAAGCCAATGGCCGTAGTGGAGAACGGCAAGTAAAACACATAAGACAAAAAAACAGGAATCACCCACCATGATTTTCAAAAACGCTACGCTCCAGGATCTCCCCGCCATTGTAGACATTTATAATTCTACCATACCGGGTCGCATGGTTACCGCCGATACGGAACCAGTAACCGTAGAAAGCCGCATCCAGTGGTTTGAAAGCCATAACCCCGATACGCGTCCGCTGTGGATGGTATATGACGATGCCAACAACCTGGCGGGTTGGGTGAGTTTCAAATCGTTCTATGGTCGTCCGGCTTATTCGGGAACCGTTGAGATAGCCATTTACCTCGATCCGTCCGCACGCGGCAAAGGTTATGGTAAAGCTATACTGGAATATGTGCTGGAGCGCTGCCCGTCGCTGGGTGTAAAGACGGTATTGGGTTTCATATTCGCGCATAATGAACCCAGCCTCAAGCTCTTCCGCAAGCTGGGCTTTGAAGACTGGGCGATGCTGCCCAACATTGCCCAACTGGATGATACCGAACGGAGTCTGATAATCGTAGGAAAACGAGTAACCCCATAACCATGAAAAGAACAGCCTGGTTCGACCGCAAATTCACCTTCGGCTATGAAGCCGGTATGTTGCCCTTCTTCCTTGAAAGACTCAATGGCAGCATGGCCCGTCTACAGGAGAAAACCAATGGCGTACCCGAAGATGTACTCAGCAATATGCTCGACGGTAAGTGGAGCGTTAAGCAGAATATAGGCCATCTCGCCGAAGTAGATGAGATTGCCAACCAGCGTCTTGCCCAGATCGTAGCGGGTATATCGCCCATGGCTCCTGCTGTGGTGCAGCCCGGTCGCGATTATAATGCGATGCCGATACACGATGTACTCGAATACTTCGTTATCAGCCGCATTAAAAACCTGGACAACTTCACGCACATACTGGAAGAGAATCTTGCCAAAACATCCATACATCCGAGACTCAAGGTGTCGATGAGCCCGGTGGATATTGCCTACTTCGATGCCGAGCACGATGATCATCACATCGTTCGTATAAACGAGATACTCGCGGTATTAAACCCCTAGCAGGTATGTATACGCCAAAACTCTTCCGCAATGAGAATGTAGCCGAACTGCACGATTTTATTCGTCACAACGGTTTCGGTATTTTGGTTAATCATGCCGACGCACAGCTGTGGGCTACTCACATTCCCATGGTGCTCTCTGCTGATGGAACAAAGCTTACCGGTCACCTGGCCCGCGGCAACAAGCAGGGCCGTACGTTTCAGCATGGTGCGGAAGTGTTGGCGATATTCAATGGGCCTCATACTTATATATCCTCGTCATGGTACGATCATGAGAACGTACCTACCTGGAATTATATAGCCGTGCACGCAACCGGTATGTTACGGTTGATTGAAGGCGACGAGCTACTACAATCGTTAAAAGAGCTTACTGATAAATATGAGCAGGCATCTGAGCGCCCTGTATCGGTGGAGAAGATGTCGCCGCAATATCTGAAGCATGAGATGCTCGGTGTGACCGGTTTCGAGATAACGATATCGAAGCTGGAGGGTACACGTAAGCTCTCGCAAAATCGTGACGATGCCAACCACAAGGCCATTGTTAACGAGCTTGAAAAACGTACTGACGCGGACTCGCACGCGATAGCCGGTTTGATGAAACAAGATCGCCCGGCAACGGAGTCACACTAAAACGATTTCCCCATGCATCCACTCCTCACCCACGATAACGAAACTATCGACCAGCTTTTGCAACGCGCGCATACGCTGGCCAGTGAGTATCTGAAAGAGCAGCAAACATTGCCTCCCGGCCGATATATTCCCGATATCATTCTGGAAGATCTTCCGAAGGACGGCATCGGTGCTCATCGTACGCTCGAGCGGTTCGCCACCGAGTTTGCCGATAAGATGACTAACAGCGCCGGTCCGCGATACTTCGGCTTTGTAACCGGAGGCTCTACGCCTGCGGCGCTTGCCGGTGACTTGCTGGTAAGCGCTTATGATCAAAATGCCTGCGGCAGCAACGACTCTATCGCACCGCAGCTCGAACGACAAACAATACACTTCTTCAAGCAGCTCTTCGGGCTTGACGATGATTACTTTGGCTCATTCGTGTCTGGTGCCACGATTTCAAATTTTGTCGGTCTTACCCTGGGCAGGCAGTGGGTTGGGGAACAACGCGGTGTAGACATAAGCCAGGACGGTCTTGCCTCGCTGCCGACGATACACATTGCGAGTGGCACGGCGCATTCCAGTATACCTAAAGCGTTGGCTATGGCCGGCATGGGGCGCAAGGCTGTGGTAAAGATCGATACGCTGCCCGACCGTGAAGCTGTGGATGTGCGGGCGCTTGAACATTATCTGAGCACGGCCAACGTACCTGTCATTGTAGTGGCTAACGCGGGCACGGTAAATACTGTAGATTTCGATGACCTGGAAGCGATCGGTGTGCTAAAAGCAAAGTATAACTTCTGGCTGCATGTGGATGCTGCCTTTGGCGGCTTTGCTGCCTGCTCGGAGCAATATGCTCACCTTATGCGGGGTATAAACTATGCTGACAGTGTAACGATAGATGCACATAAGTGGCTTAACGTGCCTTACGACGCGGCTATGCAGTTTACGCGGCATAAGAGCCTACAGCTGAAAGTATTTCAAAACAGCGCCGCCTACCTGGGCGATCCTGCAGCCAGCCCTGACTATTTTCACTACACGCCAGAGAACTCACGACGGTTCCGCGCATTGCCGGCATGGTTTACACTGGTTGCTTATGGTAGCGATGGTTATCGCGAAATCGTGGAACGCAACTGTGCTGCCGCCCATCAGCTCGGCGAGTACATCCGGCAGTCCGATACCTTTCGGTTGTTAGCTGCCGTGCGTATGAATGTGGTATGCTTTACCGTGGCCGGCAGAGAACATACTATGGCGGAAATTCAACAGTTTCTCGCGGCTGTGCGCGATAATGGACAGGTGTTCTTTACGCCCACCGTCTACAAAGGCACGCCAGGTATACGCGCCGCGGTTTCCAACTGGCTCACAACGCCCACGGATATCGAAATTGCTTTCCAGGCGATCACAGAAATTGCGGCCACACATTTCGCTGAAAAGGTATGAAAAACAGTATCGGATATTCCTTTTGCGAAAAACCGGGAAGCCGTAATCACATCAATTCATGCGATTGCATAAATTTATGATCATTATTTCACGGATTATTATGAAATTCACCCGTTAACACCTAGACACGCAGAACCATGACAACTTTAACGACCTCTATCCCTGTACAGCGCGTTGCCCAGTCGAGGATAAAAGAAACAGATTTTAACAACCTCGAGTTCGGAAAATATATTGCCGATCACATGATCGTAGCGGACTTTAAAGATGGCAAGTGGCATGAGCCTACTATCGTGCCTTTCGCCGATCTGCCGATGAGCCCGGCGATGCTTTCACTGCACTACGGTCAGGCTATCTTCGAAGGCATGAAAGCTTTCTGGACAAACGATAAGAAAATAAACATATTCCGTCCGCACAAGCACCATGCGCGTCTCAACCGCTCGCTCGATCGTATGTGTATGCCGGTTATAAGCGAAGAGATGTTCATTCAATCGCTGCATGCCCTTGTTGAAGCAGATAAAGATTGGATCCCTACGGCAGAAGGTTCGTCGCTTTATATACGTCCGTTGGTATTTGCTTACGAAGCGCGCCTGGGTGTAAAGGTGGCCGACCACTTCAAGTTCATTATCATGAATAGCCCTGTTGCCGCATACCAAAGCAAGCCGTATCGCCTGAAGGTAGAAGATACCTATGTGCGCACAGCAGAAGGTGGTACAGGGTTCGCTAAATGTGCCGGTAACTACGGTGGCGCATTCTACCCGACACAGATAGCACGGGAGCAAGGCTTCGACCAGATCCTCTGGACTGACCACAAGGAACATAAATACATTGATGAGGTGGGTATGATGAACGTAATGTTCGTTATCAACGGCACGCTTGTGACTCCCAAGCTCAATACAGCGATACTGGAAGGTGTTACGCGTGATTCGATACTGACCCTGGCTAAAGACATGGGCGTGACGATAGAAGAGCGCCGTATAAGCGTAGACGAGCTTGAAGCTGGTTTGAAGGACGGTACGATAACTGAGGCATTTGGCGCGGGTACAGCAGCCGTTGTAGCGCCTATCGCGGTGATCAATATCCACGGTATCGATTATCAGATACCAGTAGCAGGTCCGGAAAGCTTCCAGCTTCGCGTAAAGGCCAAGCTCAACAGCATCCGGATGGGTTCCGAGCCAGACCTGCACGGCTGGAACTACCTCTTCTCGCCGCGCTAATAACACGTGCTGTTTACAGGCAGGGCAGAATACAATAGCCCTGCCTGTAAGACGGCAATCTATCGGGACGACACACACGATACCCACACACTCCCGCCTTTACCTATCGATCTGTACAACCCAAACACCTGATACCCAAACATGAGAGCCGCACTCTTCAAAGGCAAAGACTATCCGCTTACCATACAGGAGATAAAGAAACCCAAACCCATTAAAGACCAGGTGCGCATCCGCCTCCACACTGCCGCGCTTAACCACCGCGACTTGTGGATAATACAGGAGCAAGCCCAGCATTTTCCCGATGGCGTTATACTCGGCTCTGATGGCTGTGGTGTTGTGGAAGATGTGGGCGAAGATGCAGACCCCATGCTGATAGGCATGGAGGTTATCATAAATCCAAGCCTGGAGTGGGGCAGCAATCCCATTGTACAGGGTGACTCTTTTAAAATACTTGGCTTTCCTGATAACGGCACTTTCAGCGACTACATCGTCATCTCCAAGAAGTATATCTTCGAACGTCCCGAGCACCTGAGCTGGGAAGAAGCTGCAGCCATACCGTTATCCGGGCTTACGGCATACCGCGCATTGTTCTCTAAAGCACGTTTGCGTGCTAAAGAGAAAGTGCTGATCACCGGCATAGGCAGCGGCGCCGCGTTGTGGGCTTTGCAATTTGCTACCGCCTACCAGGCCCGTGTATATGTGACATCCAGCTCGGACGAAAAAATAGCGAAAGCTAAAGGCCTTGGCGCTATAGGTGGCTTCAACTATACAGATCCGGAGTGGGCAGCAAAAGCGCAGAAAGAGGCCGGAGGTTTCGATATCATAATCGACAGTGCCGGTGGCGATCAGTTTCCTAAATTTATAGATCTCGCTTTGCCGGGTGGCCGTATTGTGAACTTTGGCCGTACTGCGGGCAACATCACCGAGCTTGCTACACGCCAGCTGTACTGGAAACAACTTTCTATTCATGGCACGACGATGGGTACCCGCGATGAGTTTCTGTCGATGCTCGATTTTGTAGAAAGCCGCGGACTTAAGCCCGTTATCGACAAGGTGTATCGCCTCGAGCAGATCCAGGAGGCCATGCAGCGCATGGAGAACAAAGAGCAGTTTGGCAAGATCGTATTTCAGATCAAATAGCCTTGACGTCATGAGTCTGAATCACGAACAAACGCTGAACGGATTTACCTACAGCACCGATAAGGATAAGCTTGATATAAATTATATTCACTCCTTCCTGGCGCAACGATCGTACTGGGCGGAAGGCATTCCCTATAGCGTAGTAAAAAGGTCGATAGAGAATTCGTTGTGCTTCGGTATATACGAAGAGAAGAAACAGGTAGGATTTGCGAGGATAGTAACGGACTACGCCACCTTTGGTTACCTGGCCGATGTGTTCATAGATGAGGCATACCGGGGCAGGGGTCTTTCAAAGGACCTGGTGAATTTTATATTCCGTCTCGATGCGCTCAAGATGTTGCGTCGTATCGTGCTTGTTACCCGCGATGCACATACGCTTTATGCCCGCGAGGGCTTCACGCCGTTAAACACGCCGGAAGGATACATGGAATTGCGCCGGCAGGATATCTATAAAACGTTTACCAATAAAATATGATACAGTACCATCACGACAAGACCATTACAGCCGAACAATTTATTGATGTTCTGAGACGCTCCACTTTGTCTGAGCGTCGCCCGGTGGACGATCCTGCCCGCATACAACGCATGCTTGACCACGGCAACGTATTGGTTACTGCCTGGGATGGCGATAAGCTCGTGGGTATATCGCGTGCGCTCGGTGATTTCTCATTCTGTTGCTATCTGTCTGATCTTGCTGTTGACGTGGCTTATCAGAAGCAAGGTATTGGTAAGGAGCTTATACGCCGCACGCACGAAGCAGCAGGCCCGCAGACCACGCTCATTCTCCTGGCGGCACCCAAGGCCGTGAATTACTATCCGCATATAGGTATGGAACGGATGGTGGAGTGCTTTATTATAAAGAGAACCGAATAACGAAAAGGGTTATGAATCAATTGATCGGGGTGCTGATTGTGGCGTTTATGCTCGCGGCGTGTACATCTCCCAAGACAGAATCGACTGTAGATAGCACGGGCGTAACCGAAGTTGCAGCTGGAATACCGAAGGATACTGTAGCATCCAATGTAACTGAAGGTACCGACAGCTATATGCAGCTGAAGAGCTATCTTGTTTCGGAGGAAGGAATTTCACCTGACCAGATTCAAGTCGTAGATTCGACATGCGCCATTGAGATCTGGCCAACGGAAGAGCAGATGAAAAAACTGAAAGATGAATCCGAGGAAGATGAATTTTATACGGTGACAGACGATGCTTCGTTCTACGCATCGGAAGCACGCTCACGCCTCGATTCGTTTCATATAAAAGTGGTTGATACCGAAAACAAACGTTATCTGAAGTTAAAGGGCGCTAAAGCATCCTGGTTGCTGGATTTAGGCAGAGACAGTTCTCCACTATGGGGACTTGTCTTTTTTAACGTAAACAAAGAGCCTGAAATAGCCGATGAAGTATCTGTGGCAACTGACCCGGAGGCTATCGGAAAATTACGCCAATACTTCGACCTAAAATAGCCTGGCGGTAGATAACATGGTGTATGATGTTCGATCAGCGGCGCTTGCAGATTTCGAGTCGATCTACGGATTCGTCAATGCGTTAGAAGAGATCGTTTTCGAAAGAGATACTCTTTACCATATTTTTCAAAAAAACATCGCTTCTGATCAGAACATCTATCTCGTTGCCTATGATCAAAGCAATCGGCCGGTGGGCTATATAAGCTGCCATGGCCAGTATCTGTTGCATCATGCCGGATTGGTAGGAGAGATACAGGAATTATTCGTTCAGCCGGATAAGCGCGGCGAGGGTATCGGCAGGTTATTGGTTGATGCAGTAAAGCAGCGTGCACGAGATATGGGCATGTTGCAACTGGAGGTCACGGCGAATATCAAACGTGTGGATACTCATCGTTTTTATGAGCAACAGGGTTTTGATCAGACTCATAAAAAGTTCGTTTACCCGCTTATCGGGTAAACTTAACATGTTTGTGACGGCGGCATAGTTCAAAGTTCGTTATCTTTCAGTATGGAAAACGCCATAACCGTTTCTTTTTCGCCCCTTTGGGTTATCATCTTCGTGTTGCTGGGTGCTGTTATCGTGCTAACCTTTATGCTGCTTCGCCTCCTGGATGAGCGCAAACAAAAACACGAGATCGAAGAGAAGTATAAACAACTTGAAATGCAGGTTAATAACCTCGAGCTGGAGTCCATACAATATAAGCTCAATCCTCATCTTTTTAAAAATACGCTGAACGCCATCCAGTCACATGCCTACCAGACCTATAACGCGCTGGATAAGCTGGCGAATGTATTGGACTATATACTCTATGAAAGCGACCGGCAGTTTGTTTCGCTGAAGGAGGAAGTGGATTTTGCCCTTAGCCTGATCGAGATAAACAAGCTCAAGGTAAGCCCTCTCTTCGACCTGCGTATCAAACAGAAGATAGACGATGACGATCCGATGTATGGTCAGAAAGTGGTAGCTCCGCTGATAACAGTAAACCTGATAGAGAATGCCTTTAAACATGCGGACCTGCAGCGCGAAGATGCTTTTATCGCGGTAGTCTTCGAGCTGCGTGATGGACAATTCTTCCTGACGGTATCCAATAAGGTGAGCCGTAAGCCTGCTCCGAGAAAAACCTACAGTGGCTTTGGCCAGGAGAACTTCAAAAAAAGGCTCAGTATACTCTATAAAAATAATTTCACGCTGGATACTTTCGTCGAAGATGATGTGTACATTGCCCACCTCAAACTAGATTTGCGTGAACACCAGGCTCAGATGCATACTGTTGGACGATGAACTGCCGAGCCTGGCCTATCTGAAGGCTCTGTGCGAACAGATTCCGTATGTAGATATCGTCAAGGTTTATAACGATCCAGCCAAATTCCTTGCGGAGAGCAAATCGCTTGAGTTCGATCTCTGCATACTCGACATCGAAATGCCCGGCTACAACGGTCTGGATATAGCCCGGGAGCTAAACGGTAAACCCGTTATCTTTATCACCGCCTATAAAGAATACGCAGCCGAAGCCTTTGACCTTGAAGCAATAGACTACATCCGGAAGCCAATACCGAGAGAGCGTCTCGAAAAAGCTCTGAGCAAGGCCTTTCAATCCTTAAAGGATAAAGACGCCGAAAAGAACGCAAAGAAATTCATACAGCTGAATACCAGCAAAGGCAAGGCTCTTATCTACTTCGACCAGATCCTTTACATCACCACGGCTGATATGGATAAACGCGATAAATTCATCATGCTGGAGCACGAAAGCCTGATAATCAAGAATATCTCATTTGAGAAATTGCTGAGCATGCTTCCACCAGCGGAGTTCTGTCAGGTCAATAAAAAGGAGATCATTGCCCTTCGTATTGTGCAGTTCTTTACACATAGCGAGATCACGACCTCTATTGTAGAAGAAAACGGGAAAAAGAAAAGCATCGGTCTCACAGAGAATTTCCGCAATAATTTTCTGAGCCTGATAAAGGAATAGATTTCGTTACAAAAAAATCCCTGTTCGTTGCATAATCCCGTTCGGAAGGGCCCGGCTTAATAGGGTCTGTATTAAATTTACCCCGCCGGAACCGGCTTGGGCGGATGTACCTATTGTATCATGACCAAGCCGGTGACCGGACCTATTTACTTTTTGTTGATCCCCAAAACTACGAATGAAGAATTTTAGAAATCTGTTGTTCTACATCCTTACGATCGGAGGTTTCTCGGCATTGATGTACCTGATCATCGAGCGGGGTAAAACACAGGAGGCTGGTAAAATAACGGAAGCGATAAAGATCACAAACATTTCCAGCTGGCAGCAGTTTCAGGAAACCTTCCTCCACAATATAACACACCCGCTGGCTATACTGCTGCTGCAGATCATTACCATTATCATGGTGGCCCGTTTATTTGGCTATATCTGTAAAAAGATCAAACAGCCCACCGTGATTGGCGAAATTGCCGCCGGTATATTTCTCGGGCCTTCGTTTGTAGGTATTTACTTCCATGACTTCTCTGCGTTCCTGTTTCCGGCGCAATCGCTCGGTAATCTCCAGTTTTTGAGCCAGATCGGTCTTATACTGTTCATGTTCATTATCGGGATGGAGCTCGATCTGAAAGTATTGCGTAACAAAGCGCACGAGGCTGTGGTGATAAGCCACGCCAGTATTATCATACCCTTTGCCCTGGGTGTTGGCCTTGCTTATTTCATTTATCAGGACTTTGCGCCGAACAATGTGGAGTTTCACTCCTTCGCGCTTTTCTGCGGCATAGCCCTGAGCATAACGGCATTTCCTGTGCTGGCGCGAATTGTACAGGAACGTGGCATAAGCAAAACACGGCTGGGAGCGATCGTAATAACGTGTGCCGCCGCTGACGATGTTACGGCCTGGTGCATCCTGGCTGCTGTTATTGCCATCGTCAAGGCAGGTACCTTTGGAAGTGCATTCTTTACGCTGATCATCTCGCTGGTCTATGTGGCGGCAATGCTCAAAATAGTGCAGCCATTTCTTAAAAAGGTTGGCGATGTATACTCCAACAAGGAAGGCCTTAGCAAACCTATTGTGGGGATATTCTTTGCTACATTACTAATATCCTCTTATACCGCGGAGATCATCGGCATACACGCACTGTTCGGCGCTTTCCTTGCCGGTGTTATTATGCCTACCAATATAAACTTCCGTACCATCTTTATTGAGAAGGTAGAAGATGTGTCGGTTGTAATGCTGCTCCCGCTGTTCTTCGTATTCACAGGCTTGCGCACACAGATTGGTTTGTTAAACGACCCTTCTATGTGGACACTCTGTGGAGTGATCATAGTGCTGGCTGTGGTAGGCAAATTTTTCGGCAGCACCCTCGCCGCTAAATTTGTAGGGCAAAGTTGGAAAGACAGCCTGGCTATCGGCGCATTGATGAACACCCGCGGGCTTATGGAGCTCGTGGTGCTCAATATCGGTTACGACCTCGGCATACTCAAGCCCGAAGTGTTTGCCATGATGGTTATTATGGCTCTTGTAACCACCTGTATGACCGGACCCGCGCTCGATATCATCAACAAGTTCTTTCCGGACGTTTCGCCTGCCCTTACTCCCGATGGTATCGAGAAGGCGGGAAAGTATAAAATACTTCTTTCCTTTGGCAATCCTCAAAGCGGTCCTGCCATGCTCAGGCTTGCCAATAGCTTTATTAAAAAGGCGCCAGGCAATGCCAGCGTAACCGCGCTACATTTATCACCCAGCAACGAGATCAATCAATACAACGTAGAGGAATACGAGCAGGAGAGCTTTATGCCCGTACGCACCGAAGCCCAGACACTCGCGCTGCCGGTGATTACGATGTTCAAACCGTCGCATGACATCGACAAGGAGATCATTGAAACAGCAAACGTCGGCAACTTTGATTTGATGATCGTCGGTATTGGCCAGTCTGTATTCGAAGGTACGCTGCTCGGGAAGGTGCTTGGTTTTACAACCAAGTTTATAAACCCGGAGCGTCTTCTCGAGACGATAACCGGTAAGGAAAAATTCTTCGACAACTCCGGGTTTGATGAGCGCACGCGTCGTATCGTTCGCGGTACAAAAGTGCCTGTAGGTGTGTTTATCGACAAGGGCCTCGAAAATCTTGACCAGGTATTCATCCCGATCTCATCCATAAGCGACAGCTTCCTGCTGGTATACGCTCAGAAGCTGATATATAATACGGAAACGCGTGTGGTGATCGTAGATGAGCGTGGTATAACCCGTAAAAACCCCGAGCTCAAGGAAACTATCCGACTTATCGAGCAGACTGCGCCCAACCATATCGGTCTGCAATACGATCAGCCTCTAAACAAAGAGTTTCTCGAACAACAGAACCTCATGATCATCAGTCTTGACAGCTGGACTGCCGCCGTAGAAAGCCGCGCACTGTGGCTCTCGCAAACGCCGTCCGTATTAATTGTGAAACCTTAGCGCACATTCGCCGTGAAACGTAAGTAGATTATTTTTACGTCTCATGAAAATAGAACACATCGCCCTCTGGACCAACGACCTGGAAAGACTGAAGAACTTCTACACTCAGTATTTCCAGGCCACGGCGGGGAATCTCTACCATAATCCCACCAAGAATTTTACTTCATACTTCCTTTCCTTCGAAAGCGGGTGCCGTCTGGAAATCATGCAGAAGCCAGGCATACCACAGAGTCAAAACGACATATATAGACAGGCCACCGGCCTGATACACTTTGCCCTGGCCACGGGCAGCAAGCAGGCTGTGGATTCTCTTACAGACCGCCTCCGTCAGGACGGATACGAAATAGTGGGTGAACCCCGCACAACCGGCGATGGCTATTATGAAAGCGTGGTGCTCGACCCGGATGGTAACCGGATCGAAATAACATCTTAAAAGGCCATACACCTGCCTCCCACACGTATTTCATCCTGTCCATCCTAACATCTTTAAAATCCTGGTCAAAATTCGTTACATTTCCTCATCAAAACCTGTTGCTATGGAAAAGCAAACCCGCAGAAAATTCATTGCCAGCGCTGCCGTACTTACCGCCGCAGGAGTAACCGCAGCCGCTATGCCTACACTCGCTATGGAAACAAAAGATAAAAAACAACTCACGCACCACGTGTTCTTTTGGTTAAAGAACCCCGGATCTAAAGAAGATCTGAACAAGCTTATCGAAGGACTTCAAACTCTCAGGAAGATAGAAACCGTACGCAGCCTGCATATCGGCGTGCCCGCCTCTACAGAGAAGCGTCCCGTGGTGGACTCCAGCTATAGTGCATCGGAGCTTATCTTTTTTGATGATGTAGCGGGTGAAGAGACTTACCAGGTGCATCCTATTCACAAGAAATTTGTTGAAGACTACTCTCACCTGTGGGAGAAAGTAGTGGTATACGACTCTATAAACGTCTAGAGCGTATCGATCTTCTTAGTCAGAAAATCCTGTTCGGCCCTGAGTTTTGTTAAGCTCAGGGCTTTTGTATGCTATACGTGTGAGGCCACGGTGTTATCAGGTGCATGTGCCGGCACTTCCTGAGACGGGTTTTCTGCCAAATTAAAATTACCGATGGGAAACGGGATAGGAAGAATGGCATTTCTTTTTACCCAGGTATGGAGGCTGCTTAATCGAATAAAAGGGCCTTTGCACAACACCATGAAAATCCTGTTTGTCATGAATCCTACCTCCGGCCGCAATAGTAACGATGCCGCCATACTTGCCATCCATGCCGTAGCCGTAGAGAAAAATCTCGATTTCAAGTTCCGTTATACCACCGGAGAGGACGATGACACGGCCATACAACGCGATCTGGAATGGTATCAGCCGGATTGCGTAGTGGCTTGCGGCGGCGATGGCACCATACAAAGCGTGGCAGCAAGCCTTATCGGTAAAACCATTTCCCTGGGCATACTGCCGCTCGGTTCCGCCAACGGCCTGGCCAAATCATTGGAGATCCCCCAGGACACAGCAGAAGCACTTGCTCTTATTGCCGAAGCTCCGCGTACACGTCCATTAGACCTCCTGCGTGTAAACGATAAACATCTTTGTGTGCATTTGGGTGACATCGGCATCAACGCATTGCTGGTAAAGAACTACACCGAGTCCGGTGACAAGGGAATGATAGGATATGCCAAGCACCTGCTGACGGCCATACAACAAACCGATCTTATGCACTATACGATAACGACACCGTCGGGCACCTGTGAGAAAGAAGGCTATATGCTTGCGTTTGCCAACGCGCATAAATATGGTACCGGCGTACATATATCGCAAGGCTCTGTATCCGACGGTAAATTCGAGATCTGCAATGTGCAGCAGGTCGACCTTGAATCGGCTATTAAAGCCGGGCTTACCGCGCTGAATGTATTTGTAGATAAAGATATGTTCTCGGACGTGATCAGCTGCACACGGGCTCACATCAAGATCGATAAAAATAACCACCTTCAGATAGACGGAGAGTATATAGGCGAGACAAACGAGCTTACGATAGAGATCATACCCGCCGCTATAAATGTAGTCGTTCCATGAGTGCAAGAGTCCCGATATTGTTGAGCTTCTATGGTCTTTCGAATGGAAATCGCAACCTGTTCTTCGGTAAGCTTGCCTACTCACCCACGGGTGACCTTAGCTTTAAACAGTACAACTGGCTCAGGACTTTCAAGACCATCATCGCTTTGTACCGCACCCGTGCCGTGGCAAACCAGGAGTTCGAAATGACATTTGATCAGGGCACTATACGCGGTACAACGGACAACTCCGGCTCCTTCTGGTGTGAGGCAGACATGAATGCGCAGCAAACAAAGCTTGTGTCCATACGCCTTGTAGCTACCCACCAGGAGGTACAGCTTACGGAAGACCTGTATCCCAACCGTATCAACCACATCGACTCGCACACCATTGTGATCTCCGATCTTGACGATACGCTTATACACTCTTTTATCCGCAACAAGTTTCTGCAGATGCAGGCGCTGCTCTTTACACGCGTAGAAAAACGCAAGGCTGTAAAAGACATGGCTCACCTCATCAAACGTTTCTCGCTTTCGGGAGCATCGGCATTCTATTTATCCAACAGCGAGCAGAACCTGTATCCGATGTTATTCAGATTTCTGCTCATCAACGAGTTTCCCAACGGCCCGCTGTTTCTTAAACAATATATACGTCTCCGTGATATGGTACTAAAGCGGCTGCTTCGTAAAAAGAATGTACACAAGCTTACAACATTGAGTAAGATCATCGAGCTGTTTCCCAATAAGAAATATATCCTTATCGGCGACAATACCCAGCGCGACCTGGCCATCTATCTCGAAATAGCCAGGCTGCACCCGGATAAGATCCGCTATATCATAATCCGCAAAGTATACGAAAGAGAAGAAGATAAGCTCGTGCTCGAGCAGGCGCAGGAAAGCCTGAAGCAACATGCTATCGGGTTACATTACGCCAGCACATTCCCCGAGGACCTGCCCTGGGACGTATAATTAT
>Ga0247764_1000251_pt1 | contig 19519 bp, 15 predicted proteins | sample UWRJL051202B4_FD_179932 | JGI IMG/M metagenome (GOLD analysis project Ga0247764, IMG submission 179932) | Plant litter microbial communities from Arlington Agricultural Research Station in Wisconsin, United States - UWRJ-L051-202B-4 | ecosystem: Environmental > Terrestrial > Plant litter >...
CAATATACAATTGTCCCCCAGCCGCGTAAAGAGTAAAGTTGAAAGAAATCGCTGAGGCGTTGAAGCGCCCCGAGACCCTGCCCCAATGTTTTGGTTGTGGAAGCCCCGTCGCGCATCATTTGGGTAACGTTTTCGATGCCTGGCCCCTTATCTGTACATAAAATCTCGAAAGTCCACACGCCAAGGCTTTCATGGAGACGGTAAAAAAGTTCGCCGCCACCGGCATGTTTAACAAGATTGGAGGTAAGCTCGGAAACGATAATGTCGATTTCGCCGACGCGTACAGGAGTGAATCCCCCGCGAGATACCAGCATGTGGATCTCGCGTTTTATTATGGCTATGAAGCTCCTGTCGGGTACAGCATAGTGCGTGAAATGATATTTATCCATTCTTCCACTTGATCACGGTAACGGTTGTTCCCTTGCCCACTTCACTTTTTATATCGAACTCGCTAACCAGCCTGCGCGTTCCCGGAAGACCGAGCCCGAGGCTCTTACCTGTGGAGAATCCGTCTTTCATGGCCTGTGCGATGTCGGCAATGCCGGGTCCTTCGTCGGCAAACGTGAGCCGTATACCGTTGTCACGGCCCCGCGAAACCACTTCTATAAAAACCTTGCCACCCCCGCCATAGCGAAGCATATTACGAACCAGCTCACTCAACGCTGTGATCAGCTTGGTCTGGTTTACCAGCCCCATGCCGATCTTTACTGCATATTCTTTTACCCGGTTGCGTAACGGAATAACATCCTGCTCCCGGGAAATATTCATGGTGTCCTTATTCAGTGTCACCATCATCGTCTTCGCGAGCTTCGTCCGTTCCGGTCCTCGTTTGTAACAATGCCATTCCCCGCTCTACATTGAGGGCGCAGTGAACGCCTTTTAACGGCAGCCCCAGCTCCACCAACGTGATCGCTACTGCGGGCTGCATCCCTACCACCACGGTCTCGGCATCCAATATACTCGCCATCGTACCGATGTTGCCGATTATTCTGCCCATAAATGAATCTATGATCGACACCGCTGAGATGTCTATAAGCACGCCTCTCGCGCCGGTCTTGTTTACCATCTGTACCAGGTCTGCCTCAAGATCTTCCGCCAGCTTGTCGTACAGGTCTACCTGTATTGTTACCAGCAAGAACTTGCCCATCCTTAGAATAGGAATTCTATCCATACTCTTCTATTTACAATTAACTTAATTTAGGTCTGTCTTCTCTTTTTTGCGGATAACCACCAGCTGCAATAACGTAAAAGCTGATTTCAATGCGCTGGCCAGTGAGGCCTTTGTTAGTATTCCTGAAAGGTCTATGCCAAGGTGTACAACCGTCTGCGCAATCTCTGGTCGTATACCGCTGATAATACACTCCGCACCCATGAGGCGTGTAGCGCTTACGGTCTTGATAAGGTGTTGCGCCACCAGCGAGTCTACCGCCGGAACGCCCGATATATCCAGAATAGCGATGCTGCTCCCCGTTTCCACAATCTTTTGCAGCAGGTTTTCCATGACTACCTGGGTACGCGCGCTATCCAGCGTACCGATGATCGGTAATGCCAGAATGCCGTCCCACACCTGGATCACCGGGGTAGAGATCTCCGTGATCTCGTCGGTCTGACGAAGAATAACTTCCTCACGTCCCTTTATAAAGGTCTCGAACGTATTAATGCCGAAGCCATCGATAAGCCTACCGATCTGCACGGTGCTCTCGTAAAGGTCGGTCGGGTCTTTTATCTCCTGTTTTAGTGTTTCAAGAAGAGCGTCTTTCAGGCTGAAAATGTACAATCCCGTTTCGCGGGGTGAGAATCCCTGCTTGGCGCGCGTATGTGAAATGCCAGCCAGAATCTCACGAACGTTCTCAAAGTCGTTTGAAGTGACATCAACACTATTCTTCTCCGTAAGTGAATCAACCAGACTGTTTAAAAGCTCCTCCGACTGGATACGCAGATCATCGTTAGTCATCAGGTCATCACGGAGCCCCTCGTCTGCCAGCTGATTCTTCATCCACAGCTCAAGGATTTGTTTCTTCTTACGTTGTAAAATCTTAATGACGTCGTTTTTCATAAATAGTAGTTAATAATTGTTTATAGCAAATGACAATACCAGGCGGTAGTTAATCCTTTTAGGCGGGGCTGCATGTCGAATGGGTGCGGATATTTATCACCATTCCATATGTTCGGTTCTAAAGAACTAAATATCTCATAATAATACTAATACTTCAAAGCGAAGCGGCTTTCGACCTCCCAGCACATTCCATTCATCTAATTCATCAAGAAGCTGAAAGTCTGTCTTTTAAAGACCCTCCTGAAGATTTTAAACCACCCCATTTATTTTTCTAATATATTAACATACTAATATTCGTTGTGTGAACAGGGATATTCACTCAGTTAATCCGTTGATTTTTATCTACAATACGTGGTCCGTGTTAACCAGCTCACGGCCGCTTTTTCGAGGGATAAGTTTTGCTTTGATACCATCTCAAAAAACGCTCATCCCCAATGAACTTTATCAACACAGGAGAAACTCCAACCGGCCAGCCCATTCAGCTCTTTTATGAAGAGTGGGGCCAGGGCCAGCCCGTGGTACTCATACATGGCTGGCCTTTGAGCCATGAAATGTGGGAGTACCAGATTACCGACCTCGTCCAGGCCGGGTGCCGTGTTATCGCTTACGATCGCCGTGGCTTTGGCCGCTCGTCAAAACCCTGGGACGGTTATGACTACGATACGTTAGCTGACGACCTCAGTACACTACTCGATCACCTCGACCTGGAGAATACCGTTGTCGTGGGCTTTTCCATGGGTGGCGGCGAGATAGCGCGCTACTTCAGTCGTCATGGCAACGTGCGTGTTCGTGAGTTCCGGCGCGTTGCCAAAGTTGTATTACTCAGCTCTGTCACGCCTCTTCTGCTCAAGACGGAAAACAATCCGCAGGGAGTAGATCAATCCGTATTCGAAAACATAATCGAGAATCTGAAAAACGATCGTACCGACTTCCTCGATACTTTCCTGAAACAGTTCTTCGGCGTTACCCTCATCAACAAGCCCGTCAGTACACCCTTTATGGAGTACTACCGAACGCTTAGCGCCGTTGCCTCGCCGCACGCTACAATAGAATGCGTACGAAGCTTTTCACAGACAGACTTTACCAACGACCTGAAGAACATCAATGTACCTACACTCATCATACATGGTCTTGCCGATAAGGTTGTGCCACCCGAGCCAACGGTCGAGCAGGCAGCGCTGCTGGTTCCGGAAAACCGCGTTATCCGCTACGATGGCGCTCCGCATGGCTTGTTCTACACGGACAAAGAGAGGCTTAACAAAGACCTTGTCAGCTTTATCCGCGAAACGGTACCTGCGCCAATCCTGGATTAGCATACAAACGCCCTGACAAGCGCGGGAGCATTTTAAATTATGTGCCATTAACACATTCTTTCGGTAAATCATGGAGGAAAAAAGCCCGTTACAACGTCAATCAGGTGAAACAATCCTTTGCAGAGCATTAGTATCGCAAGGAATAGCAATCACAATAGGGCGGAAAGCGACATTGTTGTGTGCTGTATTGACAATGTTGTGTATTTTTTACCCATTTAGGGCAAAAATATCAACATGGAATTAGTCGTAAGGAACTTTATACACGCTTTAAAGCAACGGATGCTTTATTTGCAATAACGCGGCTGGCATCATTCTTTAAATACCGGACGTAATAGTTGATCCAAACAGGAGTGGTCAGACATTGTAAACTAACACTTTATAATAGAGGCCTGAGAATACATCCTTTTACTTGATCTGGGTAATACCAGCGTAAGGAAAACGAGGTCAACACCAAAGAGGCCGTCTCATAAGGACGGCCTCTTTATTTATTTCACGCTATACCCTCTTCGAGTAAAAACCTCTTCTTTTCATAAAAGGTCTCCGCCAGGCGCTGGAGCTTGCCCACCCTTCGGATCAATATAGCCGTATCTTCTGCCGAAACGCTATATACTTCGCGGTATCGCGCATCCAGGTAGGCGCGCTGCAAGATGCCGAACAGCTCCCGCTCTTCATCGGTAAAGCAGGGGAAAATAGACGATACCTGCGTCGAAAGATTGCCTACAAGCCGCAGCAATCGTGTGAGGCTGTGTGTAGATGGGCGATACCCCATACACACACGCACCACGGCTATACATGCGTGCTCGGTAGCCTGGTGAAGCATGAAGACCGCCAGAGAATACCAGCCGCGCGAGGCGCTCTCCGTGGCGGTACTGAGGAAATTACGGCTCAGTCCGAACCAGCGATCCCATTGGCAGGTAAGCTCAGCAAGGTCTTGTTGTACAACAACAGCGGGTGCGTATTCATGCAGAGAGGCTGTTGTACCATACACGGGAACACCCTCGCGACACACGGTTGTAAAAAAGGTGCTGTTGTTCAGGAGTGCTTCTCGAACACCTTCCAGTCTGTGAACAACTGCCATAAAAATGAGATCTTCTGTATTACGCCGCTCTATCATATCGATGATTTCATGATCGCGCCGGTGGTCGCCTTCGCGCAATACGATGAGGATATCATACTCACCGCGTGTGGCAGGCACAGGCTCCTGGAGGAAGGGGCTCCACGCCGACACCGTACGAACACGCGTACCGTAGCATACAATCAGTTCCGGCTCGATAATTTGAACCAGGTTTTCAATTCCCAAAGCAAACGACTCGCGTGATGCTGCCGTCAGGTGATTAAACGATGTTGACATATAAACGGGTTAAAATTGAATATCACTTATATACATCATTCACTATACAATGCATTTACCCGGAGCATAAAGTGACCGGCACCGGACACAGGCAACCGGCACATCGCCCGATATCCGCCTGCGCAACACTGCGCAACAATATGTCCTTCACCATATATATGGTAGTTTGGACATTTGTATGGTATATATTGAATGATTTTAGCTGAGCATCTCCGGGGCATACTATTATGAAATAGTACTCAGGGAAACCTGAATTGAGTGCTGAAATAAATGCTTCAGCATTTATAGGTGTGGGATCCGCGTACAGATCATAAACCCCCTTTATGTATTAACCCCACTAATATACAACATTCCCCCGGGCCTGACACATTAGTAATTAAATATTTTCACCATTTTACACACATTGAATGATGGCTCAACTTAAAAATGAAATCCTTCTAAAGAGGATGGCCGCTCGCCTTAAATCTATCCGGGAAAAGGCAGACGTTACACAGGAACAGTTCTTTAACGATACGGGTATACACGTAGCGCGTATCGAGACCGGCACATCCAATATAACCATCAGCACGTTAGATGCTATTTGCACCTATTTCAATATATCGCTGGAGCAGTTCTTCAAGGGAATCTAGCCAAAAACAGCCAGACATATATATTTAAACAGCTAGCTGACCTCCACTGTCATTTTTCCTTCCGCACAAAAGAGTTAACCGTTACGGGCTTACCACGATTGTCAAAAACATATTGCCGCACGCGTAAGCTGTCCGTAAAATACACCATATAAAGTCCTGTATTCCGGTTCAGGTAAATTTCGCTCTCTTCCCATCCTCTATATTGGACTTCGTGTTGCAGCCGGCGTCGTAACCGGGCAGGCACTGCTGCTGCTGCAATGCGGACACTGTCTTTTGGTGGCCCGATGTCTTTGGGCAGCTCTTGTGTATACTTGTTGTTCTGGTTCGCTACGCCTGAAGTGTCGACCACCGCCGTGCGCGATGTGTCTACCTGCGCGTGGGCTACGGATAACGCCATCTGAAGTATGGCAAATAGCAGTACAGTTTTCATATTTTGAATATTACTGCTGTTCATCTAAAACTCATGCCATTTCGGCTGTGGCATAAAAAAAGCCCGGTATGATCGCTCAACCAGGCCTGCATAGCGCATTCGTGCCGGAATTACCCCAGCTTAATGCCCATAACTAAGATATCGTCAGTCTGAGTGCCTGTTCCTTTCCAGTCTTCAATGGTTTTGCTCAGCGCCTTCATCTGCTCTTCCATCGGCATCTCATGTATATCCAGCAACAGCTGGTTAAAACGTTTGCCCATAAACTTCGCATTGTCTTTACCACCGAATTGATCGCGGTAACCATCCGAGAAAAGGTATACAGTAGTCGGTTTGTCTATAGTGATCGCATGCTTGCGGAACGAAAGGTTCGGCTTGCTCTTGCTGCCACCGATGGAGTGGATATCACCCTTAACCTGGTGTAGCGTTTTATTCTGGATGTATACCAGCGGATTCTTTGCGCCTGAAAACTCAAGTACCCGGCGCTGTTTACGATAGATGCAGAGTGCTACATCCATACCATCATTGTTGCCGGTCACTTCCTGACGCAGCGCGGTGCGGATTTCCGTATGCAGCATATCCAGCATGCTGTTCGTCTCCGTAATCCCACGGTTGATGATACCGTTCAGCGAGTTTATGCCGATCATAGACATAAAAGCTCCCGGTACGCCGTGACCCGTGCAGTCTACCGCAGCAAAGGCGAGATCGTCCTGCGCGCGATCGGCGCTGCCGTTGGGAAGCTCGGAAAACCAATAGAAGTCGCCACTTACCGTATCGCGGGGTTTGAAAAGCACAAAAGAATCAGACACAAGAGCCTCTTGCTGATCCTTGCGCGGCATCATTGCCTCCTGGATACGCTTGGCGTAGTTTATACTGCTCTTGATGTTTTCGTTCTGACGGTGAATGCGTTTGTTGTCCTTGATCTTACGACGGTAGTTGATGATCAGTACGGCAACCAGCACGCTTGCCATCACGATACCCGCCATGATGGAGTCGCGCAGCAGCTCCTCGTTCTTTATGCGGGCGTGCTGCTCGCGGATCTTGACTTCGGCAAGCTCCTTGTCTTTGTTCAGCAGGTCTATTTGCAGTTGGCGCTTCAGGCTTATCTCCTCGATGATCTTCAAAGAATCTTCGGTTTGACGCAGCTTTGCCTTTTGCTCCTGCAGCTCGGACTCCGTGGCCAGCTTCTCCGATTCCACCTGGGTGATATGATCTTTCAGCTCGCGCATCTCGTGCATTTGCCGTACGGTAAGATCTTTATTCTTCTTGCTTTGTTTGGTCAGCTCGGTAAGCTTTCGGTCACTTTCTTCCTTTTGCTTATTCCACGCTATTGCGTTGTATTGACCTTTGTATTCGTTCGATTTTTTGAGGTCGCCTGCTGCTTTATAGTAGTCAGCGAGCAATGAGTAGCACTCCTGCTGAAACGCCACATCATTTTTCTCGATGGCCAGGTTCAAAGCTTCCTGCATCGGATCGATTGCCTTCTTGGGTTTGCCGGCATCGCCATAGCTTCTGGCCAGCGCCACGAGGCTTTCGCCTTCCTGGTCTTTGTTTTTTATCTGGCGGGCCAGCTTTAGCGCCGCCTGGAAGTTATCCTGGGCACTGCTGTATTTTTTCAGATCAGAATATACTTTGCCGAGCGCCATGGATGCCTGATACTGTGCCGGCACATCGCTTGCCTTTTTGGCATAAACGAGACTTTGGTTATAAAACTCGAGCGCTTTATCAGACTTGCCGTTTTTATATGCTTCGGCGGCAGTGAAGGCTTGCTGTGCGGCCTCTTTGTAGTTTTTAGCCGATATTGCTTTGGCCAGCGCCGCTTCGGCAGCGGTGTTTTGAGCGATTACCACGCCCGGTATACTGTAAATCGTAAAAAGGATAACGGTGTAGAGAAGAATCCCAGGAAGCGATAACCGCTCCTCCCTTCCTGAATGTTCCAATGTTTTTTGCATGTAAGTATTCCGGCAAGCAAGTTTGCTAACTTACACAAATCAAAAATTGAACAACCTCTCCAAACCTTACAAGGGCAAGTGTACCCTGTAACTCGTACCCGTTACTCCGCAGCCTGTTCCGTGTTTTTTACACACCACCGGCTAAATCGCCATTTAAACTTAAACGGCCGCGTATGTAGTATTTTTATATATCTTAAAGGCACAAAACTCTGCCCATGCACGACAAAATGCCGCATGCCGACCAACTATATGTCGTTGCCATTCGTGATAATAACAGCGCCCTCATCCGGACGATTTACAAAAAATTCTCTCCACGCGTTATTTCATACGTACGAAACAACAGCGGCTCCGTCGAAGAGGCGCAAGACATTATACAGGAAACGCTGATCACACTCCATCAACAAGCTCATCGCAACAACCTGACGCTTACCTGTCCGTTTGAAGCTTATTTTTTCCTCCTGGCAAAACGGCAGTGGCTAAACAAATTAAAACAGAAAAAAGGGGTAACAATAACGGACGACGCGCTATCTATACACGACGACACCACGCAGGCCGTACTGGAAACAGAAAACCAGGAGCTGAAAAACAAACTGTTTGAAACCAAGTTCCTGGAGCTCGGCGAAAAGTGCCGCGAACTGCTCACCCTGTCATTCAGGCTGAATAATATGGAAGAGGTAGCGCAGGCGCTGAAAGTGACGTATGCTTATGTACGGAAAAAGAAATCACTCTGCCTCGGCCAACTTACCGAGCTGATACATCAATCGGCTGAATATAAAGCACTAAAGAAGTAAAGCAAATGGACGAAGAACGCTACACCGCCATAGACCGCTACCTGGCTAACGAAATGAGTGCCGCCGAGCGGCAGGCTTTTGAAGAACAGCTTCGCCAGGATATTGAGCTTGCCGAAAAACTCGATATATATGCCCAGGCTAACCAGTCGCTGACAGGGAAAGAACACGCCGCAAATAGTGAAAAAGATTTTCGCAACATACTGGCCTCTGTAATAGAAGAAGAGAAGGAAAGCGCTGCACCTTCCTCTCCTACCCGTTGGTACATCTGGGCGGCGGCAGCTTGTATCACCCTGGCACTGCTGGCAGTGGCATATTCTATCATAGATAAACCCGAGTACACGGAATATGCACACATCCAGCCGCTGGAGCTTACGCAACGGGGTGGCAATAGCGCCTTACTGAAGCATGCGCAGGACGCCTTCAATACAAAAGACTATAACCAGGCCATTGTATACTTTAACTCATTACTGCAAGACGATCCGGAAAATATCGACCTGCTGATTCACAAGGGCATTGCATTGCTGGAGCTGGACCGCACCGAAGAAGCAGATGCTATATTCAAGCAGGTCAGCGTGTCGCCCTCCGTATATCAGAACCAGGCACGATGGCTGCTGGCCCTGAGCGCGCTAAAGCAGAAAGAGTACGACCGGTGCGAAGCATTATTAAAGACTATTCCGGAGGACGCCACGGAATATGCAGAAGCGCAACATCTATTGAACGATCTCTAACGGTCCATCCAGGTAAAGAAATCGTCTTTACGACAACACACGGTGTTTTCTCCGCCAGAAATACCCCGCCATTACAAAGAGTACGACTACGGCCGCGATCACGATTACGATCGGGCGTATCGCCATAGAGCCCGACACACGCTGGGTCTCCGCAGACCCATAGTATACAAAACCGGCCCAGTAATAAGGCGACTTGTAAGCGGCGCGTACTTCCGGGTCCTGCAAATAGGCCATCCGTGCCTGCTGTAATGCTCGCGCCTTAGAGCCGCCCGCAATATATCGGCTGTAGAACTTATCCATCAGTTGCGCTGTGGAGTAATCATTTACATTCCATAAAGAGAACACCAGGTTACGCACACCGGCGAGCTGAAACGCTCTCGCCAGGCTTATAGCGCCTTCGCCACGCACCAATTTGCCTACACCCGTTTCACAGGCACTCAGCACCAGCAAGTCAGTATCCAGCGCAAGGCCATAGATCTGCGGAAGATACAGAGTACTATCGGCAAAGACTATCGATGGCGGCTCTGCTCCGCCGCCGGCTGATGCGTGAGTAGACAAATGAATAACGGAATACTCAGGGGCTTCTTCCAGGAAAGCCTGTTTGGTAGCATCATCGCGATACAGGAAGCGGCCTCCCATGTAGCGATCTATCGCTTCGCCCTCGGCCAGCGAATAAGGCAATGCTCGATCCGTATTTTCAAATACAGGGAACATGCCGAGCAGGCCCTGCCTGTCTAGCGCCACCGGCGATGTATTGTATCGTGCATATAGCGTGGCCGACGGCTGATAGGTGATCATGAAACGCTTCATCAGGTAGGGAAACGATACATAATTGATACCGCGGGCTCTATCGTAAAGCAAGGCATCGAACGGCACAGTATGCAGCACGCCGTCAGGAATGAGTATCAGCGCGCCCGACACTGCCTGCTGAGGCAGCTTTAGCAGCATATACAATTCGTAGGCTGCCAGCGTATAAGCCGGAACGTTGCTATTGATAGCCGACGGATCGGCAAACATGGCGTTGATGTCGGCAACCCGCCTCTTCACATCACCAAGATCGGATAGCGGCTCGAAACGCAACGTATCCCTACCAACGTGAAAAACATAGGCCGCTTCCTTGCCGATAAAATATTCGACCAATACAGACTCATCGCGTATCAGCCTTCGCCTTAACACCGCAATATTCAGCACAGGTAATGCGCTGGGTAGCTGAGCCGGATAGTTGGCTTTGATCTCGCGCCGTATCGCATGAAGCTCGAGCGTGATAGCCGACTGGCGCGCCAGCAACTGCTGTATATAAACCACATCCGCCTGCTCGTGACGTAACTGCTCTTGCGCAATCGTAGCAGCCAATGTTGCCTGTGCATAGCTCAACGCACCTTCGCGAACTACCAGGCTATCCTTGCCCAGTTGCTGCCGCATATAACGATCTTCTACCGCATCGCGCAGCACAACAGCTTTGGTGCGTTCGGCCAGTATAAAAGCACGCTCGGCATAACGTACGTCGCCAGTGCGCTCCTGCAATGTATACAGAACCCCGAGCGCCCATTCGGTGCGACTGCGTGTTTCAAGTTGCTGTTGCAGCTTTGCGGCCTCCGTTGTATACGTAGCGCGAAGCAGATCTTCTACGGCGAAACTGTGATCAAAACAAGCCAGTACCTTTATCAGCTGTCCGGTTTCCATATATACGGCAGCCAGTCCATCGAGTGCCTCCTTGATGGCGTTCTCGGCATAATAATCAGAAACCTCCGGCAGATCGCTTCCCGCACGGTCCGCATCATAACCGGGAACGAGCCAGGCGAGCGCGTGCCGGTATGCACGAATAGCTTCACGGTGCCGCTCCTTCATCAGTAGAATTTCACCATAACGATTGAGGATCTTGGCCGCGTCGCGCGGACGAAACAGCGTCGCATATCCCTCTACATACGACCCGGCGGATTGAATATAGAACAGCGCTTCATTGACACGATTCCGCGCAAGGCTTATCGAGCTCAGCAATGAATACACGTTGGCAAGCTGCACAACAGAATCCGCACCAGCATATTGTCTGATAGATCTTCGGGATAGTATTGCCCACCGACGGGCCATAACCGGATCGTCCACCGAGAGGTAATTGGTGGCAAGACCGGCATAAAGCAGGCCGAGCTTATCTGCATAATCCTGTGGTTTTTCTGCATTGGCCTGTACCAGCGCTCCTTGTTTCAGTAAAGCAAGAGCTTCATCATAACGACCTGTGTCGTGATAGATAATGGCCAGGTTGATAAGCGCTCCGAGAATATGGTTAATATTCTGATCCCGTTCGGCGAGGGCCAGGTAACTCTTTACAATGTTCTCGGCGTGACTGTAATCGCCAAGCATGGCATACGTATTGCCCAGCGGCTTCAGACAGTATTCGGTAATATCATAACCGCTGAGGCTGTCATCGGCATAAAGCTTCCAGGCTTTTTCATACGACTCCACACCACGGTAGAGATCCCCAAACCGAATGGTGTAATATGCTTTATTACAAAGCAATATAACATAGGCAAGAGATTCCTCGCGCGAAATACGTGACCGCCACACCTGATTTTCATAACTATCGAACAATGCCAGGCGGTCGGCAGTGGGCTGCTCCAGGTAACGGTCTATGATGGTATACGTAAAATCTTCCAGGTCATCCTGCCTGCGCATACGTTGCGCGGCCGTATCAACATCTGTCACCTGCGAAAAGGCGGGCAACACTCCGAAACATGCCATTAAAAGAACTAACCTCGATATCATTTTCCCTAGAACTTCCACAAAGCAAATACCTGCCATTGCTCGTGCGGTGAATTGAAACTGTACACATACCGTGCTCCCAACGCAGGGCCAATGCGCGTGCTGCCCAACGTAAGGCCGCCAAAAAGCGCAGGGCTCAAATTACCGAAACCCTGTGTCGACTCGTCGCGACTGGCATAATCGTTTTCACGACGCGGCTCCCGTATATTTTGTTTTTCAAAATATATATAGTTATAGTGCATAGCGTCTGCGGTCGTCTTCTCGTTAAGACGCAGCCGGAATTGCACGCCGCCACCTATGCCCAGCCAGCCTGTAATATTGTAATGATACGACACCGGCACGACATACAGCTCCACGCTCCTGTATTTGTTTCGCTGGGCCACATCGAACAGGTTGGTAACGCCGCCGTCCTGAGAAATAACAGTGGTGTATTGCGAGGAATCCTCATGCGTTTGTACGGCAGCCATGATCTCCGCCTGTAGATATCCGCGCTGTGGTTTATAAGGAGAGAGCGTTATACCGGCAAAGTAGTTCCGGGAAGCGTTAAGCGACGGCATGATACTATAGCCAGCTTTGACACCAACGGACAGGCCTGGCTTAAAACGTGTCGCTGCATAATTCGTATAGATCGGTTCATTCTTATCGAACACGATAGCCGTACGACTGCGCGCCCGCTGCTTGGCCACCTTTTCATTGAACCTCAGCGTATAGGCTACAAACCCCTTGGTAGAATCATATTCAGACACATTATCCTGATTACTTCCGGGCAGGTATATATTCTTAAAATGAAAAACGATCTGCCCCGGCACAAACAATGTATCGAGACAACTGTACGTCACCTCTCCTTCCGGGCATATCGGGCAGGGCGGATACATGTCGGTTACCGTCAGCGTTTGTTTATTATAAACCTCAGGCACATCCACTTCCAGCTTTATAGACCTCGCCGGACCTTTTCCGTTATTCTGGAAACGGACTTTAAAATCGAGATCCTTATTCTTATAAAACCGGTAATTCAACCGCGTATCGCCTATCGACATTTTATTGGGGTCGTGCGACGTAACGATCTCCATCTCGAGCGATTTGCTTTCATGCTTATCGGCGTTCCTGTCGGGCACATAAATTCCGCGTATCGTTATCCGGGCGCTGGTATCTTTCAGCATTTCCGGTGTTGTTTTGAAAGAGTAGAATACATTACGCGTCTCGTTTACCGCCAGGTCGTTGAACTCCAGCACATAGGCATTGCGATAGGTTGCATGAGCATCCGTTACCGCCTTCTCCACGCCAAGCAACGGCCCGCTGGTCAACGACAGCGGCAATACATTTACTTCTGTGCTCGCCAACATACTTTCAGCATCTGCAGGCACTATGCGCGACGCCACTCCGGCTGCCTGTGGTATAACCCGCTCACCGTGGTGCGTACGTACTTCCGTCAGCTCAAAATTATCGGCCTTGAACCGCCGCTCATTAAAAAACACATAAAACTTTCCGCTGGTGGCATATGTGCCCGTATTAGCATAGCTCAGCACCATCACCATTTCCTCGCCTGGCACAGGTTCGCGATTGCTTTTTAACAATAAGCCATCCGGTGTAAGCTGCGCTTGCGGCTCCGGAGCCTGGCGAACCGTTTTCTTTACCGGCACCTTCTCCGGCCGGCTTGCCGGAGGCTTACCGGCATCATAGTGATTAGTCGTCCACAGCCGCACCGTATGGTCACCGGGCTTGGTGTACACATGTACTGGAGCCGGTTCTGTACTGTAGGCGCCATCACCAAACTCCCAGTGATACGTATAGAAAGCTTGCGGCGCACCCTGCACCTGTTGCAACGCAGGTGTTACAGCTGAAAACTTTACAGCATTTTCATCCGCCTCATATCGTATACGGGATTCACGACGAACTGTGTCGGGTTTTACCTGGGCTGTCTGCGCCGCCACTTTACCTGACAGCAGCAGACTACCGGCAAGAATGATCCTGGTAGATATCATAGTATATTGCCCGCAGGCTTTTAAAGATACAGAATAAATAGCAATCCGGATAGTATGTAAAAGCCGGAAGCCCTGCCTCCGCAATGGAGAGAGGGACTTCCGTTAGCCAACCTATAGAAATTAAACCCAACAAATATCCATTAAGGCAGATCGTCGATAACCTGGGCAAGGTCTTCCTGGCTTATCGGCTCGAGCTCGGTAAATGTTTCGGTATGGTTTGCTCCGATAGTAGCGCCCTTTACAGAATAGTACCACTGACCGTCGATAACCGATACCATAATGAAGTGTACCTGCAAGCCGATAGGGATCTGGCCGTAGTGCTCTGTGAACAGGCCTGTAGCAGCATCGTATACATCGAATAACGCCAGGGCTGTAGGTTCGCCGTCGTACGAGAGGTATACTGAGCAGTTCGTGTTATCATAACCTTCTGGCACATCCACATACAGCGTGGTCTTGTCGCGGGGGTCGCTATACCAGCGGTCTATGTTGGTCCAGCCAAACTGGCTTTGGAACACGTAATACACAGATTGTGTACCGCCCTGGCCGTTCTCGCCTTTACCGATCTTGATGTCGCGATCCTGCTGCTGCCAGATCACATCGCAGCCATCGTTGTCGCACGTCTCCACACCTTTGAAAGTGCGCATGTCCTGGTCGTCGCCCCCGGTATTTTCTGTTGGCGCAAGAATTTGGTATGAGCCGTTCACGCCAACGGTATCGCCGTTCTGCATCACGTTTACAAAGAATTCTCCACCGGAAATCAGCGTGGCAATTGTGCCGTCAGCAGTACGGCCGCGGGTAGCCAGCTTCGTAAGTAACATATCGGATTTCTTATAGATCTCGATAAGCTCGATCGTTACATTACCGGTTACCGCATCGCCATTCTTCCTGACAAGGCTGTTTGGATAGATCCGTATCGTAGTGCCCTGCTCGCCGTGCACTTCGCCGCCGGCAGCAGCATCGATCGTAAACGTCTGTTTCATGGCCGCCAGGTTCTCTTCAAACAACGGTGTTACAGAATCATTGGCACCGGGCTTTTTCACTTCGGGGGTAGTCGAATCCTGGTCATCATCGCTACAGCTCACACTGCCCAGCGCCAACAGGCCGCCTACTAATAAAGTCAGGAAATAATCAGGAGTTTTCATGGTGTTGTGTTTTGATTTACACTACGAGATCAACCCCTGCCGATATTTGTTACCCCTATCCGGAAAGATTTTTATAAAAATTTTCTAAACTCATAACCGCAACGCGTCGGATACTAGAACCGGTACCCTATCGCTATATAAGGTATAAGACCCTCTTTTGAAAAGCCTACGGTACCTTGTAAAATCACCAGGTCGGCGGGCACAACATAGATGCCGCCGCCGTATCCATCATGCCACGTAGCGGATGACTCGCCCTTTACCCAAACCCGGCCGATATCATTGAACGCGATAAGCCCGACTGAACCCGGCAGCAGATACGATGTAAAATCGAATAACTTCAACCGCAGCTCCATATCATAATAGACCATCGTGGTGCCCGTGAACCGGAAAGTATGAAAGCCGCGCAGATTGTTAACACCACCAAGCCGCATACGCTGAAAAAACGCAGGATCGCCCAGCGTGGTGCCACCACCAAGCCGGTTAGCCAGCACAAACCAGGGATTCTCACCCGAGCGGAAATAGAATGTCATCTCTGAAGTGATCTGGCTCAACATGGGGTGATCGCCTGTCACTTCGGTAAGTGCATTGGCTGACGTGTGCCAGTACAGGCCTTTGGTAGGACTTATCGGGCTGTTACGGGTATCGTATTCCAATCCGGTCGCAAGCCCTGCGTAATAACGCGTTGCATACACGCCGGCATCAGGATGGATTTCGCTCCAGCCGTCGATAAAGCGGCCTGCATTATCGGAAGGTGAGCAGTTATAAAATTGTCCTGCTACACCACCAAGCACTTTCCAGCGCGGCGACAATGCGCGTTTGAGTTTGACCTCAGCGTTTACGTAATCATAACGCGAACGATAGTACTGGATTTTCTGATCGCCTTCGTTTAAAAATTCCGTATCGTTACCAATCCCAAAGAAGTTGCTTGTATTATGCGGACCGCGTGAGTACACTGAAATAACCAGGTCATTCTTACCGATCAACTCTTTAATATCGCCGGCATACGTAATCAAAAACGCTTTACGACCGGTTGAATAATTGATCTGCAGGTCGTGCCGCGATGCATAGGGCTGCCGGCGAAACCCCTGCTTTTCGTAGAGTATACCCACACGTGGCTGTATCCCGTCGTCAAAGTTATAGTTGGCCGAGAACATCGGCCCCAAACGATCGAAGGCAAAGCTATTTTTATTGTAGCTGTTCACCAGGCTATCATTAGAAACTCTCAACCGCGCCTGCGCACGCGGTGGTATTACATTCTGCTCATCCTTACGATCGTATATATACAGGCGACGGCGCTCGCGCACCTCTTCCGCTACGTCGAAACGATCTTTCCCAACACCACCGATAAGCCTCACAATGATCGACGAGCGCTCATGCCCGGATACTGTAAACTGGTCCTCGTCGCCAAAACCGTATAACCGTATCTCCTTCGTCTCTTCAGGATGAAATACCCGGTGATAGAGCTCTTTATCGCGGGTCCCATCTTTTTTGATCTTATAGATCGTCACTTCGATACGGCCGCCGGTTTTATGCACAACATCAAAATATTCATGCTTGTCGGAAGCAGGGATATCGACATATTTTGAAATAAACCGGTAATAGTTCAAAGCCTCCGGGCGTAATGTAGAGCGACGCACTTTAAGAATACGCAGCACTTCACGCCCCGAAAGCGCGTAGATCGTATCGGGCATACGCCGTACGGCCGCTTCCAGGAGGCTATCTGTCAGTGTATGCTCTATAATATCGAGTTGCTCCTTCCAGTCGTCCTCGCTCATTTCGTTGAGAAAGTAGCGATCGAAGAATCGCGCATTGAAGTTAAACCCGTTGATATCCCGTATGGTCTCATGAAATCCCTGGAACTTCGATTTGAGCCATTGATGCGACAGAAACCAGGGCAACACACCTGAAGTGGTATAATATACCTGGTCGCGATCGCGTGGAACCGGGCTGTATGTAGTTTCACCCTTTTTCTTGTCTTTCTGCCAGCGCCATTGGTCTTCATGCCGGTCCCAATCGCCGAGCAGCATATCCAGTAACCTTGCGCGCAGCACCAGCTTCTGGCGTATATGTACATCGTTATCTTTTTCAAGCTCGCCCTGTACTTTAGGAGTGTTATCCGTATCGAGGTTATCGGGCTCGCGTTCCTCGAACAGCAAAACGGTATTAGCAAAGTCAGCGCGATACTCGCCCAGCGCGGGATCGTCCGGCATAAAAACGATCTGCGGATTAGTGTGCGGAATTTCCAGCGCCCCGGCCAATACTGGCACGGTAACGGAAGCATACGGATGTGCAGTGGATACCTGGTCCTGCAGGATATCGCGGGCAACCGTAGCCTTCAGATTAGCCGGCATTCCGCGCTCCGGATATTTCTGCACGCTACGCAGCACCCATTCTCTGCCGGATTCATCACGCAGCCTCAGCGACTTGGTTTGCAAACCACCACCGCGCTGCATAATAGCATATCCCTTCAGATCGAATACTTTGACTTTTACGGGCGCGGCCCATAACGCGCGGTGACTCTGACCAAGCCAGAAACGGTGAAAGTTGCTCACGTTATCGTACTCCGGCGCAATAGCACGCGTAACACTGTCCGCCTGCGCCCATGCCGTCATAGCAACAGTAACCAGAAAGACCGTAGCAATACCTTTTCTGAAAAGTCTAACCATGCAAATATTTGATACAATACTGATAAAACGCGGGCACATCGCGGCAACTACTCAACCCGACACTTCAAACAAAAAAACACCGTGCCACATACTCCAGCCCACCTTCTCCAATGGTTATCGGGCTCCGAAGACCGAAAGATACACGTTTAACAGCCGATTCATCAACACTCTAAAGCCCCGGCTCAACAACTTTTTAAGGTCAGGCAAACGTATCCGGGTGACTCACAGGAATAAACCAGGCCGGGAACGCATCGCCTTTGCGCTATAAATCGCATCTTTATATAGCGCAGGCTCTGGCACCGGTTTTATACCACTTCCCTGTCCGTGCCTGGCAGTATAGGGTATTATCCAATCGCTGAATCCGCATGAAAGATATACTAGCCTTCTTCTCCTCAGAAACTCTCCATGACCTCTACAATGTCCTTATCCTGGCGGGCATTGTTATCATCGTCTTTTTCGTAAGCTTCCTGCTCTTCAAACTTGTATCCGTATTGGTCCGGCGCATTTCCGGATCGTCATACGAGCTTATACATAAGCGCCTGAGTTTTCCATTCCGCCTGCTCATCACCGTGATCTCACTAAATATCGCTCAGGGCCTTACCTATTTCCAAAGCCTCAACAATTATTATGTCAACAAGATCATGTTTATCCTGCTCATTATGGCGCTTGCCATACTGCTGATAAAAATAACCGAGTTCGTCCGCGACGCTCTCTACGAACGGTTCGACATAATGATAGCGAACAACCTTAGCGAGCGTAAGATTCGTACACAGATAGATTTCCTCCAGAAGGTAGGCACTGTGCTTATAATATTCCTCGGCGTATCGGCAGTTTTGATGAGCTTCGCCCGGGTGCGCGAGTTGGGTACCAGCCTTATTGCCTCCGCGGGTATCGCCAGCGTTATCATCGGCTTTGCCGCGCAAAAGTCTATCGCCAACCTGTTAGCCGGTTTGCAGATTGCCTTCACACAACCTATACGGTATGACGATGTGGTGATCGTGGAAAATGAGTGGGGCCGTGTGGAGGAAATAACGCTGACGTATGTTGTGATCCGCATCTGGGATTCACGCCGCCTGATCGTACCCATATCGTACTTCCTCGAAAAACCGTTTCAAAACTGGACCCGTTCATCGGCCGATCTGCTCGGTACCGTATTCCTCAATACTGACTTCAGCCTGCCCGTTGCTGCCATACGCGAAGAGCTCGCTAATATTCTTGCCGACACTGACGTAAAGAAACTGTGGGACGGCCGCACATCGGTAGTACAAGTGACGGACACTACGGAAAACACTATGCAGGTACGTATACTGGTAAGCGCGGCCAACTCCGGCAATGCATTCGACCTACGGTGCATTATCCGTGAACGCATCATCGCATACATTCTCAAAAACTATCCCACAGCGCTGCCTAAACACCGCCTCGACAACACAGTTACCATGCCTGCGATATCGAAGCCCGAACCACAGGTAAAACCCGCCGCGCCACAGTCACCAGCACCCTGATGCTGTACATTTCCGAACAGCGTACAATGTTGTACTGTACAATTCCGCATACCGTAAATGCAGGGAGAGCTCTATACGCTGTGCAAAAGCCCATTTTATAATTTGGCCGGCCTTTTGTCTTTAGCATCTACACAAAAAAACAGAATGTTATGAGAACCCTGATCGCCATCATACTTTGGTTTATCTTACTGGTACTGTGCTGGCCTATCGCGCTGGTTATGAT